>Ga0209553_1000154_pt1 | contig 34013 bp, 34 predicted proteins | sample LauGreFBDMM110DN_2_FD_188217 | JGI IMG/M metagenome (GOLD analysis project Ga0209553, IMG submission 188217) | Freshwater lake microbial communities from Lake Michigan, USA - Fa13.BD.MM110.DN (SPAdes) (version 2) | ecosystem: Environmental > Aquatic > Freshwater > Lake | place: Lake Michigan...
TTTATATTGAGACGCCATCTTGGGCTTACGCAAACTCTGGTACTAGGTTTAAAGTTTTCGCACAACCTGGTGTACCGCGCGACCCATACGAGAAGATTGCCGATGCTGCTCAAGTACATAAGTACACCGGAGCAGCCCCTGCGGTTGCGATGCATATTCCGTGGGATAAGGTTGCTGATTACGCAGATCTAGCAAAGCATGCCAAGAATTTAGGGGTACGCCTTGGCACAATTAACTCAAATACCTTCCAAGATGATGATTACAAGTATGGCTCTGTCTGCCACTTTGATAAGAAGATTCGCCAGAAAGCAGTTGATCACCTACTTGAGTGCATCGACATTATGGATATCACAGGGGTTGCAGATCTTAAGCTTTGGTTTGCCGATGGTACAAACTATCCAGGACAGGATGATTTAGCAGGTCGTCAAGATCGCTTATTTGAATCACTACAAAAGGTGTATGCCCGTCTTGGTGATAACCAGCGAATGTTGCTTGAGTATAAATTCTTTGAACCTGCATTTTATTCAACCGATGTACCTGATTGGGGTACCTCATATGTGCACTGCACTGAGCTAGGACCTAAGGCATCAGTCTGTGTTGATACCGGACATCACGCGCCAGGCACAAATATTGAGTACATCGTCGCCTTCTTACTTCGCAAAAAGCGGTTAGGCGCCTTTGATTTTAACTCAAGATTCTACGCCGATGATGATCTAATTGTTGGCGCAGCAGATCCATTTCAGTTATTTCGAATTATGCATGAGGTTAATCAAGGTGGCGGCTTTGCAAAAGATACAACCGTCTCTTATGTATTAGATCAATGCCATAACATCGAACCAAAGATTCCAGCCCAGATCCGCTCAATTACAAATGTGCAGGAGGCGGTTGCTAAAGCATTATTAGTAGATGCTGATGGATTAAAGAGGGCGCAATTAGCAGGGGATGTATTAGGTGCTAATGATGTTTTGATGGATGCATACAACAGTGATGTACGCGACCTGCTTGGTGAGTTAAGAAGTGAACTGGGATTAGCACCAGATCCTAAGATTGCTTATGCCAAGAGTGGTTATGCCGAAAAAATCGCAGCTGATCGAGTTGGCGGCGCACAAGCTGGATGGGGAGCTTAATGTCGACACCAAAGGTTGTTGCTGAGTTATTAGCACGGAGTAATAAATTAGGCGCAGAGCCTAGATTTACCAATTACGCCGGCGGTAACACATCAGCAAAAGGTGTGGTGGCAAATCCGGCAACTGGCAAGGAGACAACTGTGCTTTGGGTTAAAGGATCAGGCGGTGATCTTGGAACATTAAAAGAGGCAGGTCTTGCCGCGTTAGATCTTGATAAATTTAAAGATTTAATAAATGTATATCCAGGCGTTGAGCGCGAAGATGAGATGGTTGCACTCTTTGATTACTGCGCATTTGGTAAGGGTGGGGCTGCGCCAAGTATTGATACCTCAATGCATGGCTTAGTTGAGTTTGATCATGTTGATCACCTGCACCCAGATTCAATTATTGCACTGGCAACTTCAAAAGATGGCCAAAAATTAACGCAAGAGTGTTTTGGAGATGAAATTCTCTGGGTTAATTGGAGAAGGCCTGGTTTTCAATTAGGACTTGATATGGCAAAGATTGCTAAGGAGAATCCAAAGGCAAAGGGTTGTGTATTAGGCGGCCATGGTTTAACAACTTGGGGAGTGACAAGTAAAGAGTGTGAAGAGCGTTCAATTTGGGCAATTACCAAAGCTGAGGAGTTTATTAAGGTGAAGGGTAAGGCTGATCCATTTGGTAAGAAGGAGGCAAAGTTCGCGCCATTAGCACCTGCTGCACGAAAAGAACGGGCCGCCGCCCTTGCGCCATATCTTCGCGGTATTGCATCTAAAGATATGCGCATGCTGGGTAGCTTTACCGATAATGATGTAGTTCTAGATTTCCTGCAAGGATCAAAGCTTATGCAATTAGCCGCCCTTGGCACATCATGTCCAGATCACTTCTTGCGCACCAAGATCTCACCAATGGTGCTAGATACCAAACCAGATGCACCAATTGAGGATGTTATTAAGCGGGCTAATGAGTTACATGAGGCCTACCGCAAAAATTACGCCGCATATTACAAACGCAATGCGAAAGCGGATTCACCGGCGATGCGAGGGGCTGATCCATTAGTAATTTTAGTTCCAGGTGTTGGCATGTTCACCTATGGCAAAGATAAACAAACCGCCCGGGTTGCTGGTGAGTTTTATATCAATGCAATTAATGTAATGCGCGGGGCAGAATCTCTTTCAACCTATGCACCAATTGCTGAGATTGAAAAATTTAGAATTGAGTACTGGGATTTGGAGGAGGCAAAGTTAAAGCGGATGCCAAAACCAAAGCCATTAGCAGGCCGAGTTGCTTTGGTAACCGGGGCCGCCTCAGGTTTAGGTAAGGCAACAGCTGAGCGCCTATCTGCTGAGGGCGCCTGTGTTGTGGTTGCAGACCGAGATTTAGAGGGTGCTACCAAGGTAGCGGCTGAGCTAGGTGGGGTGGATAAAGCGATTGCAGTTGCGATGGATGTAACTAGTGAGGAGGCAATCTCAGATGCGCTCGCTGCAACTGTGCTTGCCTTTGGCGGCATTGATATTGTAGTTAACAATGCTGGTATCTCAATTGCTAAACCAATTACTGAGACAACAGTTGCTGATTGGGATCTGCAATTTGACATTATGGCTCGCGGTTCATTTTTAGTATCTCGTGAGGCTGCTAAAGCGCTAAAGGCGCAAAATATGGGTGGGGATATTATTTATATCTCATCTAAAAACTCAGTCTTTGCCGGTGCTAATAATGTTGCATATGGCGCCACTAAGGCTGCGCAATCACATCAGGTTCGCCTACTTGCAGTTGAGTTAGGTGAGTTTGGAATTAGAGTAAATGGCATTAATCCAGATGGTGTGGTTAAGGGCTCTGGCATATTTGCTGGTGGTTGGGGAGCTAACCGCGCTAAGCAGTATGGGGTTGAGGAATCAAAGCTTGGTGAGTTTTATGCCCAGCGCACAATTCTTAAAAAAGAGGTATTGCCTGAACATATCGCTGCTGCCGTCTTTGTAATTTTAGGCGGAGATCTAACCCTAACTACTGGACTTCATATTCCAGTAGATGGTGGTGTGGCCGCAGCCTTCCTGCGTTAGGAAAGCTCTTTGCTTTACGCAGCGGTTGATCTTGGTGGCTCCTCTGGTCGGGTAACAGTTGGGCAATTACCTGGTGAGAAGATTGTTTTAACTGAGGTGCACCGCTTTAAACATGAGCCGGTGCAAAATAATGATGGCCTCTTTTGGGATTGGCAATTTATTATTGAGCAGGTTAAAGCCGGCTTACTTGCCGCCACCAAATTAGGTGAGGTAGTAAGTGTTGGCGTTGATAGCTGGGCGGTTGATTACGGCTTAATTGATAAAGATGGTGAGGTAATTGGTCAGCCCCATTGTTACCGTGATGGCCGCACCGATGGGGTAATGGCTGCGTTAAAGCAAGATCTAGGTGTTGATTACATCTATGGCAAGACCGGCATTCAATTTATTTTCTTTAATACGATGTATCAATTATTTGTAGAGAAAAGTACCGCCGCCTACTTGCGGGCAGATAAGTTTTTAATGGTGCCAGATCTGATTAATTACCTACTTTGTGGCGCAATCTCGACCGAGATCACCAACGCCTCCACCACCCAATTACTAAATGTTTATACCCATGATTGGGATTGGGAGTTAATTCAAAGGTTAGGGATTAGAGAAGAGTTATTTCCAAAGATAAATAAACCGGGGCAGCAGATGGGAGTAGTTTCTGGCCATGGTGAGTTAGATGGAATTAAAGTTATCTCAGTTGGCTCTCATGACACAGCTAGCGCAGTTGCTGGAACACCACTACCTATAAAAGGTAATGCTGCCTATATCTCAAGTGGCACCTGGTCATTAGTTGGCCTTGAGTTAAAGCAGCCAGTTACAAATAAAAAGGCGATGGATTTTAATATCACCAATGAGATGGGAGTTGATGATCGCATCCGCTTTATTAAAAATGTCGCTGGTATGTGGTTACTTGAGGAGTCATTGGATTACTGGGCAGGTAAGGGTGAGAAATACACCGCAGCAGAGCTTGCCAAAGCAGCAGAGAGTTTGCCAAAGGGTGCGGTAATTAATGCAAATGATCCAAGGTTTGAAAAGCCAGGGGCTATGCCAGAGCGAATTGCCGCCTTATGCCAAGAGATGAATCAACCGGTGCCAAGCACGCCAGCAGAGTATGCCCGGTGCATCTTTGACTCATTAGCCGATGCCTATGTGAAGGTATTAGATCAGCTACAAGATGCGGCCGGAGTTAAGATTGATTCAATTAATATTGTGGGCGGGGGGAGTGCTAATAAATTATTAAATCAATTAACTGCAAATGCAACTGGTAAAACAGTTTATGCCGGTCCAGTTGAGGCAACTGTATTAGGCAGCATTATTACCCAGATGCAAGCAGCTGGTGTGATTAGCTCATTGGATGAGGGCAGGCAGATAATTAAAAACTCAACTGCGCAAGAGGTATTTAAGCCAGCTTAAAAAAATTAAAGTGAGCGAAGGACCGCAGTTACCTTACCTAGAATTACCGCTTCATCTGCTGGGATTGGTGCATAATTATCATTTGCTGGAAGTAACCAGTAATGGCCATCTTTTTTCGACCAGGTTTTAACAGTTGCCTCACCATCAATCATCGCCGCCACAATCTCACCCTTTAGCGCATCCTTCTGGCTTCTAATTACAACATAATCACCATCACAGATTGCAAGATCAATCATCGAATCACCCTTTACCTGCAAAAGGAATAAGTCACCTTTACCAACTAATGATTCCGGAAGTGGCAAAACCTCCTCCACCTCTTGCTCAGCCAAGATTGGATTACCAGCTGCAATTCGGCCAACTAATGGAATTAATCTCGTCTTTCCTTGCGGGGCCGCCTCGCCATCTTGACCAGGCAAGGTGATCTCGATGGCACGGCCACGGGATGGATCCCGACGAATCCAGCCCTTCTCTTCAAGGATCTGCAGTTGATAGGTAACCGATGCGGTGGAGGATAGGCCGGCCTTCTCACCTATCTCACGCATGCTGGGCGGGTAGCCCTGGTCCTCAACTGCGGTTTTGATGACGGATAAAATCTTCATTTGGCGCGCGGTCAGCCCATTGTCATCGGCTTCACCATCTGGCAGCTCAGATACCTGCTTATTGGTGTTTTTGCTCGGGATTTTAGCCATAAGTGAAGGGTAGCAGGGGGATTGAAAAAAATCAAACATTTGTTCGGTTTTAACTGGACAATGTCGGTGGGGTAGTGTTTAATTCTCTTTAGAACAGGTGTTCGAATCCCCTCGAACCCGGTTACCAGGAGATGAAAAAAAATGAAGGCAAGACAGGCAAAGCGGTTAGCAAGAACAGTTTTATCAGTATCCCTATTGGTATTAATTAGCGCTGGTTTTTCCACTATCTCAGCAGCTAGTGGCAGCAGCGATGTGGCTGGGCCTAAGAGTAAGTATGTTCAGGTGGTTGTAACTCCTGGTGAAACCCTTTGGTCGATCGCAGCGATGGTCTCTGGCAATAACCAGATCGCCTCGGTTGTCGCCGATATTGTGGAGGTCAATAAGTTAAAGAATGCAGATCTGGCAGCTGGCACAAAACTTTTAGTTCCGGTAATTTAAATAAAGCAGCTGATATAAATATTTGACAGGATTTGGTACCACTATGGTACCATTTTAACATGGCTATGAATTTAAGGCTATCTGAGCAGCAAAGTAAGTCTTTGCGCAAAGTTGCCGATCAACGGGGTATCTCAATGCAAGAGGCAGCACTGCAAGCAATTGATGAGTACATCTCTCATCGCGCACAAAAGCTTGATACCAATATTGCTCGGATAAAGCGTGAGGATGCCGAGCTGCTAGATCGGCTATCAAAGTAAGTTAAGTAAAAGCTGTGGCAAAAGAGATTGATTATCTAGAGTTAGCCGACATCTTGAAATTAGGTCGAGAGATAATTGCCGACTTTCGAGTTAGAGAGATTGGCTTACTAGAGTCAGCTGTTGCTAGGCCAAAAACTTACGTTTTCGGTGAGGATGCTTACCCAACCTTTGCTCAAAAGGCAGCGGCACTTCTTCACTCCATTGCCCGCAACCACGCCTTGATCGATGGAAATAAACGGCTTGCTTGGTCTGCGGCTCGATTATTTTGTTTAATGAATGATCTGGATATAAAGATGAAACAAGATAAGGCCTATGAAATGGTGGTTGGGGTGGCAGCAGGTCAGATCGAGATGGATGAGTTGGTAAAGATTTTGAAAAAGGCGATCGGGTAAGAGTGAGCTTGAAAGATTTCACCAAACACGCCGACTCAGATGCTTTTAAACCCTATAGTGCGGGTCTATGGTTCACCCAACATGTAGGGGTGATTACGCTTATGGCTTCCATAAGTAGTGGTTTTCCGCTATTGTTTACCTCCCCGCTTAACTAGGAAAAAAAGGAGAAAAGGCCCGTGATCTGTCCCTTCTGTCGCTTTGATGACTCAAGAGTGATTGATTCACGTCCAACCGATGAGGGAAATCAGATCCGCAGGCGTCGTGAGTGCACAAGCTGCGCTCGCCGGTTTAATACCTCAGAGACCTCAATCCTTTTAATTATCAAAAGATCAGGAGCAACTGAACCCTTCTCCCGCGAGAAGGTGATCGCTGGTGTGCGCAAGGCATGTCAGGCTCGTCCGGTTAATGATGATGATCTAGCTCTTCTTGCCCAGAGAGTTGAAGAGTCCCTTCGCTCAGATGGGGTAGCAGAGGTTGAGGCCCAAGAGGTTGGATTAGCAATCCTTGCGCCACTCCGCGAACTCGATGAGGTCGCCTACCTGCGATATGCCTCGGTATACCGTAGTTTTTCCTCCCTAGAAGATTTTGAAGGTGAGATCGCACTCTTGCGTGCTGAACCTTCCAGAAATTCAAAAGCTTTAAGAGATTCTCGTTCCCAAGAATTAATTAAATAGACCCTTTAAGCAGATAAGAAGTAGCGAAAAGCAGAGATAAAAGTTAAGCAGTAAAGTTTTAAAGAAGTGAAGAAAAAAATTAAAAGAATTATTAACAACTACTTAAGGGGAATTAAAAATGTCGATCGTGAATAAACCAGCACAGACCAAGTCAACAGGTACTAAAGGTCTGACCATAGAACGTATCTACACCAGCGCTGGGGTTCATCCGTATGACACTGTGAAGTGGGAGCGGCGTGATGTAGTTCAGACCAATTGGAAATCTGGCGAGGTTATCTTTGAGCAAAAGAGTGTTGAGTATCCTGATTTTTGGTCGGTAAATGCCTCCACAATTGTTACTACTAAATACTTCCGTGGCGCAATGGGGGCGGAGAATCGTGAGAGATCTCTTAAGCAGGTTATTGATCGCGTTGTTTTAACCTATACAAAAGCTGGCAAAGCCAATGGTTACTTTGCCACCGAAGCAGATGCTGAAATTTTTGAACATGAGTTAACCCACATGCTGATGCACCAAATATTCTCTTACAACTCACCAGTTTGGTTTAACGTAGGAACCGCCGCCCCACAACAGGTCTCTGCCTGTTTTATTCTCTCAGTTGATGACACGATGGATTCAATCCTTAACTGGTACCGGGAAGAGGGCTTTATCTTCAAAGGCGGCTCAGGTGCTGGCCTTAACCTCTCTCGTATTCGCTCATCAAAGGAGCTTTTAAAATCAGGTGGCACAGCCTCAGGCCCAGTCTCCTTTATGCGTGGTGCTGATGCATCAGCTGGCACAATCAAATCAGGTGGCGCAACAAGACGAGCAGCGAAGATGGTTGTTCTAGATGTTGATCATCCAGATATTGAAGAGTTTATTGAGACCAAGGTTCGCGAGGAGGACAAGATTCGCGCACTTAGAGATGCCGGCTTTGATATGGATCTAGGTGGCAAAGATATTATCTCTGTGCAGTATCAAAATGCTAACAACTCAGTTCGGGTATCAGATTCATTTATGCGCGCCTATGAAGCTGGTGAGTCATTTGGTTTGACTGCTCGCTCAACTGGTGAGGTAATTGAATCAGTTGATGCAAAACAATTATTTAGAAAGATGGCCCAAGCTGCTTGGGCATGTGCTGATCCTGGCATTCAATATGATGACACAATCAATGAGTGGCACACCAACCCTGAGACTGGCCGGATCAATGCATCCAATCCATGCTCTGAGTACATGTCACTAGATAACTCATCATGTAACTTGGCATCTTTGAACTTAATGAAGTTCTTAAAAGCTGATGGCTCATTTGATGTGAAAAACTTTGTGAAGGTAACTGAGTTAGTTATCACCTCAATGGATATCTCAATCTGTTTCGCAGATTTTCCAACTGCGCCAATTGGTGAGACCACCAGAAACTTTCGTCAATTAGGAATTGGTTATGCAAACCTTGGCGCGCTTTTGATGGCGCTAGGTCTGGCATATGACTCAGATGGTGGACGAGCCCTAGCTGGTGCGATCACATCTCTTCTAACTGGAGTTTCATACCGAAGAGGGGCTGAGCTTGCCGGCATCGTTGGTGCATATAACGGCTATGCCCGAAATGCAGCAGCCCACACCAAGGTAATGCGCAAACACCAAAATGCAACAGATTCTGCAAAATCAGTTTCAACTCTTGATAAAGATGTTTGGAGTGAGGCAATTAAGCAGTGGGCAACTGGTAATACATTGGGTGAGAAAAATGGCTGGCGAAATGCCCAAGCATCGGTATTAGCTCCAACTGGAACCATTGGTTTGATGATGGATTGTGATACCACCGGTATTGAGCCAGATCTAGCCCTAGTTAAGTTTAAGAAGATGGTCGGTGGTGGTTCGATGCAGATCGTTAACCAAACTATTCCACTAGCGCTTAAAAAACTTGGCTATGCCGATGAGACTATTGAAGCGATTGTTGCTTACATCGCTGAGAATGGAAATATCATCGACGCACCTGGTTTAAAAACCGATCACTACTCAATCTTTGATTGCGCAATGGGCATTCGCTCAATTAGTGCGATGGGCCATGTTCACATGATGGCAGCATGTCAGCCGTTCTTATCTGGTGCCATCTCTAAGACAGTTAACCTGCCATCTAATGCAACGGTGGAGGAGATCGAAGAGGTTTACTACCAAGGTTGGAAGCTAGGCCTTAAAGCACTTGCGGTATACCGCGATAATTGCAAGGTAGGACAGCCTCTATCTGATTCAAAGGGTAAGAAGGATGATGTTGTTGTAGAGGATGCACACACTGCTACTCGAAAGCGTCTACCAAAATCTCGCCCAGCCCAAACTACTTCATTCTCTGTTGGTGGTGCTGAGGGTTATATGACCAGCGGTGCTTATGCAGATGGCGCCCTAGCTGAAGTTTTCCTAAAGCTTGGTAAGCAAGGTTCAACTCTTGCCGGCGTGATGGATGCATTCTCAATTGCAGTATCAATTGGTCTGCAATATGGCGTGCCACTTGAGACCTTTGTTGAGAAGTTTTCAAATCTTAGGTTTGAGCCAGCTGGTATGACAGATGATGTTGATATCAGAATGGCGCAATCAATGATGGATTACATCTTCCGTCGCCTAGCACTTGATTACCTGCCATTTGAATCACGTTCATCCCTTGGTATTTACTCAGCAGCAGAGCGCGCTCGCGCACTGGAAAGCGGTGAGTACACAGCTGATGAGAAATCAGTTGCTCAAGTTAGCGCTCCAACAAAAAAAGTTGAGAGCAAAAAACAAGAGGTAAAGATTGAGAAAGCCCCAGTTGATACATCAGGTGTTGGTTCATCAATGGAGCTTTTTGAAAAGATGGCTGGCGTTAAATCTGATGCACCACTTTGTATGACATGTGGAGTGAAGATGAGAATGGCTGGATCATGCTTTGTCTGCGAAGGTTGCGGAAACACCTCAGGCTGCTCCTGATAAGTAATTAAATTAAAGGGCTCGCAGGTAAAACTGCGGGCCCTTTCTTTTTTTCAAATAACCTGCCCTAGTGAGTGAGTACTCAAAAAAGGTTAGATCAGCACTCGATGCTGCTGTTGTGGCAATTGGTGGTGCACCACGCGATGGCCAGATTGAGATGGCAGAAGCAGTTGCTAACGCACTATCTGATCGCCATCATCTATTAGTTCAAGCAGGTACTGGTACTGGTAAATCACTTGCCTACTTAGTTCCTGCCTTAGTCCATGGCAAAAAGGTGTTGGTGGCAACTGCCACCTTGGCGCTGCAGCGGCAGTTAATTGAGCGAGATCTGCCAAAAATAAAAGGTGCGCTAGAGAAAGAGTTAAAGAGAGATATTTCCTTTGCTATCTATAAAGGTGTTGGTAATTATGTTTGTTTGCAAAAGATGAATAACGCACCAGATGATCCTGAGAGCCAAGCTGTCCTTGAGATCTCATCTTTAGAATCAGATGCCAAGAGATTAAGAGCTTGGGCGCAATCTGCGGGTGCAAGTGGGGACCGGGATGATGCCCCTGATGTTGACCGCCGGGTTTGGGCGGCAAACTCTGTTTCAGGTAGAGAGTGCATGGGAGCAGATGATTGCCCCTCTGGTTCAAAATGTTTTGCAGCTCTTGCAAAAGCTAAGGCACAAACAGCAGATATTGTCGTAACAAATCACACATTACTTGCAATTGAAATTGTTGACTCACACCCAATTTTGCCTGAGCGAGATGCAATTATTTTAGATGAGGCACATGAGTTTATGGATCGCACAACTCAAGCGGTAACTGAGGAGTTAACTGCGGCCAGGGTTTTGCGGGCAGCTAATATGGCAAGAAAACATATGCCAGGTAAAGCAAGTGATGCCTTTAATAAAGCGGCAGAAAAGTTTGCCGCCGCCATTGGTGATTACGCAGATGATTTAAAAGCAGATCCAGCTAAAGCTGGCAGATTAGATAAATTACCATCCCAATTAGAGGCCCCACTTCGCGCAGTTAAAGAGGCGGTCTCTGCGGTGAGTGCATTAATTGCAGCCGATGCTGAGATTATTGATCCAAACTCCATGGCAGAACGGGCCCGGGTTAAGGGTGCGCTAAATGAGATTAATCAAACCGCCACCAAGTTATTAAAACCAGGGCACACACATGTGCTTTGGTTTGAGCCAACTTATTCAACCTTGTATTTAGCACCCCTTGCTGTCTCTGATGTGCTTCGCGGTAATTTATTAACTCAAACTCCGGTAATAGCAACTAGTGCGACTTTAACTGTTGGTAAATCATTTGATGCGATTGCAAAAAATATCGGCTTTGTAATTGCTGGTAAAAATGATGAAGAAAATGATGAGGATGAGAGTAAGGCGGATGAGAAAGGGATGATGGATCCAGCGAATTTGCAGATCCTAGATGTTGGCTCACCCTTTGATTTTGCTAATCAAGGAATGCTTTACTTGCCAAAGGATCTACCAGAGCCAGGCAGAGATGGGCCATCGAAGGAGGCTCTAACTGAGTTAGGTGAGTTAATTGAGGCAGCGGGCGGGCGCACCTTAGCTTTGTTCTCATCTTGGCGCGGTGTTGAGATGGCTGATGAACATTTAAGAAAAGTATTAGCTGAGCTTAAATTACCAATTATTACCCAACGCCGTGGTGATTCAGTTGGGCCATTGGTTGAAAAATTTGCCAAGGATGAGCGATCTATTTTACTTGGCACTATTTCATTGTGGCAGGGAATTGATGTGCCAGGACCTGCCTGCACATTAGTTGCCATCGATCGAATTCCATTTCCACGACCTGATGAACCAGTCTTATCAGCCAGGGCTGCTGAAGCAGATGCAGCAGGGGGCTCTGGTTTTATGCAGATCTCACTTCCCAGAGCAGCCCTTTTACTTGCCCAAGGAACGGGCAGATTAATTAGATCATTAGATGACCGGGGAGTGGTTGCGATATTAGATTCAAGGATTGTTAATAAAAGATATGGCTCAATTCTTTTAAACTCAATGCCACCATTTTGGCGCACCCATGATGGTGAGGTAATTAAGGAGGCGCTGCGCAGATTAGATGCGCAGTACTTAGAGATAAAGAGTTAAAGTTTTTTTAAGATAGCAAGGAGTGTGGGCCAGGTATTGGCAAAGCTTGGGTGTAAATTCTTATTAATAACCTGATCAAAATCAACCCAGGCAACCTCCTTAGATTCATCATTTGCCTCATGAGCTACGAGCTTCGGGTGTGCTGTGGCAATTACGGTTTGATAACTCCAAGGGCCATGATCATCGATAAATATCTCACCCGTTGTTAAATCATCACCACTAATTCCAACCTCCTCAATTGCCTCTCTAATTGCAGATTGGATTACGCTCTCATGAGAGTCCCGCGCCCCACCTGGAATGCCCCAGGTATCACCATTGTGAACCCAGGGCGCCCTATGTTGCATAAGAATTGTTTTATCTCTTACTAACAGTAATCCGGCTGCGCCATGTAAGCCCCAATGTTTTCCTCCGCAATTACATTCAATCCAACCATCACCATCGCGGTATGCCATGAGAGTAGTTTTACACACAACTACTTAATTCACAGCCATCGTATTTTTCAAGCGCAGATCTAGATTATTTATTTAGATTACCCCAGTGTCTTTAATCAAATTAATTACCATCTTATTGCTGCCACTTTTACTAACTGCCTGCGCAAGAGCTGAGGGTGCTCTCGCCCCAACTGGTGTGGCAGGGCAGGCGCCTGCAACTGATTACTCAGATCAGCCAGAGATTGGCTATCTGCCAGATGTTGAAGCTGCCTCACTTGCGCCAATTATTAATTATGTTGATGGCTTAAATCTTGCCCTAACCGGTGAGTTTGAGTACATAAAAGCTGCTGCAACTGCCAATTGCAGCTGCCTTGATATTGCAGGGCGAATTGCCAGGTTACTTAAAACCGCCACCTTACTTGGTGGTGATTATCAATTAACAAGTGTCAAGGTAGTAAGTGATGGATTAAGACAGAAGAGTTTTGCGGTAGTAGTGCACCGAGGTGATTTAAGAAAGGTTGATAGGGCAAGTAAGCAGAGTGTGATCTGGAGTAAATCTGAGATTAAAAATCAATTTATTGTTACCAATACCAATGGAGGTTGGCTATTAAGCGATATCAAATAATTCTTCCACTCTTACTACTACCAATTCCACCCGCCTTTGCAGCGGCAGATTGCATTGATAAAACCTGTGTTGATGTCTTCACCTCAGATAATCAATTAATAATTACCGCCCAAAAAGGTGCAGCAAAGCCAACCCCAAAAGCTGCTACCAAAAAGCCAGTAGTTAAACCAAAGTCGATACTCACAATTAAGCCAACCCCTAAACCAACACCAAAGATAATAATCAAACCAAAACCAGTTGTTACCAAAAAGGCGATTGCAAAAGCTATCCCAAAACCAGCGGCAGTATCTCTTTCAGATAAGTTGGTAAAGCTTTTGCCGGCAGGTGATATTAATTTTCAACCAGAGGCAGATTCATTAGTTAATCTGCCGGTTTATTTTTGGACCCAAACACCGACAAGATTTACGGCGCTCGTTCCGATCTTAGATGTGGTGGTTTATGTCAATCTAACTCCAACCTTTACCTGGTCCTTTGGTGATGGGGGAGTATTTATTACCACCATGCAAGGTGCACCTTTTCCAATTGGTGGCATCACCCATACCTATAAAAACAGTGATGATTACTCAGTAAATCTAAGGATCACTTGGAATGGCACCTTCTCAGTAAATGGGATTACCACACCTATTAGTGGCAATGCGATTACTCAAAGTATTAATCGCACCCTTTCAGTAGTAAAGGCGCCAACTAGATTTACTAAGTAATCCACAATTTTTAAGCTCTCTTACATAAGACCTTTTAACTTTGCCAATCTTCACCTATGGATAATAAATTACTTTTGCAGGATGCAGTATCTAAGATCACTGAGATTGATTATGAGAGTGATAATGTCTTAAAGCAGCAACGCCTTGGCGCTATTGCGATAAATGAGTTGGTGGTGAGGTTTAGTAAAAATGAGAGTGTTGATGATTATGAGTTATTAGCCTTGGTTTTAGTTAGATTTAAAGATTTACAGGTTAGAGATTATGCAATGGGGCTGGCAACTGATGAGAACAAAGATAAGTTATTTAATCTTTGGTACTGGTTAATGAATATCGCACCCGCAGGTTTTATCGCACCGGTTGCCTGCATCTTTGCAGCTTGCGCATATGAGAGCGGAGAGAGTGAGTTAGCCCAAAAGGCGCTAGATAAAGCTTTCACAGATTTACCTGCCTATCCACTGGCCTTACTCTTAAGCAGAGTTTTCCAATCCGCCTGGCCGGTGAGCAGTTTTGCCCAAATGCGCGCCCAACTTCACCCTAAAGTGTGTGCCTCACTCTTTGGGAGTAGGCTTTAAATAACAAACAGCGTTGTTTGTAGAGGTGGTTTGCAGTGATTATTGGTATTCCTAAAGAGATCAAAAATAATGAGTTTCGTGTCTCTGCCACCGCATCTGGTGTGCACGCATATGTAGCTTCCGGCCACACTGTTTTAGTTGAAAAAAATGCTGGCACCGGCTCTGGTATCTCAGATGCAGATTACATTGCAGCTGGGGCAAAAATAATTGATTCCGCCGATGAGATCTGGCAAAAGGCTGAAATGATTCAAAAGGTTAAAGAGCCAATTGAGATTGAGTATAAGAGAATGCGCAAGGGGCAAATTCTTTATACCTACCTACATCTAGCTGCAAATAAAGCTTGCACGCAGGCGATAATTGATTCAGGTATTACTGCAATTGCATATGAAACAGTTGAGGTTGATCATCTGCTGCCATTACTTGCGCCAATGAGTGAGGTAGCAGGGCGAATGAGTATTCAAGTTGGAGCAGCTGCCCTTGAGGCGAGTAAAGGTGGCCGCGGGGTATTACTAGGGGGAGTCCCAGGAGTTAGGCCAGGAAAAGTAGTGGTAATTGGCGGCGGCGTTGTAGGGGTTGCTGCTGCAACTATTGCCCATGGCATGAGGGCTGATGTAACTATTATGGATTTGGATTTAAAGCGATTAGGCCAGATTGATCAGTTATTTGCTGGCAATGTTAAAACCTTAGCCTCAAGTGGTTATGAGATTGAAAAAGAGGTAATGGCGGCTGATTTAGTAATTGGCGCAGTATTAGTTCATGGCGCAAAAGCTCCTAAATTAGTAAGTAACGCGTTGGTTAAAAAGATGAAGCCTGGCTCGGTATTAGTAGATGTGGCAATTGATCAAGGCGGCTGCTTTGAAGATTCTCGGGCAACAACTCATCAAGAGCCGACCTATAAGGTCCATGATTCAATTTTTTACGCTGTGGCAAATATGCCAGGGGCGGTTCCTGCTACCTCAACCTACGCACTTGCTAATGCCACAATTAAATATGGCTTAGCCCTTGCAAATAAGGGGTGGGAGAAGGCGCTCGCCGATGATGCCGGGCTTAATAAGGGGCTTAATGTGCATGAGGGCAAGATTTATTATGCGGCGGTTGCAAAGGCGCACAATCTCTAGTATTTTTCTCCATAGGTCATGAGTCTTAGTTCATAGCCCCGGCTAACTAAGCGGCAACCCTCCACCACGGTGGGGTGCTCCGGGTGAAGACCAGGTCGATAGCAAGGTGCCATCGGCAAGTGTGGGTCGCTAAAGAAATTTAGGGGATAACCCTAATAATTTTTTATCACCCCCTTTAACAAGGAGGATGCTTTGTCATATTCATTTGAAACTCAACAAGTACATGCTGGTCAAGTTCCAGATCCAACTACTGGCGCTCGCGCTCTGCCGCTTTATCAAACAACTGCTTATCAATTCCGCGATACCAAGCATGCAGCGGACCTTTTTGGTTTAGCTGAGCTTGGCAATATCTACACCCGCATCATGAATCCAACTCAGGATACGGTGGAGCAAAGAGTTGCTGCCCTTGAAGGCGGCGTTGCAGCCTTGTTACTTGCATCTGGTTCTGCTGCTACTACCTTTGCAATTTTAAATATTGCCCAAGCTGGTGATCACATAGTTTCATCACCTTCGCTATACGGCGGCACATACAACCTATTCCACTACACCCTGCCAAAGTTTGGCATCGAGGTTACCTTTGTTGATAACCCAGATGATCCAGAGAGCTGGCGCAAAGCGGTTAAGCCAAATACCAAGGCGTTTTTTGGTGAAACTATTGCTAATCCAAAAAATGATCTACTAGATATTGAAACAGTGGCAAAGATTGCTCATGAGAATGAGGTGCCATTAATCGTTGATAACACCGTTGCAACTCCATATCTAATTAGACCAATTGAATATGGCGCAGATGTAGTGGTTCACTCAGCAACTAAGTTCCTATCAGGACATGGAAACACTGTAGTTGGTGCGATTGTGGATGCTGGCAAGTTTGATTATGCAAAGTATCCAAAACGCTTTCCAAGCTTTAATGAACCAGATCCGTCATACCACGGCCTGGTTTATGCCCAAGCATTAGGAGTTGGTTCAGCCTTTGGTGCAAACCTTTCCTATATCTTCAAGATCCGCTTAACGCTGCTGCGTGATATTGGCGCTGCAGTTTCACCATTTAATGCCTGGTTACTTGCGCAAGGACTTGAGACTCTTTCCTTACGTATTGAGCGCCATGTTGAAAATGCAAAGGCGATTGCTACTTGGCTTGAGAAAAATCCTCAAGTTGAAAAGGTTAACTACGCATCTTTGCCATCTTCACCATGGAACAAATTGGCAAATAAATATTGTCCAAAGGGAAGTGGTTCAGTTTTGTCTTTTGAAATTAAAGGCGGAATTGAAGCGGGCAAGAAGTTTATTGAAGCACTTAAGCTGCTTTCACATGTTGCCAATATTGGTGATGTTAGATCTCTTGCAATTCACCCAGCATCTACTACTCACTCTCAACTATCACCGGATGAGCAATTGACCGCCGGTGTTACACCAGGACTTGTTCGTCTATCAATCGGTATTGAAAATATCAAAGATATTCAGGCAGATCTTGAGAGTGCATTCGCAGCTGCTAAGTAAGTAAATGAGCAAAGTTAATCCAGCAGTTACCGGGGCATGGCTTGAAAGTGATGACCCCGGTGATCGCCAATTCCTAAAAATTGGTGATTTAACTCTGGAATCAGGTGAAGTTTTGCCCGATGTCACAATTGCTTATCAAAGTTGGGGAAGGTTAAATTCAACTGGTGATAATGCAATTTTGGTAAACCACGCGCTAACTGGTTGGGCAGATGTTAATGGTTGGTGGCCACAGATGGTTGGCCCAGGCCTGCCATTTGATACCGACAATTATTATGTACTTTGTCCAAATGTTATTGGTGGTTGTCAGGGCTCAACCGGGCCTTCATCTATTGCCCCGGATGGCAAAAGATGGGGATCTAGATTTCCTACCTTAACAATTAGAGATATGGTCACAGCAGAGCTTGCCTTCACTAAGAAAATTGGTGTTAAAAAATACCAACTATCTGTTGGCCCATCATTAGGTGGCATGCGCTCACTTGAGTGGGCAATTGATTATCCAGAGTTAGTAGGCGCTATCTGCACAATTGGCTCATCTGCGGTGGCAACTGGGGATCAAATAGGTGCGGCCTCTATTCAAATTAGAGCAATTAAATCTGATCCAAACTTTAATAATGGTGATTACTATGAACAAAGTGTTGGACCAATTGAGGGAATGGGAATTGCCAGAAGAATTGCGCACTTAACATATCGAACCGAATCAGAGATGGATGTTAGGTTTGGCCGAGAGTTACAAGGGGATGAGACTGGTAGATACGCTGTTGAATCTTATTTAGATCACCAAGCAGAGAAACTTGCTAAAAGATTTGATGCTAATACCTATATTGCATTAACTGAGGCGATGAATAGCCATGATGTTGGACGAGATCGTGGTGGGGTGGCAGCAGCACTTTCCGGTATTAAGGTCACCTTGCATGTAATTGCAATCGATACCGATCGCCTATTCCCGCCAAGGTTGCAACAGGAGATCGCAGAGCTTGCCCCGCAGGTCACCACCCTGCACACCATCGCCTCCCCATTTGGTCATGATGGCTTCCTAATTGAGGTGGAATCGGTGGGGCAGATCATCAGAAACGCGCTTAATCTGCAAAAAATCGCAAATTAATCAATATGGATGTGCATTTAGGGCTGTGGACAATTTATAATATAGCCAAGGGTCGGGCAGTTAAAAAAACTGCTAAAAGTTAAAGACCTAAAAACAAAGGATGAATTGTGGCTCTAACTCGTGCGCCCAAAAAAGGCGCCAAAGCAGGAAAGAGTAAGAGTAAAACTGCTGCAAAAAAGAGTTCTGCTAAAAAATCTAAGATTAAAAAAGTAAAACCTGCGAAGAAGGTTGTAAAGATTGCGCAGAAGGCGGTATTAGATGCTAAAGATGTTGCTGCGATTGTTCGAGTAAAAGATTTAGTAATTCATCAAAAGAAAGTATTAGCTGAGCTGCAATCACGTGGTGTCGGTAATATTCACAGAATTGCTAAAAAATCAGACCAGGATTTAGTTTTAATTGCCCGCGAGTTAGAGCTCTCAGTACCTAAGCAGGTTGAAAAGCTTCGCAAAGTTGGGCTTTCACCATTTAGAATGCTTAAGAAAACTGAGTTGGCATTAATCATCCCACCTGCGCCAAAGCCAGTTACAGGTAGCAGCGGCAAGGTATCGAAGGTAAGGATCGATGGTGAAGAGGTTGAATTAGAAGAGGTAGAGCTTGATGATCTTGAGAGTTTAATTGATGATAAAGAGGAGAGCCCAGCAGGAGATGGCACTCCGGAGATTCGGGTAGTAAATGTTGCTGAAGAGTCACAAAATGAGGCTAATTCTTTTGTACTTAAAGACTCCGAAGAGGATGACGCACCACCACAAACAGTATTAACAGCAGGTGCAACCGCTGATCCAGTTAAGGATTATTTAAAGTTAATTGGCCGAGTTCCACTGCTTAATGCTGAGCTTGAGGTATCACTTGCGCAATCTGTTGAGGCTGGCCTCTTTGCTGAGGAGCGGATTGCTAAGGATAAGAAGATGGATAAGAAGTTAAAGCGGGAGTACCAACAGATTGTGCTTAATGGCCGGCGCGATAAGAACCATCTTCTTGAGGCAAATCTTCGATTAGTAGTATCACTTGCTAAGCGTTATACCGGTCGCGGTATGTTGTTCTTAGATTTAATTCAAGAGGGTAACTTAGGTTTGATCCGCGCCGTTGAGAAGTTTGATTACACAAAAGGTTACAAGTTCTCAACCTATGCAACTTGGTGGATTCGCCAAGCGATCACCAGAGCGATGGCAGATCAAGCAAGAACAATTCGTATTCCAGTACATATGGTTGAGGTTATTAATAAGTTGGCCAGAGTTCAACGCCAGATGTTGCAAGATTTAGGAAGAGAACCAACACCTGAGGAGTTAGCAAAAGAGTTAGATATGACACCGGAGAAGGTGGTTGAGGTTCAAAAGTATGGCAGAGAGCCAATCTCACTTCACACACCACTTGGTGAAGAGGGTGATTCTGAGTTTGGAGATTTAATTGAGGACTCTGAAGCTATTGTGCCAGCAGATGCAGTCTCCTTCACATTATTACAAGAGCAACTTCACTCAGTTCTAGATACATTATCTGAACGTGAAGCCGGGGTTGTGGCAATGCGATTTGGTTTAACTGATGGTCAACCAAAAACATTAGATGAAATTGGCAAGGTTTACGGGGTTACTCGTGAGCGTATTCGCCAGATTGAATCTAAGACGATGTCCAAACTTCGTCACCCATCAAGATCTCAAGTACTACGCGATTACCTAGATTAAGGGAGAAGAAAATGAGCGATAAGGCAAAGATGCAGTTTAAGAAAAATGCTTCAATTAGAGTTACCGGCACCGTTGATTTTGTTGATGCTGAGGGCAATGTGGTTGAAACTAAGACAGATTTTTCATTATGTCGCTGTGGTGCTTCAAAGGAGAAGCCATTTTGCGATGGTAGCCACCGCGATGCTGGGTTTGTTAGCGAGTAATTACTTAGCTGCTTGCGCAGTTAATTTTTGAGACTCATCTTGGATAAGTGCAGCTACTGGCTTTAAACCCTCGGCATACTCTTTAGCGTGGTGTGAACAAAATAGAAGTTGTCCACCTGAAACCAAGATAGCTCGTACATAAGCCTGGGCGCCACAACGATCACAACGATCTAATGAATTCAATGGTGTTTGCTCCATTGTGATCTGCTCGCTCATCACTTACCCCATCTCTTATTTACTATCAGGGGAACATCAAACCATGAATACTTTATTCCCGGCAGCATATTTGATTTCATTTAAGTAAATTTTACGCTTAAATGCTGAGAATATGTTGGATATATCTCATTTGTATATCAGTTATCGATAAATATGGGTCACTATCGGCGCGGATCAACTATATGTGGTATGACCACAGTTAATCTTGGCGCCAGTGGCAATCAAAATCGCAAAACCTAATGATGGCACCTCTGCTGCGATTATCAGCAGCTATACCGCCAAAGATTTATCTGTCCTTGAAGGATTAGATGCAGTTCGCAAAAGACCGGGCATGTATATCGGAACCACAGACTCTCGTGGTCTTATGCACTGTCTTTGGGAAATAATTGATAACGCAGTTGATGAAGCATTAGCAGGTCATTGCAAAACAATTGAAATAAATTTAGAAGCAGATGGATCTGTTGAGGTTCATGATGATGGTCGTGGTATTCCGGTAGATAAGGAACCAAAGACTGGACTTACCGGTGTTGAAGTGGTTATGACAAAACTTCATGCTGGTGGAAAGTTTGGTGGCGGTTCATACGCTGCCTCTGGTGGTTTGCATGGTGTTGGTGCATCTGTTGTTAACGCACTTGCCTCCCGACTTGATGTTGAGGTTGACCGCGATAGCAAAATTTATTGGATGTCATTTAAACGTGGTCATGCTGGAATATTTGAAGGTGAAGGACCAAATGCAACTTTTAGTGAAAAATCTGGACTTCGGGTTATTGGCAAGGTTTCAGCAAAGGTAACTGGCACAAGAATTAAGTGGTGGTTTGATAAACAGATTTTTCTAAAAGAGGCGCAGCTTGCAATCGAAGATATCTATGCAAGAGCCAGACAGACCTCTTATTTAGTACCAGGCATAACTTTGGTGGTTAATGACCGGCGTACTAAAACAAAAACAACTGAAACTTTTTTCCATAAAGGAGGCATCTCAGAGTTCTGCACATTCCTGCGTCCTGATGATCCAGTTGGTGAGGTAATTAGGCTCTCAGGCTCTGGTGCATACAGTGAAAATGTTCCAGTCTTAGATGAAAAAGGACATATGACTCCCACTGAGGTTGATCGGGAGATGGGCGTTGATATTGCAATGCAGTGGGGTAATGGTTATGAGGCAACAGTTGCTTCATTTGTAAACATTATCTCAACCCCAAAGGGTGGAACACATGTGGCAGGATTTGAAAAGGCGATTACTAAGGCGGTCAATGACGCACTTCGTGCCACTAAAACTTTAAAAAACAATGAGGCCGATGTTATTAAAGATGATGTGCAGGAGGGATTAACCGCTGTTGTCACAGTTCGCATGTCTGAGCCACAATTTGAGGGACAAACTAAAGAGGTTTTAGGAACAGCAGCAGCTGCAAAGATAGTTGGTCAGGTTGTTGCCGATGAGATGAAGGCATTTTTTACCACTACAAAAAGAGTTGAAAAAGCAACTGGTCGATTAATTTTAGAGAAGATTGCTAATGCATCCAGAACCAGAATCTCAGCACGAGCCCACAAAGATTTGCAGCGCAGGAAAAATGCACTTGAGAGCTCATCTCTTCCGACAAAATTATCTGATTGCAGATCAGATGAGTCGGAGCGGACTGAGTTATTTATTGTTGAGGGAGATTCAGCGCTGGGAACTACTAAGGCGGCTCGAAACTCAGAGTTTCAGGCGATCTTGCCAATTAGAGGAAAGATTTTAAATGTGCAAAAGGCCTCACTCTCTCAGATGCTTGAGAACAATGAGTGTGCATCAATTATTCAATCAATTGGCGCAGGTAGTGGAAAATCATTTGAGATTACCGAGGCAAGGTATGGCAGAGTTATTTTGATGTCAGATGCTGATGTTGATGGCGCACATATTAGATGCCTGCTTTTAACATTATTTAACTCCTATATGCGCCCCCTTGTTGAGGCAGGTCGAGTATTTGCTGCGATCCCGCCCCTGCACCGAATTGATGTTATTGGTGGCAAAAAGGGGGAGATCTACTACACCTACTCTGATGATGAGATGAAAAAAATTATCACATCCCTTAAGAAGGATGGCAAGAGATGGAAAGAGCCGATTCAACGTTATAAAGGATTAGGTGAGATGGATGCTGATCAATTACGTGAGACCACAATGGATCCAGAGAAGAGAACTCTTCGCAGAATTACTATGAAGGATGTTACAAAAGCTGAGGCTATGTTTGAGTTGTTAATGGGCAATGAGGTTGCACCTCGTAAAGACTTTATTTCAAGTGCTGATATTGATCGTGAGCGGATTGACGCTTAATCAATACTTATTAGATCGAAGTAATCCTCTTTCCATAAATCCTCATCCCCATCTGGGAGCAAAATAACTCGTTCAGGTTTTAATGCAGCAACTGCGCCCTCATCATGGGAAACTAAAATTACTGCGCCTTGATACTCACTTAACGCTGCCAAGATCTCATCACGGGAGGCTGGATCTAAGTTATTTGTTGGCTCATCAAGAAGTAAGACATTTGCTGCGCTAACAACAAGAGTGGCAAGTGCTAGTCGAGTTCGCTCACCACCGCTTAAAACTTTAACTGGTTTATGAACATCATCGCCGACAAATAGAAATGAGCCAAGCACATTACGAGCCTCTGGCTCTCTAATATCTGGGGTAGCAGACATCATGTTCTCTAATACTGTGCGGTCAAAATCTAGTGACTCATGCTCCTGGGCGTAGTAACCAATCTTTAAGCCATGACCAGCAGTTACCTCACCAGTATCTGATTCAAGATCTCCGGCCAAAATACGAAGTAATGTAGTTTTACCAGCACCATTTAAACCAAGAATTACTACCCGAGAACCCTTATCAATTATTACGCCAACATCGGTAAAGATTTCAAGTGAGCCATATGATTTTGATAGATCATGGGCAGAGATCGGCGTCTTGCCACATGGTGATGGCGTTGGGAAACGAAGCTTTGCCACCTTATCTTTAATTCGAACATCATCGAGTGAGCTACGAAGTTTTTCAGCGCGACGAAGCATTCCCTGTGCTGCAGTTGCCTTAGATGCTTTAGCCCGCATCTTCTCACCCTGCTTTTGCAGAATCTCAGCTTTCTTCTCAGCATTTGCCCGCTCACGTTTGCGCCGGTGTTCATCTTGTTCACGTTGTAGTAAGTACTGCTTCCAGCCCATGTTATAGACATCAATTACATTTCGATTGCCATCTATATAGAAAACCTTATTAACAACAGTCTCAATTAGATTCACATCATGGGAGATGATTACTAAGCCGCCAGAGTATTTAGATAAGTACTCACGTAACCAGATAATGGAATCAGCATCTAAGTGGTTAGTAGGCTCATCTAATAGAAGTGTTTCAGCCCCAGAAAATAGAATTCGAGCAAGTTCTATTCTTCGCCTTTGCCCACCAGATAATGCGCTTAACTCTTGATCAAATAGATGATTTGGCACACCAAGGGAGGAGGCAATTGCCTCAGCCTCTGCAGCTGCGGCATAACCACCTGCTGTTGAAAACTCATGTTCAACTCTGGTGTAACGCTCCATTGCTTTTTCTAATTCAACACCCTCTGAGGTGGACATCTCCTCTTCAACTGCTCGCATCCGCTTACTTATTTGATCTAACTCTCGAACAGAAAGAATTCGATCAATCACATTTCCTTGGTCCTCACCAGTTCTAGGATCTTGTGGCAAATAACCAATCTTGCCGCTGCGATTTATCACACCACCTGCTGGCATGATCTCACCTGCTAATACTTTGGCAAGTGTTGATTTACCTGCACCATTTCGACCAACAAAACCAATGCGATCACCATGATTAATTCGAACCGTCACATCTTTAACCAGAAGCCTTGCGGCAGCGCGAAGTTCTAGGGCGTTAGTTGATATCAAAGTTGCTTACGCAACAAGGCGGGTGCGGCGAGGTGAGGCATACTTCTTTTCAATTTCAGACAACTCCTCGGAGACCTTGGCTTTGATGCTCTCCTCAGTTTTTAGGATCGCAGTTAAGGTGGAGATTGTAGCCTTTAATTCTTTTGCCTCATTCTCTAGTTCAATTTTGCTCATCTTGGTCAATCTACGCAGCGGCATATCCAATATATAGGTAGCTTGCTCATCACTTAACTTAAATGTCTTAATTAAGCCAGCTTTAGCAACAGTTGCATCCTCACTTGCCCGGATTAACTTAATTACCTTATCAATATCAACAATTGCTTTAAGCAGACCATCTACTAAGTTAAGCCGGCTTTGAGCTTTCATTTTCCGGAAAACTGATCGCCTCCTAACAACCTCAATGCGGTGATCAATAAATACCTGCAATAAATCCTTAAGTCCAAGAGTTAATGGCTTGCCATTTACCAAGGCAACTGCGTTAACTGAGAAAGCATCCTCCATTGGGGTAAGGCGGTAGAGATTTTCTAATACCTCAACTGGCTCATAACCATTTTTAATCTCAACTACTACCTTAGTTCCAGATTGACCATCTGATAGATCGACAATATCTGAGATGCCCAAGACCTTTTTAGATTTAACCAGATCTGCAATCTTCTCAACAATCTTTTCAGGTCCGATGTTGTATGGCAGTTCGGTAATTACAATTCCTTGTTTGCGAGAGGTGATCTTTTCAATTACCGCAGTTGCCCGTACTTTAAATGATCCGCGGCCTTTGGCATAGGCATCAGCTAAGCCTTCAGTTGCAACTAGGTATCCACCAGTTGGAAAATCAGGAGCAGGCACTAACTTCATTAACTGTTTTAAGGTTGCCTTTGGGTTTTCCATTAAGTACTTAGCAGCTGAAATTACCTCACCAAGATTATGGGGCGCCATATTAGTAGCCATACCAACTGCAATACCGGTTGCACCATTTACTAATAAATTCGGGAATGCTGCAGGTAGTACCTGTGGCTCCAATATTTGACCATCGTAATTTGCACCGAAGTTAACTGTGTCCTCATCTGACTCATCCACCATCATCATGGCAGAGTGAGCAAGACGAGATTCGGTGTAACGCATCGCTGCTGGACCAGAATCTAATGAACCAAAGTTTCCATGACCATCAATTAATGGCAGGCGCATAGAGAAAGATTGCGCCATACGAACCATCGCATCATAAATTGCGCCATCACCATGTGGATGTAGCTTTCCCATTACATCGCCAACAACTCGGGCGCATTTAACATGTCCTTTATCTGGACGAAGTCCCATCTCATTCATCTGATGCAAGATGCGTCGTTGCACTGGCTTTAAACCATCGCGAGCATCAGGAAGTGCACGGGAGTAAATAACTGAGTATGCATACTCTAGAAATGACTCTGACATTTCAGAGCCAACATCAATATCAATTATGCGGCCAGGATTTTCTCCTGCTTTAGGTGCAACTACTTTAGGTGTCTTGGCCATAGGCCGTATCTTGCCAATGAAATCACGCTTTAGTGGGGAGCGACAAGCGGTCTGGCACCGATATGTGCAACACACTTAGCAGCTAACTCTGTGCCAGCGTTTAAAGCAGCATTTAAATCACCATTTGATTGCCAGCTACTAATAAATCCCGCTGCAAAAGAGTCTCCGGCACCGGTGGTGTCTACAACATTAGAAGGTAGTGCTGAAATTCTGCATAAATCTTCACCTCTTGTTTTAGCAATCGCGCCATCTTTGCCAAGTTTAATTACGACAGTTTTAGAAAACTTAAGTAGTTTCTCAATTGCAACCTCTGGATCCTTCTCTTGAGTTAGATAATCTGCTTCTTCCAGGTTCATTAGAAGTAAATCAACTCCTAAAAGCCATTTCAAAACCTCTTCTTTACCAACCTCTTTTAGGGCACCAACTGTTGCTGGGTCGAAGACAATCAAGATATTTGATTTTCTTAATTCTGCAATTATTTTTATGACACCAGTACGTGATTTTGGATTAATTAATGCATATGCAGATATATAAGCAGTTGAGAATGAATCAAGATTTGGTAGGTCTGATAACCCAACTCCAGAGTTAGCACCAGAATCGGGAAACATTGTCCGCTCTCCATTTTTATCAACTAATACAACAACCACCCCAGTGCGCTCACCCTTAATAATCTGATTGCCGTGTTTAACCTTATATTTATCTAGCTCTGCTAAAACTGTTGCCCCAGCTGCATCCTCACCAACTCGTGCAACCAAGTAAACATCAGCACCTAAGTGGCCAAGCCAGGTTGCAACATTTGCAGCCGCTCCGCCGCCATGAGTACTTATTTGCGCCTTAGTATCTGAACCAACATTTATATCTTGGTTAATCCGAGTTACAACATCTAACATGATGTCGCCTATACATAAAATTGCGCCCATTATTTAAGTGCGATTGCTATTTCAGCTGCTAGTTGGGCATTGGCCTTAATAATCTCGATATTTACTCGCAGTGACTCACCATCACTATTGGTGTGAAAATGTTCAAGTAAAAATGGTGTTACCTCTTTACCGGTAATTTTATTCTTATCAGCTAGTGCTAAGCCAGTAGTTAAAAGTTTTTCATGTAGCTTTAAATCCATTTGATTCTTAACTGGATTAGCCACTATAACTGAGCACTCATCTGTTTTTAATTCACCTCTTGCCCACCAGATCTGCGCAATCTCATTAGCAGAATTAACCTGATGCTCAATTACATAGCCAGAGTCGGTTAGGTAGAAACCAGGGAAAATTTTGGTTTTATAGCCAAGCACTGGAATTGATAGTGTCTCTAATCTTTCTAATGTTGCTGGTACATCTAAAATAGATTTCACACCAGCTGAAATTATAATTATCGCAATCTTTGACATAGCAACTAAATCAGCAGACTCATCAAATGAGTTCCCACGGTGTACTCCACCTAATCCACCGGTTGCAAAAACATTTACTCCAGCAAGATAGGCGATGTGAGCAGTTGCTGCCACAGTTGTTGCCGCACTCTTCTTACCTGCCTGAATCAATGCAAGATCCCTAACTGATGCTTTAACAATCTGGTCATCAGTTGCGATTCTTTCTAATTGTTTCTGATCTAGTCCAACACATACTGTGCCATCAATAACTGCAATAGTTGCTGGGGTTGCACCAGCATTACGAACAATTGCCTCTACTTCTTGAGCAACTATTAAATTCTTGGGGCGAGGTAGACCATGGCTAATAATTGTTGACTCAAGAGCAACTATTGGTGAGCCATTTTTTTGTGCAGTTGCAACCTCTGCCGAGTATTTAATCACCGGCTTAGGCTACCCGCTATCCTTTATCTATGTCGATTACTAATCCATATGAGCAAGAGGCAGCCCAGCGGTGGCCCGAGGAGTATGTAGCGAGTAATTTAAAATTAAAATCAATGAGTAAAAAAGATCAACAAAAACTCTTTAAATTAGGTAGCGATAACATCAAAGATGTTGCAGATCTATTTATATTACAAAAAGCTGCTGATTCTGCCGAGGTGCAAAAATTAATAAAGATTCATTACAACTGGGTGAGTGTTTTTTGGACTCCAAATAAAGATGCCTACATTGGATTAGGTGCCATGTATGTTTCAGATCCACGGTTTACTCAAAACTACGACAAATATGCGCCAGGGTGTGCAACTTTTATGGCCAAAGCGATGAGTATCTATGCTGGAGAGAATCTTTCTAATTGAGTACTGAAAATTTTGGTTTAGCTGATTTAACAAACTCTATTTTTAACTCACTTTCAGTTGCAGGTACAACCGATACTCTCTTACTAGGTCAATCCCAGATGCGTGAGTGTTTGATTCTCATTGACGGGATGGGACAGGATGCATTTGATAAGTATGCAGACCAGTTTCCGGTTCTTGAGAGCTTAAAGCTTGTTGAAAAACTAAATGCCAATTTTCCATCAACTACTGCAACTAGTTTGTCCACATTAGGCACCGGGGTATTGCCAGGAGTTCATGGCATGCTCGGTTACACCGTTAGAGTTCCAAGAAGTGATAATCGATTGTTAAATGCACTTAAGTGGGATGAGCGAGTAGATCCAGTTATTTGGCAAAAAGTGCCAACATTATTTGAACGTGCAGCAGCAGATGGAGTAGCTGTTTCACATGTTGCAGCTAAACGGTATGAGGCGAGTGGTTTCACCCAGGCAGCACTTCGTGGCGCTAGGTATATCGGTGCAAATGGAGTTGATGAGATGGCAACTGCAGTTGCACTTGCACTAAAACCACAACCTTCATTTGTTTACACATACTTAAATACCTTAGATGCAGCAGGTCATAGTGATGGGGTTGGTTCAGATAAGTGGCTTACAGCCCTTGCCCAAATTGCAGAGTTTGTTACCAAGGTGAAGGAGTTAGTACCAAGTGGTACTCGGATTTGGATTACCTCAGACCATGGAATGGTAAATAGCACAGAGCAACTAATTTTAGGTCAAGATAATAAGTTACTTGAGAATGTGACATTAATTGGTGGGGAGCCAAGGGCTAGACATATTTATATTAAAGATGGCGCAGCTACTGAAACGCTGTTGCAGTGGCGTGAGTTCTTAGGTGATAAGGCAGCGGTAATTAGTAGAGCAGAGGCAATTTCTAGTGGATTGTTTGGACCTGTTGTGAGTGAGGATTCAGCGGAGCGGATGGGAGATTTAATTGCAATTCCTAATAATGATTTAATTTTAGTTGATCCTGCAAGAGTGCGGGAGGAAACATCAATGGTGGGACATCATGGCGGAGTTACTGATATTGAGGTTGCAATTCCACTCTTACTTGCTTAGTCCTCATCCTTTTTGCCAAACATAATGTCATCCCAAGATGGAATTTTTATTCTCCTAGTTACACCATCTCGTTTTGCCTCTTGATCTATCTCTTCAACTGCAGCAAGTGGAGTTGGTGCGTATGGTGCGACATTTTCTTTAATTGAAACAAGTCTAGGTGCTTCAGTTTGCGGGATGCTGCCATAAGTTTGCACAGGTTGTTTAACCTTTACCTCGCCACCAATCCAGCGAGCACCATCATCATAAGCAGTAAGTGCACGCCTGCCTAAATTAAATAGCCAAACCGCCTCACCCTTTATTTCACTCGGTGCACCATCACGAATTGGGTAGTAGAGAATTAAATTCCAATCACCATTAGGTAAGCGGAATGTGTTCCACTCTATGGTGTTCATATCGACACCACGTGGTGATAATTGATTAGCAACAGCGGTCTCAAGATATGGCGCATGTGGTTCGCGGCGAATTTGAGTAACTAGTGCTTGAGAGATAATAAAAGCACGCTCTTGCAAAATAGGTCCAGCATAATTTTCAATCTTCTCAATTGACCAGTCTGTGGTGCGCGAGATTGAATCAATTGTTTCTCCGCTGCGCAATCTAGCCTGGACCTCTTTAACAGTTGTAGTTATGACCTCATCAACATTGATAACTGCAGATAGCCTTGGTTGATTAACGTTGGCGCGCAGCGTGTCACTAATTCTTAGGTTGTATTGATTACCATCTTGATCTACCAACTCAAGCTCACTGCCATCGCCAGATCGCCCAGTTAGCCTTAGATCAGTTGGTTCACTCATGAGAGTAGATTGCCATAACTGCAAGGTGAGATAAACCTGCCACACACAAATCACCCTTCACTTTTCATGCTTAGATAACCTGGTGAGCGCAGAACTATTAAAGCTAGCCGAATCGGTAGCAAGATCGGCTGGAGCACATTTAATGAAGCGTCCTGCCACCTTTACCTTTACTGAGAAAAGTTCAGCGGTTGATTTTGCAACTCAGATGGATCAACAGGCAGAGGAGTTAATAGTTAAACAATTATTAGCAGCACGCGGTGATGATGGAATTATTGCAGAGGAGGGTTCAGCCAAGGCTAGTAGCTCTGGAGTTACCTGGGTGATCGATCCATTAGATGGCACCGTAAATTATCTCTATGGATTACCAGGCTGGAATGTTTCAATTGCAGCTAAAGATAAAGATGGCGTATTAGTTGGTGTGGTCTATGCACCAAGTATTAATGGATTTTGGTCTGCCACTCGCGGTGGGGGTGCTACATATAACGGAGATAAAATTAAGTGCAATGATCCAATTACTTTAGATAAAGCATTACTTGCAACTGGTTTTGCATATGATTTAAATCTAAGAGTTACGCAAGGGGAGACAATGGCTAATTTGCTTCCAAAAATTCGTGACTTGCGAAGAAATGGCGCAGCAGCGGTTGATCTTTGCTATGTCGCAATGGGGGCAATTGATGGTTACTTTGAAGCCTCACTTAAGGAGTGGGATCATGCAGCTGGCGGTTTGGTTGCAACTGAGGCGGGTGCGATTATTTCTGGTCGAGGTGGCGGAGCCCCTAATAGTGAACTAGTCATTTGTGCCGGTCCTGCCTTACACGCTGCGCTTTTGCCCTTAATCTGAACTCAAATTGATCTAACACCCCCTGCTGTGGCAAGATACGGTCTTCATTCAAAATAATTGATTGACTATAAAATTTAAACGATTAGGACAAAACATGAACGTATTAGATGCTGTTGATGCCGCCTCACTTCGTAAGGACATCCCATCATTTCGTTCTGGCGATGAGTTAAAGGTCCATGTTCGAGTTATTGAAGGCAGCAAGAGTCGTATTCAGGTTTTCCAAGGTGTGGTAATTGCCCGCTCTGGTTCTGGAATTCGTGAGTCATTTACTATTCGTAAAATTTCATACGGTGTCGGTGTTGAGCGAACCTTCCCAGTGCACACACCAGTAATTGAAAAGATTGAGATTGTTCGTCACGGCTCTGCTCGGCGCGCAAAGCTTTACTACCTACGTAAATTAACTGGTAAGGCAACAAAGATTAAAGAGCGTCGTGGCGCTGATGGTGAAATTATTAATGAGCCAGCGTATGAAGCACCAATTGCAACTGCCAAGGTTTCTGTTCCTGAGGTTGGTCAAGCGCCAACAGTTGAAGAGGTAGTAGCAGAGGTTGCTGAGGCTAGCCTTGCTAACCCTGAGGTTATTTCAGAAGATGTAACAGCGGTTGCCACAGATGAGGCAAAAGCTGACGCACCAACAAAAGGTTAATAATGATTGATGAAGCGCTAGAGCATTTAGTAAAAGGTATTGTCGATAACCCAGCAGAGGTTGTAATTACTGAGAAAACTTCTCGCGGTGGTACAACTTTAGAGGTGCGTGTTCACCCAGAGGATATTGGTAAGGTAATTGGCCGCAATGGTCGCACTGCAAAAGCACTTCGCACTGTGGTCAGCGCAATCGCTGGTCGCTCAGTTCGGGTTGATCTAATCGAGGCAGACGAGGTTCGATAATTTTGCAACTTGTCGTAGGTCGCATCGGCCGCGCACATGGTGTTTTAGGTGAAGCAACAATTGAGGTTCGCACCGATGATGCAGATCTAAGATTTGCAGTTGGTAATAAATTAACCCTCGATAATGGTCAGCAACTAATAATCAAATCAGCTCGTTGGCACAATCAAGTACTGCTTCTTACCTTTGACGGTATTACCGATCGCAATCAAATTGAGGAGCTGCGCGATCAATTAATCTCTGCGCAGGTTGATTTTAATTCGCTAGCACCGGGTGAGTATCACTACCAGCAATTAATTGGCTCACAGGTTTATCTCTTATCTGGTGAGTTAATCGGGGTGGTGGGTGAGATTGTTAAACTACCTGGGCAGGATTTACTTTCTGTAGATAAAGATGGCAAAGAGGTGTTAGTGCCAATGGTAAAGCAGATAATTATCTCAATCGATGTAGATCAAAAGAGGATTGTGATTGATCCACCGGAAGGATTACTAGATGTTGCGCTTTGATCTAATCTCAATCTTTCCAGAGTACTTAGCCCCACTTAAGCTATCTCTGCTCGGTAAAGCGATAGAAAAAGGATTAATCTCTATAAATATCCATGATCTACGAGATCAAACAAAGGATGTTCACCACTCAGTAGATGACACTCCATATGGTGGCGGTGCTGGCATGGTTATGTCGCCTGCTCCATGGGGGGATGCAATTGATCAAATTAGCAATGATTCAGATCAGATTGATTTAATAATTTTAACCCCTGCAGGTAAAAAGTTTGATCAAAAGATGGCATCTTATTTCGCCCATCGCAGGCAATTACTCTTTGCCTGCGGCAGGTATGAAGGAATTGATGCTCGGGTTGGACAGTACTACGCAGGTAAATCAAATTTTAAAGTACATGAGATCTCTATCGGTGATTATGTTTTAGGTGGTGGTGAGGTAGCTGCAATGGTAATTATTGAAGCAACTGCAAGGTTATTACCTGGGGTATTAGGAAATCCAGAGTCATTAAAAGAGGAGTCACACTCAATTATTGGAAGTAGTGAGGATCTATTAGTTGAGTATCCGAATTTCACAAAGCCAGCTGTTTGGCGAGGCTTAGAGGTTCCAGAAGTTTTACTCTCTGGAAATCATGGCGCGATTGCAAAGTGGCGCAAAGAGCAGGCTGAGCGTCGTACTGATCAGTTAGGTAAGGAATAATTCCGACACGCCTACCCTTGATTAGGTACATCTATCGCTTTTAGGGGATTATCCGCCCGTTGGGGTAATTAATACTCCGGGAAAAGATTTGTTACTTATTAAGAGGAGGTGGTTATGGCTACTGATTACGACACCCCCCGAAAAACCGATGAAGAGTTACATGAGGAATCACTTGAAGAGTTAAAGGCGCAGCGTGCTGATGCCCAATCTGGCCAAGTAGATATTGATGAGGCAGAGGCTGCTGAAAGTTTAGAGTTACCAGGTGCTGATCTTTCTGGCGAAGAGTTAAGCGTGAAGGTTGTACCAAAGCAGGAGGATGAGTTCACCTGTGGTAAATGTTTCTTAGTTAAGCACATTAACCAAAAAGCACGTGGTGAAGGCTTAAAAGCTGTTTGCCAAGATTGCGACTAATTAAGGGCTGCTGCTAACGCCCTGGCATGCCTGCTTGAGATTAACCAATATGGAGTTGGATCATTTCTATCTTTTAATTCAACCATTACTCCAGTTGAAACCCAAAACCTAGTTGCATTAAAGCAAGCAGGATCTGCCTGCGGCCCACGAATTTGAAGAAATTTATCATGATTTAAAATACTTACCCGGCCTATATATTTTCTCTCGATCATTGCTTCGCCAACATAGAGCCAGTTATTTATAACCACTATCTCAAGCTTGGATTTTTGAGAGAAGTATATAAATGCTGTGCTGGTGATAAGTGAAGTAATGATCGCACTCCTATTGCCAAAGGGTGCCCATATTGTTAAATAGATCGAAGCGGTCATTAAAAGTGATAGCAGCCATAGCCAAAATGGCCAACTTATCCGTTCGGCAAACTCAGATTTGGAATTAGATCTTGCCATAGGGATAAGGATACGCTTTGCTAATGAGTCGCATCCCATCCACCACACCACCTGCTGATGCGGTAATGCCCACACGTCACGCTAAGGCACCAGTACTTGGTTCTAAAATTCCATCACACTTTGGTCATTGCTTTGGTTGTGGTGATCTACATCCAACAGGTCTGCACTTCACCGCTGTTGCTGGCGAAAATTTAGATTTGACTGGTAATTTTACCGTTACCGAAAATCATCAAGGTGCACCTGGTCTTGCTCACGGCGGACTGCTCTCACTTGCCTTTGATGAAGCATTAGGTAAGTTAATGTGGTTAATTAGAACTCCTGCAGTTACTGGCAGACTTGAAACTGATTTCTTAATGCCGGTGCCAATGGGGCGAACTCTTTATATTAATGCTCATATAACTGGGCAATCAGGGAGAAAGATCTACACTCAAGCGGTGGGTAGATTAGATTCACCAACTGGTGAGATTGCAGTGATGGCGGCTGCACTATTTATTTCAGTACCAATGGAGCACTTTATTAAGAATTTAACTCAGCAATATAAGG
>Ga0209553_1000155_pt1 | contig 33851 bp, 27 predicted proteins | sample LauGreFBDMM110DN_2_FD_188217 | JGI IMG/M metagenome (GOLD analysis project Ga0209553, IMG submission 188217) | Freshwater lake microbial communities from Lake Michigan, USA - Fa13.BD.MM110.DN (SPAdes) (version 2) | ecosystem: Environmental > Aquatic > Freshwater > Lake | place: Lake Michigan...
CCCAGTACCAGCATGGGCCTCCCCGCTTTCACGCACGACATCGCGAATAAACGTATTGCTGGGATTAATCTTCATGCGGCTCGTACACCAGCGGAACAAATTGCGAGGAGCCGGGTACCCACGACCAATCAGATTCACCCAGAACGTATCCTTTACATCCGGAGTCAGTTTGTGCGGCTTGATTGGCATCTGCTGTTCGGCCGCAGCCTGCCGCATTCTGGCATGCGACGCATCCACCCACGCCGCCACAACGGGCTGTTCAACCAGCGTATCCGTGCTGATCACATGCACCGGCTTGCATCGTTTTTCGACGGGCAGTTCCTTCAGAGCCAGCCAAACCAACTGCAGGACCGCACTGGAATCCTTGCCGCCGCTGTACCCGATCACGCACGGCACCTGATCCCATTGATAGAGACGGCGAATTTCCTCACAGACCGCTTTCACAGTCTGAGCCATTTCAAGTTCACCAAAGGCCGATACTTTGGATTTAGCGGTTTCTGCGGCGGCCATTGATGCTCCTCAAGTATTCTTTTTCCAGCTGATGTTCTTCTTGCGTCAACTCAAGACCGAGATGCTGTTTGATCACATTGCCCGTCAACGTAACGTTGTAAGCGTCCGGGGAACCCATGGCACTCTGCAAGGTCGCCGGGAAAGGAAAGTGATTCCGCGATGAGTCACAAAACAGCAGCATGAGAACGAACAAAACGGACAACACAGGCCGATTGAAGTGCGAGATGAACTCGTCTGAGATCACTCACAACATCACACTCGGCAGACCGACTATGGAGCGCATGATGAGCAGTGTCACCAGGTCAATCGGTACAAACTGAGACGCACCCTTCTTTGGACCTGACGCCCGCATTTCCGTTCGTTGCGTCGATCGTAATCGCCGAGGACCTTGCGGCTCCGTCAGCAGTTTCTTCTACCGGTCAAATGAGGCGACAGAAACGCCCGCCTCTTCACAGCACGTGGCCACCGTCAGCCTCGACCACGGCAGCCACTCAATCCGCTTATGCCAAACCTGCTCCCGCTCGCTTATAACTCACCTCACCAGAAAAAGCCCAGAGACCGGAATTACATCGGACTCAAGACTACCGACCGTGGCAAGAATGGATTCCCCGGACGATCCTTGATCATGGACGCCCCGCTTTGTTTGCCGAGCTTCTTGGCGTCGTCGGAACACAACACAACTCAAAAGCCGACAGACCATCGAAGTCGGAATTCAAAACCTAGATGGAATGGCAATTAATAGTTTTCATGTTGCACGCATCTCGCGGTTTCTACCGCAGTGGTTTGTACAATGGGAACAGAACTTTCTGTTCCCAATCGGGGGTGCTGTTTCCAACGTGAACCTAAACATGATGCTGCCTGAGAAGAACCACAAGATACCTGTCAGAAGGTACTTGCGCGCCACTTGTGCAACACCGTTTGCTCCGGTAATCGTATGCCTCACGACTCACCAAAATGCGTGCACCCTCACGTCGACAAATTTTGAGGCCTCTGCCACGAGCACATTGCAAATTTCCTCACACCGGCACTTGCAGAGTCGTCAATTTTTATTCGCACCTAGACAGGGTGCAGTGTGTCTAATTTGCCATTGCGGCCACAACCACGTGTTGTGTTGCCGCCGAGTTGAAGCAAGTTAAAATGTTGGGGCATTCGGGATGGCGGTGTCTGTAATGACGCGGTTTGCTAAGACTTCTGTAAGATTGAACGGTAATAGGTTTCGAGTCCATTGCATTTCGGGCGACCGTTCACCAATCTGCCAACATTCTCGCTGTGAGAGTTGATCCCACCCAACACCTCCTGCGGCGCAAGCCACTAATTGCGATGATTCAATGCGAATCGCCCACATTATTACCCGATTGATTATCGGCGGTGCGCAGGAAAACACGCTGTTCAATGTCGATGATCAGCAGCATCTGTTCAATGACGAAGTCTGTTTGATTACCGGCCCAGGTCTGGGGCCAGAAGGATCACTGGAGCCAAAAGCTCTGGCACGCGGACTTGACCTACGCGTGCTGCCGGAATTGCGTCGCAGCCTGAATCCGCTGCAGGACTGGAGTTCGCTCAGAGCCATCCGTCAAGCTTTTGCCGAATTTGCACCACAACTTGTGCACACGCACAGTTCCAAGGCCGGCATTCTGGGGCGTCTGGCGGCGTATCAGTTGGGAATTCCGGCCGTGCATACGATTCACGGGGCCTCATTCCATTATGGTCAGAATTTTGCCGCACAGACTGCGTACAAATGGGCTGAGAAACGCGCGGCACGCTGGTGCCAGCACTACATTACGGTGTGTAATGCCATGACGGATCAGTATGTCCATGCGGGGATCGCCGCACGTGAGAAATTCACCACCATCTACAGCGGGATGGACGTCGATCACTTTCTGACTCCGCGTCGCGACCCTGCAACTCTGCGGAAGGAACTTGGTCTGTCGCCGCAAGACATCGTGCTTGGCAAGGTTGCGAGGTTGTTTCATCTGAAAGGGCACGAGTATCTAATTGCCGCCGCACCAGAAGTCGTGAAGGCCGTTCCTAATGTCCGGTTCCTGCTCGTCGGTGACGGCATTTTGAAGCCAAAATTTCAAGCGAGTATCGCAGCACTGGGGCTAACAAAGCACTTTGTTTTTGCCGGTCTTGTCGCTCCGGAAGCCGTCGGTGATTATTTGCACGTCATGGATGTTGTCGTGCATACCAGTGTCTGGGAAGGGCTTGCTCGAGTACTTCCGCAGGGATTGCTTGCTGGCAAGCCCGTGATCAGCTTTGCGATAGACGGAGCTCCGGAGGTCTGTGTGCCTGACGAAACGGGCTTGTTGGTTGAGCCGCGAAACGTCTCTCAACTTGCAGAGGCGATGATTAGGTTGGCGCAGGATGGTGCCCTTCGACAACGGCTAGGGACGACTGGCAGGCAGCGATTTACGGATCAGTTCCGTCACCAGAATATGACGCGGAAAATTCGCGACGTGTATGCACGAGTCCTGACAAATTCAGGTCACCGCAATTGATCTCGCCACCCCTGCATCAATGTCTCGAGCGAAGGAGCATAAACCCCACAGTAAAGCACAGCACCAGCACAATGCAGTAGTCTAGCGCCGACATCGTCTGGCATTTTTGAACTGTCAGATGCTCGATCTGATACAACCACGTTTGAAATGCACGTACCATAAATATCTCGCGTGGCAACGAGTGGCTTAACTTCGTCGCTGAAGGAAGTTTGTGGGCAAGTTCCGACTTCTATTGAAGTCTTGGTTCAGGATTCCCGTCGAGGCAAGAAATTTTAGCCGTGAGTACAGATTGGGCCCGATCACGAGTGGATGTATTGATTCTGATGACTGTAGGTGCGTCGTTATATCCCGAGCCAGTGCGATGGGTCACGCGTCCGATGATTGTTGCATCGCGATAGCCAGCGGCAGTCAGTCTTGCCATGACGTGATCCGCACGCGCGGCATCCACCCCCATTAATAAGCCACCGGACGTTTGAGGATCGTACATGGCCGACAATTTCAACCTTGGTGAACTCAATGAGATTGCCGCGTCAACCCGTAAATCAAGTGACGTACTCCGACCTTGCAAGTCTTCATCGATGACAAAATAACTCTGCACCGCATCTCTGTTTTCGTCGTACAGCGAACTTTGTATCCCGCGGGAAATCTGCTGCAGTGCGCCGGGAATCGTGGGCAACGAATTGAGATCTAGATCGACGGAGACTTCAGACTGTTGACACATTTCCAGCAAATGGCCAGCCAGTCCAAACCCAGTGATATCGGTGGCCGCAGAAATGCCAGCTTCGATAGCGATCAGACTCGCCTGTTGATTAGTTTGGAGCATCATGTCAATCGCAGCTGACATTGAACTGGACTCCGCACTTCCCAATTCGCGCGCCGCCAAAATCACCCCCGTTCCGAGCGCCTTGGTTAAGATGAGTTGTTGACCCGGAAGAAGGCATGCCTTACTCAAGGGCAAGCGATTTTTGGCACCACCGTGAGTATTGCCAAAAACAGTGAATCCAACCGCAAGCTCCTCGCCATTCGTGGTATGCCCGCCAACCAGAATTGCATTCGCAGCCATCAACTCCCGCACAGCACCACTCAGGACATGATGCAGCATTTCGGATTGGCGATCGAGACTTCCTTCCGGCAACGTCACCATGGCTACAGCCGATGTGGGATGGACGCCGCTCGCCCATAAATCACTCAATGCATGAATTGCGGCAATGCGACCTGTCAGCCAAGGGTCATCCAGAAATGCCGGGAAGAAATCGACTGAAACTGCGTTCGCCCCAGCCACGTTGGGCAGTAGCGCGGTATCATCTCTTTGCAAAAATCCATGTGGGGCAGAGGGCCATTCTGCGCGCAGTCGTTGCAACACATGGTGCAGCACACGCGCACTGGTCTTGCCGCCACAGCCACGACATCGCATTTTTGGTGACGCTGGTTTCACCGGCGAAGGTGCCGTCGCTGCGACTGCCGAACTCATCCGTGACGAGGATTTCAGCACAGGGGACGGTCGATGCATGTGCATGAACTTCGAATCGATGCGATTCTTCAATCTCCACCAGTGCGTGCCGATGCCGGAAAACCACTTCCATTGGGCGATCGCGCGACCATCGCCAGTTGCCAGCAGGCGGAGAAAATCTTGCTGCGGCTGGTACGTAACTAACTGGCCGCCACCGAGACTACGATTCAGATTCTGCCACAGAATCGGTCCCTGACGCACAGCGTATACGCCAGCGCGGTCGAAGTCTGCACCGTCCATGTCAGCAGAATCTCCAACCACAAAAACCGATTCATCGCCCACGGATTGCAGCGTGTTTTGCACGCGGATAAATCCTTGGCCAGACTTTGGCAGATTGATCTGCTGCAACAGCGGAAGCGGACAGGCGCCTGTGACCCAAATCACCACATCGGCTGTCAGGCTGCCACCGTCATCGAATGTCAGATCTAAGCCACGGTGTCCTGTTACGCGGCCACCTTGGCGGACGTTAATTCCGCGTTTGTGAAGTTCTTGTGCAACAAGCTGAAGCGTGCGTCGTCGGAAGCCTGTGAGGATTTGGGGATTCGCATCAACGAGGGTGATCTGCGGTGTGCCGGCAGATTTCCGGATTCTCTGCTCCACACAAAACGCAACTTCCACCCCCGCTGCGCCCCCGCCCACAATTGTGATTCTGACAGGCGCGTTACCAATCCGCTGGATCGCCAAATCGAGTCGCGGCAGGACCGTAAACATGGGTTTGATCGGCACAAAGCCGGGATGTGTCCGCAGATGATCCATCTGTCGTGGCATTGATCCCACCCCGATACTAACCACGCTGTAGGCCAATGGTGGACGCTCGCGAAAGAGCACTTGTTTCAGCCCGGGATCGACCGCGATGGCTTCATCAACAAGCAGTTCCACACCCGCAGCTTTTGTCAGGCGATGCAGATCGATTTCCATCTCGGATGGATCGTACAATCCGGCGAGCGTACCCGGCAACATCCCGCTGTAAGTGGCGCAGGGGAACGGCGAAATCAATGTCAGACTGGTATCTGCAATCGGCTGCTGCATCCACATTCGCACAATGTGCAGATTCGTGTGCCCGGCACCGACCAGGAGAATTCGTCGATTTGCCAACCGCACGCGAAAACCTCACAGGCGATGCTTCGCCACACATTCAACAGACATCGAACTAAGTTTTAACCTGATTCGCCCGGCTCCAGATTGGGGCATTGCACAATGAACGCGCGACACGGAGCTTCATCACGAACCAACCAGTGAAACGTTTTAGGAAGATTTGATGTACGCTGCAAGCAACGTCCCAGTCCGGGAGGCGGTTGCCAACTTCTTGCACCGATCCCCGATGCGACTGGCAATTCCCGATCACGCGCGAGATCCAGCCGAAATTCACCTAGCCGTCAAGGCCTTTGGCGTGGTACATGTTGTAACTTACGGACACGAAAAGACGTCTACTGGCCGAGGTGTTCTAAGTTGCGAGCAAGACAATGTTTGGACATGAATGCGACAATCGGCGTCGAGTCTTCTAAGCCGTGAGGATGATGTCCAATACCCGGTTTTGCAATCAGCGTGATCGAGCCACCTAGGGCTTGATATCTGTCCGCCACGATTCCCGTGTTTTCTTCCCACGGTACCACATCGTCCGCGTCGCCATAGACATGCAGCAAAGGCACACCCGCCTTGGCGAGCGATTCCAACGAATCAATCGGGTTGCCTTGGTAATCTAATGCTTCTTGTTCGTTGATGAAGCTGTACTGTGTGAGCACAAGATTCCAGTCATGCGGGCTACCTTTGCCATTTCCTTTGCCCCCCGGCCAACTCTTGAAATCACATACCGCAGCGTCTGCATAGATGCAGGCCACCTTGTCCGGATTCGCGGAAGCCCAATTGTAACAGTACAAACCGCCACGGCTAAGCCCCACCAGTGCCACCCGTTTTGCAAACTTGTATTTGGAGGTAAGTTCTTCGTAGAACTTATCCCAAGACGCCACCGCAATCGGAGATCCGAGCATATCAGGTACACTCATATAGACAATGTGAAACCCGAGTTTCAGGAGTGCAATATCCGGATCGGGCTTGTGTCCGAAAAATTCCCCGTGCCAGACCCATGGACGTCCTGCAGCTGGTGCTTTCGGGGCAACCACAAGCACGGGTTTGCCGTCCACTTCAAAATCGAACCGGGCAAAGCCATGCCATTCCGAAAGCTTTCCGGGAAATTGGGGAGGCGGATCGCTTGCTGCGGGTGCAATAATTTTCGTCACTGGTTCCAAGTTTGGCTCACAAGCAACACAGATCGATTTGGCTGGCGTTTCCCTGAGTGAGGTCTGGAGAAAACGGAACCGCCCGTCTTCCACTTGTCGAATGACCGGCTGAGGACGGCCGTCGTCAGCATCCCCTGGCCACGCGGGTACTCCGACTCTCAGGTCACCAACCAGCCCCGGTTTGTTGGACTTTTGACGTGGCAGCTGTTGTTGCGAAGACACCGAATGTGGAGTGCCAACGGCCAGCAGCAAAAAAAGGATCATCATCTGAAACTTTGTCATGATTAGCCTCTGCCGTAATACACAAGCAAGCAGCCCACGCGGGGAAGAATTCATTTAATCGTTGGCCCGAGGATTAGGTGCCTTGCATCAGCGCCTGCACTTTCCACAGTGTGTGAAGTCTGGCATCGTTATGCAACACATTCGTCGGAGTGTGCCACGCGGGAGTCCTTTTTTCTAAGCATTTTGTGGAGACTGTATTCCGACGCTATCTAATCGCATCTCTGACCGTTGGCATCAGACCTTGACATTCTGTACAAAGCCGGCAGAAACGTATGTTCCACTGGCATGGTTCCGACAGATGACACAAACTCCAGCGTCCTTCAAAGTTGCCCTCACTGCTGACTTCTACGACGCCCACGGTGCGACAAAGTACCGCGACATTGGCTTGACACTCTTTGACGCTTGCAATCGCATCATAGTGAGTCAATTTGCAGAGCATAGGAGTGAGATTGAACCGCAGCAGCTGGCTGGGGTGAATGGCGTCATTGTGCTGACTCCGCGGGTGACAGCCCAAAGCCTGACACAAAGTGACGAACTACTGGCGATTGGCCGCTTTGGGGTTGGCTTCGATGGAGTCGATGTTAAAGCCTGCACCGCTGCCGAAGTTTTGCTTTTCATTACCTCAGGTGCCGTTGATCGGCCTGTGGCCGAAGCAACGGTTGGTTGGATGCTAGCCCTGACACATCATTTCCGGATGAAAGATCGACTTGTTCGTGAAGCACGATGGGACGAACGAAGCCAGTACATGGGAAGTGAGCTTCGAGATCGGACGCTAGGTGTCATTGGTTTTGGAGGGATTGGGCAGGCTCTGGTACGGCTGCTTTCCGGTTTCGGAATGAAACCACCACTCGTTTTTGATCCGTTTGCATCTGCGTCTGCCCTCAGTGCTCATGGTGTTTGTGCAGTAACGCTAGACGAATTACTTGAGCAGGCCGACTTTATTTCGCTCCACTGTCCGCTCAATGCACACACCCGTCACCTGATCGGAGCACGCGAACTTGGCCTGATGAAACGAACGGCATATCTGATCAACACGGCGCGCGGTGGGATTATTGACGAAACCGCCTTGCATGACGCGCTGACTTCGCGCCAGATCGCGGGGGCTGCTTTAGATTGTTTTGAAGTCGAGCCACTGACAGCACCATCCGCCTTTGCCGGGTTTGATAATGTGCTGCTTGCTCCGCACTGCATTGCATGGACCGATGAGTTATTTCGTGACATCGGGCGGACCGCCTGCCAAGGTATGATCGACATTTCAGCGGGTAAGGCTCCGCGAAGCATCGTTAATCCTGAAGTCCTTGAGCGTGCCGGCTTCGTTGAAAAGTGGAAGAGATTGTGCGATGCTCCAAAGTAAAGGTTGTTTTCCCTCATTTTTGGGTCGAAGGATTTCTCATGCTGACTTGGTCTTGGAACCTCTGGGCGCTCGGTCGATTCTCACTCGTTCTCCTAGGATTGCTCTGCAGTTGCGACACACTGGCCGCACAGGAACCAATCGTTTCGCCAGACGCAAAGTTGGAAAAACTGTTTGAGTCCAAGGTGCTGACGGAAGGCGTGAGCGTTGCTCCGGACGGAATGGTGTACTTCAGCGAAATCACGTTCTCACACGTCGCACGTGATGAGAACGGAGCGATTGATGCCGGCTTCATCTGGAAGTTTGATCCTACCACAAAGAGTACGTCGATTTTTCGATCACCCAGTGGGATGTCGAACGGGATTAAATTCGATGCGGCAGGGAACATGATCGTCGCGGAAGGAGCAGACTATGGTGGTCGCAGCGTGACTCGGACGGACATGAACACTGGCAAGTCAAAAATCATTGCTGGTCTCTTTGAAGGCCGAAGGCTAAATTCGCCAAATGACATCACAATTGACGAGAAAGGACGCGTTTACTTCAGCGATCCGCGATATCTAGGTCATGAGCCCATTGACCAGCCCGTCGTAGGAGTGTATCGGATTGACACAGATGGAACGCTGCACCGGATCATCACTGACGCTGGAAAAGCCAACGGCGTTTGCGTCTCACCGGATCAGAAAACGCTCTACGTTGTCAGCAACGAAAACGGTGGCACTGCCATAGACCGACTTGCCACGCCCAAATCAAAAGAATCCACGAAAGTGAACATTCCACTCACGAAAGGTCTAATGGCGTTGTTGGCTTATGATCTTGCCGCCGATGGGACGGCAAAGTTTCGCAAAGAGCTAGTGAACTATGCACCGTTTGACGGGCCGGATGGTTTGGTTGTCGATAAAGACGGCAACTTGTATGTTGCAGTGCGCGCGGAAAACCGCCCGGGGATTTATGTTTATTCGCCGGAAGGAAAAGAACTTGAATATATAAAGACTGAAATCCCCACGAACGTTGGCTTCGGGCGTGGAAAAGATTCAAACTTGCTGTACATCACGGCCGGTGCCAGTCTTTACCAGATTCGCGTGAATCGCGAAGGCTATCACTTACCACCGCGGTAGGAGCGGCGGCTGCAGACATGCCGCCTGCGACAAGAACAACCTGTGTTAACAACTCAAAACCGCCACGCCGAGATGTCGGCAAGCATGGATTCTGCCCGACTCAGATATGACAACACCTCAAAACGTGCCCTTGAATTCTTCGATGGAATCAAAGGAAGCCAGCGCTGTGGTCGGCTCCGGTTGCTTCACCTATCGCCCGATCGCGGACTGGGTGCAGCGACCTGATGAATTCTCTTGGCAGGAGGTTTCGGCTGTAGCGGTCGATTCATGCGACAATGTTTTTGTGTTCAATCGAGGCACGCATCCGGTGCTGGTGTTCGATCGGGAAGGACGTTTCCTGCGTTCGTGGCAAGCAGGGATTTTTGCCAGAGCGCATGGAATTACGATTGGTCCGGACGATGCTGTTTATTGCACTGACGATCTCGACCATACAGTTCGTAAATTCACACCGGATGGAAGTTTGATTTGGAAATTGGGAACTAGCGGACAACCATCAGATACGGGGGCCACTAGTATCGACTATCGCACGATTACGCATGGTGGGCCGCCGTTTAATTTCCCCACGAACGTTGCCCTGTCGCCGGAGGGCGAGCTCTACGTGGCCGACGGATATGGCAACGCTCGGATTCATAAATTTTCGGCGGATGGCCGATTATTGTTTTCGTGGGGCGAGCCGGGTTCAGGTCCTGGACAGTTTCAGGTTCCGCATGGAATTGCTGTGGATCGCAACGGAACGGTTCATGTGGCTGATCGCGAAAATAGCCGGATTCAGCTTTTCGCTCCGAATGGTGAATTTCGTGGCGAACGCACGCACGTGGCTCGGCCTTGTCAGGTCACATTTGATGCGGCTGGAAACCTGTTCGTCGCGGAACTCGGCTATCGTTCCGGAATGTGGCCAGGCACTTCTCCGCCTACGCCTGATGCGACCGGCGGCCGAATCAGTGTGCTATCGCCCGAGGGGCAATTGCTGGCACGATGGGGAGGTGGCAACACCCCCACGGCTCCCGGTGATTTCTTTGCGCCCCACGATATCAGAATCGACTCGTACGGTGACGTGTATGTTTCGGAAGTCGTCTGGTCAGCAGGAGCCAACCGTGGGCATGTTGCCCCTAGTTGTCACACACTGCAAAAGTTTGTTCTCCAAACATCTTGAAGGATTCCGGAAATGCGGGCCTGGCGTTTTTATGGATTCAGTGATTTTCGCTTAGATGAAGTCCCCATCCCGACACTCCTGCCGCGCCATGTTCTCGTCGAGCCGCTTTGTGTGCAGCCGAGTGTGACGGAAGCCCAATTGGCATTTGGGATTCCGACGCTGGCCTACGATCGGGTCAAACGGAGGCTCGAAAACGAAGCACCCGTGCAACTTTTTGGGCACGAGTTCTGTGCCAGAATTGTGGAAGTCGGCGAAGGGGTACGCCGTTTCAAAGTCGGAGATCGCATTGCGGCACGGGCAAAATTACCCTGCGAGAAATGTCCGCTGTGTCTCTCAGAGAGAAGTTATCTTTGCCGGAAGGGTCCAGTGATTGGATTTGACTTGCCCGGTTGCTTCAGTGACATCGCCATCCTGCCGGAAATTTCGTTAGTCAAAGTCGATGATTGTATTTCCGACAGCGAAGCTGCGTGTCTGCAGTCACTCAGTGATAGTGTTGCGGCTGTCGAAACTGCTCAGCTGGATATGGGTGATTCTGTTGTTATTTTCGGCCAAGGCAGTATGGGTTTGGAGTGCCTTCAAATCGCGAGACTCAGCGGGGCCGGCCGAATCATTACGGTGGATGTCCGCGACGAATCGTGTCGGGTTTCCAAAGAACTGGGAGCCGATCATGCGTTGAACGCGCGCACCTGTGACGTTGTCGCGGCAATTCATGATCTGACCGAAGGCAATGGTGCTGACGTCGTATTTGAATGTGCCGGAGGCAGTCCAAAACAAGGCATGGCGGGGACTGAAACCGTGCGTCAGGCCATCGATGCCGTTCGCTCTGGCGGTAAACTGATCGGCGTCTCGTGGTTTGGTGCACCCTTTGAAATAAACATCGATCTTTTGCGGGAACGCAGTCTCCGATATCTGTTTCCAGATATCAGTACGCAAGCACATCTCGAACATACCGTGCGGCTTGTGGCATCGGGCCGAGTGCAATTGCGACCGACAATTACCCACCAGCTTGACGGCCTTGAATCTGTTCCTCAGGCGTTCGAGATCACAGCGAACAAAGGCAAATTCAAAGCCATCAATCCCGCCCAAGTCGTGTTAAAACGCTAACGAAAGATCACACGTTTCCGGTCTGTGGTGACGTCTCCCAATGTTGCCCATGCATGGACAGTTGCTCCGCACGAATCAGAGTCTGTGTTCGCTCTTGATCGGGATTCTTTAGAGTCTTGTAAATCCTTCTGACAAACACGTCGAGGAGCTCATTTGCTTGCAGCTTGGAAATTGAGCGTGGATCGAAGTGCAGACTGAATGTTAGACTTTCGGCGTAAGAATGCACACAAAACGCAGCGGCTGTCAGTGGCCGCAAGGGCGCTATAAAATCGACTTTCTCGAGCACCGTTTCGCCGATGGAGACCTTGCCGTCTTTTCGAGGAAGTTGTGTTCTATCCAGAATGATACCTAGGTTTGAAAAGACACACGACGATACACATTTACCACGATGAAGCACGTGATTCAGAAGACATGGAATACGTTTTATTATGTGCAGTGCTGCAATGAACAGCAATCCATCGTGGCTGCGTTTGTGAGTCTGCATCTCAGCCTTGATGGATTGCAGCAACGTATCCGCATTTGTGAGCTGGCTTGGTTTTCGCTCAAGAAAAACGGCGCTGATGATGTTTGCGGCAGACTGCGTCGCGTCCTCAGATGTGCGTTCATTGATTGGCATAAAAAAACGCAGCCATTCGTTTTCTGACCTGACACCATTCTGCGTCCGCCACTCTTGGATCGCCAAAAACAGATCCCGAGCCAGCAAGTCGTTGACCGTGACCTTAAGCCGTTTTGCCTCGGACAGGATGCCCGCCGTCACTGGCCTGTCCACATAGAACATACAAGTTGAAGGGAACACGGGAGACTGCGGCAGTACTTGATCCCCAGCGAGGAGTCTTAGGGGGGCAGCCTTTCGCAGAAAGTGGCTCACGATAAACCGCAGTGCCAGAATTTGTCGGGGTAGTAGATGCAGCAGTTTTCCCCAAGTCAGTCCAAACTGATTGCGAAGTGGCAGACGCTGATTGTCCAGTGGGCGAAGTTTAACGTCATGGGCAAGTTCACCGACATTGCGAGCATACAATAGCAGCAAATCATCAATAAATTGGCACTTTCCAATTGCATCACTACAGGCATGGTGCACCTGCACAACCAGATCGCTTCCGCTTTCATGATCCACCAACCAGACCCGTGTCCCCACCGTTTGCGTAAGATCGATGTACCCAGCCAACGGAAATTCATGTTGGGTATTGGCGAAATATCTTTCAAATGGAATTGAAATTGTCTCGTCGGTAACCCAATAGTTCCCATGCCTTGCATCCCGACAAACCCTCGATCGGAGGAGCGGATGCCGGGTTGTCGCCGTCTGAATTGCAGCCTCCATCGCTTGAAAAATCAGTTTTCCGGAGAATTGCAGTCGCACGAACCCCGTCATTGGATAATCGGGACGATCATCGCAAAGCATGTACTCTTCAAATGGCGTGAGTTTTAAAGGAAGCGGCAATGGACGGCAAACACTTTCAGGGTTGCGGCAATTTCAAGGGCTGATCACCAAAATCGACATCTCATCTGCATCCTACGGGATTTGTTGCATCTTGGTTATTCCAGATTGCAAGGAATTCCAGAATCTCGAGCCGGCTACACCCAAACAGAATTGAGGAATTGCAGACGCAAATCTGCGGCAATGCAACCTGCTTTGCCGCTTGATTTATGGCGACTCTCCGCGAAGCCTCAGTAGAGCCTGATATCCACAATAAAGCGGCCATAAAAGCAACCGATACCAGCCGCATGCTCGGAGGCTAATGTAAAAGCAATGAGGGCAGTAGAACTGACGAAATCCACAGAGCCACAGCAAACACCAGAGGCCTTGAAGCGGGATTTTCAACAACACATCTCGGCAGAAATAGCAGCGATACACGGGTAACGAAAACCAAGAATTTCCGGAATCTTGGGACATAAAACAATGGCCAGCTTTCGTTTAGACTCACAAAAATGTGGGAGAAGTACTGGGACGTCCATGCACTGCACTCCTGTCGCTCTCTCGGCTATATCAGGGCGTTTTCTCAATGTTCTCGGAATCTCCCATCCTCCGAACAAGGTCGAGGATCCTGGCAGGCAACGACTGGTCATTACAGCGATCGACGAAATGTCAATAACCGACCTGTCACTTCGAACTTCGCTGAATTGAACAAATCCAGCACTGGTTGGTCGGCCGGCAAAACATGCGCTTCAACCAATTCGACAGATTCACCTTTAAGGCGACGGCAGATTTCCAACAGCAAGGCTTGGGCGTATCCGTGGCGACGCTGAGACTCAGGTACAAAGATCTCGCGGATCCCGACGCTCCGCACGCCCCATTTTGGAATAAATAGATCCATGCCAATAATCTGGCCGGAGGCTACGACATTTCCATTTGCCTTCTCATGCAGTTCAAACCTGAGCGAATCTAGGTGCCCGTAACGCACGAACCACCACCATGATTCATTAGTCGGACGATCGGTAATGACCAGATTTAAGTGGCGACGATGACGGAGTAGTTTGGCATTCACTGGATCCTTACTACGAATTAGGTCACGTCGCAAGATTAAGACTTCGTCGCAAGGGGCATATCCACACTTCTGAAAGAATTGGGGCCACGCGGCTGCAGAGGTACAGAACCCAGATGGATCAAGCCCGCCATAGATGCCCGCGTAAAACGCGTTTTGTTCGAGGCCACCGCCTGCGACGACGGAGTTTGCACCTTTCGAGCGCAGGTAGTCTTCAGCGCGGCGAACCAGCGCTGTCCCAATTTCTCGCCGGCGGAAATCCGGATGGACCATCAGTCCGCAAATTGTGCCTTTACTGTAATCCAATGCACTTTGTGCGGCGTTTGCCGCAAACCCGGCATGGACAAATCCAGCAACCCGCCCGGATGCTTCATCCAACGCCAGCATGAGTCCATTTGGATCCCAATACGGTTGGCCACAGGCAAATAGCTCGAACACGTCGCACGAAAAACCTTCGGCGGCGTTTGGCCCTAAAGCGCAGAGATGCCACAGTTGATGCAGCTTTGGGGGATCAGAATTACGGAAAGGGCGATACAACACAATCAGGTTGTCTTTGGCAAGAACGCAACCGGCACTTGGAAGCATAGGAACGCAAATGCCACTGCATTGCGAATGTGAGTTGCGAATTTAGCTGACGTACGCTATTCAGACAAGGCGGCGGGTTAGATCGAGTTCTCAGCTTCTTCAGATCGGCAAGTCTGCTAAATTCATGACAAGTGTGAGGAAATCCAATCCTGATCTAGATAGCCTCCCCAAAAACTCCTTCCAACGACGAATATTTCCATGCTCTGGACTGATCGCGAACTGACGGCTTGGCTTGATGAATTGCTGCCTGCGGAGCGGATGGCTGCTTTTGAAAACCAGCTTCGCCAAGATGGTACATTGCGCGCGCGACTGGCTGTTCTTATTCGTCATCGCGATCAGGGCGGAAACACAATTGGTGAGATCTGGCAACGTGCTCGATTGAGTTGCCCCGTGCGGACCGAACTCGGGGCCTACCTCCTCGGAATATTGTCTCACGACGCTGCAGCTTACGTGGAATTCCATTTGAACACCGTAGGCTGTCGTGTTTGTCAGGCAAACCTGCACGACCTCGAGGAGCAATCAACACAGACAGGGCAGGTTCCTGACCGCCGCCGGCGTTTTTTCCAATCATCAGCTGGCCTTCTTCGCGGTGAAAGTGATGCCGGACAGTCTAGAACATAGAGTGTTTTAGTCTTCACAACAGAGAAAGCAGATTCATGGAATTTGAAACAAAGTGTATTCATGGGGGAGTTCACAAGGATGCGCAATACAACAGCGTAACGACGCCGATTTACCCGACATCGACGTTTTACTGGAACAGCCTCGAAACCAATTCCGGCTATGACTACACGCGATCCGGAAATCCGACTCGGGCGGCGTTGGAGGAAAACATCATGGCGCTCGAAGGCGGCGTGGGATGTGTCGCTACGTCGACGGGCATGTCGGCCACGCATTGCGCCATGGCACTATTTTCGCCGGGAGACCACATTGTGGCCCCATCGGACTTGTACGGCGGATCGTTTCGCCTGTTCGATAAATTTCTGGCAGAGAAAGGAATTTCGTTTACGTTTGTGGACATGACCGATCACAGACAACTGACGGCGGCATTCACTCCGGCGACGAAAGGTGTCTGGATTGAAACGCCAAGCAACCCGCTCCTGAAAGTGATCGACCTTGCATTTGTTGCAGCCCTCGCCAAAAAACACAACGCCATTACGATCTGCGACAATACTTTTATGTCGCCCTACCTGCAGCGTCCATTTGAGTTCGGCATCGATATCGTGATGCACTCTACAACGAAATATATCAACGGCCATTCTGATGTCGTCGGCGGATGCGTGGTGTCAAAATCGAAAGAACATGCGGAGCGCATTGCGTGGATCTGTAACGCGTTAGGTCTGGCGTGTTCGCCCTTTGATGCATGGCTCGTGCTGCGCGGAATTAAGACACTGGGATGTCGGATGGAAGCGCAGCAGGCGAATGCGATAAAGATCGCACGCTTTTTGGACGGGCATTCGCTAATCGAAAGAGTGTACTACCCAGGGCTCGAATCACATCCACAGCACGCTTTGGCGAAAACGCAGCAGCGAGGTTTTGGTGCAATGCTGGCCTTTGATACAAAGGATGGTCGCTCAATCGCCGAACGTGTGTGCATGCAGACCCAGTTGTTTGACGTATGTGTCTCGTTGGGTGGGATTGAATCACTGATTTCGTTCCCGGTGACCATGAGTCACGCATCGATGACGGCAGAAGCGCGAGCCCGAGCCGGAATCACCGACAAAACTGTGCGGATCTCCGTGGGATTGGAGCATGTGGATGATCTGATTGCGGATCTGAAGCAGGCATTGGAAAATGTTTGAATGCCGAGTAAACCTATTGCCGAACGCGCGATGGCTCTTGCCTAGCGGATCAAACAAACATCGTGAAAACTGTTGGCTCGAATGGGAATGATATCATCCCGACAAGCGGTTGTTTTGAAATTGGATGAGAGAACCTTTAAGATCTCGGCTCCTATCACTTTAATCACACTCGGCAATTCGCGGTTGAATCACAAGGGAAATCAGTAATGTTGAACGTGCCTGCATCCGGCGCTCTGGATTTTGTGTCTCTCGGGGCCCTCGTGAATCGGCTGGATCCGGGAATTATCCCCTTTCGCAAAGCCAATCAACTTTCGATTCATGTGAGCGGCGGAGAATTCAACTGCGCGGCAAATCTGGCAGATTGCTTTCAATTGAAGACGGGGATCGCCACGGCGATGGTCGAGTATCCACTCGGGGACCTCATCGCGGAACGCGTCCGCGCGATGGGCGTCAAACCTTTCTACAAAAAGTTTGCGCACGACGGCGTGCGTGGTCCCAACATGGCAACTGTGTACAGCGACCAAGGACACGGGGTACGCGGTCCTGTTGTGTTTTACAATCGCAGCAACGAAGCAGCGGGAATGTTGCAGGCTGGTGATTTTAACTGGAATGAAATTTTTGCGGGCGGCGTGCGCTGGTTCCACAGCGGAGGAATCTTTGCGGCTCTGTCACCCACTACCCCGGAAGTCATTATCGAGGGGATGAAGGCCGCTAAGGCTGCTGGTGCCGTTACATCATTCGACTTGAACTACCGTGCTAAACTCTGGCAGATCAGCGGCGGCTTGGATAAGGCTCAAGAGACGCTGAACAGGATCGTGGAGCATGTCGACGTGTTGGTGGGGAACGAAGAAGATCTGCAAAAGGGCCTTGGGTTGACGGGTCAGGACGTTGAACATTCTTCCAAGCTGGACCCCTCAGCGTTTTTTGGCATGATGGAAGAAGTCACGAAAAAGCTGCCGAACGTGAAAGCCGTCGCTACGACTCTGCGAGAAGTGCATTCGACCAACCGTCATTCCTGGAGTGCGGTGTTGTGGCTGGACGGTAAAACATATCAGGCGAAAACGATGGAATTGGATGTAATCGACCGCATCGGCGGCGGCGATGGCTTTGCATCCGGCCTGTTTTACGGGCTTCTCAACGGAAAAGATCCTCAAACATCCCTGAATCTGGGATGGGCTCACGGGGCGTTGCTCACGACTTATCCGGGCGACACAACAATGGCGACAATCAAGGAAGTCGAAGGCGTGGCCGCTGGTGGTTCGGCGCGAGTACAGCGATAGGTGTTTGGTGGTCAACCATGCTGGTCACACGGACATTTTCTAAATCTTGTCCGATGAAGATGCCGCAGGAGAACCGCACCAAATGATCTGCACGCAAAACATAGAATCGAGAATCAGTGCTTGACTTAAGATATCACGAAGCAACTTAGCTTGCAGCGTATTACACATTTTTGAAGAGCATTCCCGGTGGTTCATCAGTCTTTGTGATGACGGTGTCCCATTCTCCTTTTAAAAAGCAACTTGAAGCATGTCTAAACACGATATCGGCCTCATCGGCCTTGCAGTTATGGGGCAGAACTTGGTCATGAATATGGCCAACAAAGGGTTTTCAGTCGCTGTCTACAATCGCACAACCGAGACGACTCATGAATTCGTGAGTGGCCTTGGTGGTCGACCTGAGGGGGTTGTTGAACAAGGCACTCCGGATCGAATCCAAGGCTATGACACGCTCGCCGAGTTTGTCAACAGTCTTGAGTCGCCGCGACGAGTCATGATCATGGTGAAGGCCGGTCCTCCTGTCGATGCGGTAATCGACCAATTAAAACCCTTACTGTGTAAAGGCGACATCATCATAGACGGTGGCAATGCCGACTATGTAGACACGAATCGTCGTGACAAGCAACTCAGCGAAGAAGGTTTTCGCTTCATTGGAACCGGCGTGTCAGGTGGTGAAGAAGGTGCCCTCAAGGGACCAAGTATTATGCCGGGCGGTAATCCCGAAGCATGGCCATTCGTGAAAGACGTCTTCCAGAAAATTAGTGCGAAGGTGGGACCGAATCACGATATTCCCTGTTGTGACTGGGTGGGCGAGGCTGGGGCAGGGCATTATGTGAAAATGGTCCACAACGGGATTGAATATGGCGACATGCAGTTGATCTGCGAAGCCTATTACATTCTAAAACATGGTGTGGGCCTTACCAATGCTGAGCTTTACCAAGTGTTCAAAGAATGGAATCACAGTGAGCTCGAAAGTTACTTAATTGAGATTACACGTGATATCTTCACCGTCAAAGACAAAGAAACAGGCGAGGATCTTGTTGATCTGATTCTGGATACAGCAGGGCAGAAGGGCACGGGCAAATGGATGAGCCAGCATGCTCTGGATTTAGGTGTCCCTACGACACTGATCACGGAGGCTGTTTTTGCGCGTTGCCTCTCAGCTCAGAAAGACGCGCGTGTGCGTGCCGAGGCGGTTCTTGCCGGGCCTGACGCCAAATTTGAAGGTGACCGGACGCAGTTTATTGATGACGTTAAGCAAGCTTTGTACGCATCCAAACTTTGTAGCTATGCTCAGGGTTATGTACAACTGGATGCCGCTGCGCAGGAGTTCGGCTGGAAACTCAATAACGGCCCGATCGCGTTATTGTGGCGTGGAGGTTGCATCATTCGGTCACGCTTCCTTGAAGACATTAAGACAGCCTTCGACAAGAATCCGACCCTAGAGAATTTGCTCCTGGATGATTTTTTTAAAGCGGCCATCAGCAAGGCGCAGCCAGCATGGCGTCGCGTCGTCGCCACCGCAATTCAACTCGGTCTCCCAATTCCCGGCTTCAGCGCTGCTCTGACATATTATGACGGTTACCGTCGCGGCCGCCTGCCAGCCAATCTTCTGCAGGCTCAACGCGATTACTTCGGGGCTCATACTTACGAACGTACCGACAAACCCCGCGGAGAAAAATTCCATACGGACTGGATTCGCGAGCGGAAGCTCACATAAGACGTGATTTTAAATTGTGAATTTGAAGTTCCAGATGAACAACGGGAAACCCGCCAATCACAGAGTTGGCGGGTTTCTGCGCGTCAGTGCCGTGGCGATCAGGATGTCCTTTCGGCTTTGCTCGGATCCCAGCGCGCGAGGCAACCGCATTGCGTGGTAACTGACAAACGTTGAAATCGGATGCCGCACGGCTTGATGGCTTGACGGTAGAACGCGAAACTTCGACGATTCCAGAGGATGGCATTTAATTGACGTGGCTTCCCGTGGAATAAACTGCCTGTGTGAGTGTCTCAATTGCGTTAAAGGTGGTCCCATGATCCGAAGTGTGAGTTTACTGGTTTGTTTTTCTCTCAGTGCCAGCGTCCTCGCAGAAAACTGGCCCTGCTGGCGTGGTCCTCGCGGGGATGGCACATCGTCAGAGATGCAGATCCCGGTTGCATGGAATGGCGCGACAGGCGAAGGCGTAGCATGGAAAACCGAGATTCCAGGGAAAGGCCATTCCTCGCCGATTGTCTGGGCTGACATGATCTTTCTGACGACCTGTCTCGAAGACAGCCACGCACGAATGCTGCTGTGCCTAAATCGTCATGACGGTAGCCTGCGTTGGAAGACGTCTGTCGCAGTTTCCCCACTCGAAACAAAACATGAACTCAACAGCTTTGCGTCAGGCACGCCAGCCACCGACGGGCAAACAGTCTATGTGACGTTTCTGCTGGCCGACGGCCACGAAGTTCCAGCCCCCAACGTCGGAACGCCACGACCCGTCACTCCGGGGACTCTGCTGGTGGCAGCGTACGATATGAATGGACAGAAACTCTGGTCTGCAGAACCCGGCGGATTCACAAGTGTGCATGGATTCTGCAGTTCACCTGTGATCTACGAAAATCTCTTGATTATCAACGGTGACCATGATGGAGATTCTTACATTGCGGGCTTAAGCCGCGAGACAGGTAAGTTGATCTGGAAAATCCCACGCGAACACAAGACGCGAAGTTACTGCACGCCATTGATTCGCAGGATCGACGGCAAGGACCAGATGGTGATGACGGGAAGCAAACGAATCGTCAGTCTTGATCCATTGACGGGAACCACAAACTGGTTAATTGAAGGGCCGACAGAGCAGTTCGTCTCATCAATGGTCTGTGACGGAAAAATGTTTTACATGACCGCCGGCTTTCCGACGCATCATGTGATGGCAATTCGCCCGGATGGTATAGGAGATGTGACTCAAACGCACATTGCTTGGCACAGCGAAGAGGCGAAATGCTACGTACCATCCCCGATTGTGATCGACAACAAACTGCTCGTCGCCGATGATCGAGGCACAGTGAACTGCTTCGACACGGCTAATGGTAATCGCCTGTGGCAGGAACGACTTGGTAATCACTACAGTGGGTCACTGGTGACAGCCAACGGGCTAGCATACTTCCCTGCGGATGATGGAATCATGTCCGTCGTCAAACCGGGTGTGTTACTGGAAGTACTGCAGCGAAATCCACTCGGAGAATATAGCTATGCTTCACCTGCGATTTCCAATGGGCAAATCTTCATTCGAGGCGAACATCATCTGTTTGCGATTGGCCTAGATTCAGCCTCAAAGCCGCAATAGGATGGGAATCTGACACTGCTCGCGATCTCAATGCTTCTGTACCTCAGGCACTTCATGTCCGAAAGCCGTCCAGTCACTTCTGTAAAATTCATCTCAGAGCTTCGAGATCCAGAGCTAGGGACTTCGTTGCAACTGGTAGATGACGGCGTAAAGCTGCAAACATTAGACTCAAAGCGCTCGTGGAAAATCATCAATGGTATTCCACGATTTGTCAGCGACGAACATTTGGAAAGTTTTGGCCATCAGTGGACCCGTTTTGACGTGGCCCACGACGCTGAAGACCGCGCCACGTTTCAAGCAAAGACCGGTTTTTTGCCAAGCGGCTTTCACGGCAAACGAGTTTTGGATGCTGGGTGCGGGGGCGGCCGCTACGCAAAAGTCTGCGGCGAGGCTGGGGCGACAGTCTTCGGTGCCGATCATACACGCGCAGTAGAAAAGGCCGCGCAGTTGTGTCACCATCTCCCAGATGTCCATTTTGTGCAGGCCGATCTTAAACATTTACCGTTTGCACCGGCCTCCTTTGATTTTGTGTTTTCCATCGGGGTGATGCATCACGACGCAAACACCCGGTCGGTATTTGACGCGGTCGCAAAGCTGGTCCGGCCAGGTGGTTGTTATTCCGTCTGGCTGTATCGCAAAAATCAATGGTGGCAGGAAATTTTGAATCACGGGTTGCGTGCAATCACCACGAGATTGCCGTCGCCAGTCCTCATGCCATTCTGTCATCTGGGGGCCATTCTGGGAGGCCTACCAGGCATTAATAAATCACTCAACAAGCTCATTAACTTCAGCGCTCATTCCAGTTATGAGAATCGTGTCTGTGATACGTTCGACTGGTGGGCTCCGAAATATCAGTACCATCATACGGTGGAAGAATTGAGCGTTTGGTTTCACGAGGCAGGATTCAACGACCTGACCGTGCTGCCTCCCGAAAAATCTGGGCGATGCTACGACTGGGCCTATGATCACAATCTGCTGATCGGCAGCGGCGTCAATGTCACGGGCGTGAGACCTGAATCCTGAGCAACTCACTGACCAACGTCACGTGGCTGAATTCGCCAGAACTCAGAGGGTCTACCAACGCGCGCCGTCGAATTCCCGCGAATTCACAAAAACATGTGCGCGGGACATTAAATCTTCCATAGCCCTGCTACTTCAAATTGTAAACCAAGAGCTTGTCTTGATCCCGGAGGTACAACTTGCCATCTGCAATCACCGGGTGGGACCATGCCGGGCGATTACTACGCTCGGGTTGCTCAAAACGACCGAGTTCCTTGTATTCGCCCGAATCTGCCGCCAGCAACACGACAGGTCCTTGTTCGTTGCGGAAGACGATTTTCTTATCCACATAGACGACAGATCCCTTCATTCCACGTTCGCGCCAAGCTGGCTCGCCCGTCTTGAGTTTCACACAGGACAACATATCGCCGTTGGAACCGTAGACGTAGCCGTCAAGAAAGACCATGCCTCCGTGATGGTTCTTCATGTCCTTCGTGAAGTAAACCTGCGTGGCCTTCACGGCGCTGCCCTCTGGTTTCAATTCCACCAACTCGGCACCTGTGCCATAGTCTGAAGAACTGAACACGTAGTTATCGACGACCAGCGGCGTAGCACAGTTTGCGGTACCATTTGACGAAGCGTTTTGTCCCCAAAGTGGTTCACCGTCTTTTGCTCGTACACCACATATTCCCTTTGACGTGAAGATCACATACTGCTTTACTTTTCCTATTGTGGCAACAACTGGCGATGCATATGACGCTTGCGGTTGCTCCGGAATTTTGCTTTTCCAGACGACCTTGCCTGTCTTTGCATTGAGCGACACAACCGTCGCGTCACTGCCGCCCGGCGAGCAGATGACATGATTATTGTCGATCAGCACTGACTCGCTAATACCCCAGGTGATATTCCCTCCGCCAAATTCCTTCAGGATATTCAGATGCCAGACTACGTCGCCAGTACTTGCGTTCAGGCATGACAGATCTCCGGTACCGCCTAAAGCGTAGACCATTCCGTCTACCACTGTCGGAGTTCCTCGCGGACCATTTCCCTGGCCTTCGTGGTATTCATCACCGTTACGCGTCTTCCAAACTATTTCGCCAGTCTTGCGGTTCAGGGCGAGGATATGCTCTGCACCATCGACGTTACCCATCGTGTACATTAACTCGCCGACCAGCGCGACCGACGCATAACCTTCGCCAATCCCGGTAATCGTCTGCAGCAGTTCCGGCCCGCCTTCAGGCCACCGATCGGCAAACCCCGTTTCTTGGCAAAGATTGTCTCGATTCGGACCCCGAAACTGGTTCCAGTCCGCATTCGAGTCACCGGCTAGCGTGATGCCATCAGCCATGAGACCCACCAACAATCCAAATCCCCCGGCAAGAAGTCCCAAGATCGCGTTTGAATTCATGCGTTTCATGTCTGAACCTCAGCAGTCAGAAGTGGAGTGTGAGCGTAATTCGATATTGTAGTCCCGATGTCGGGATGGATGTCCAGTCCAATTAAGCCAACGACGGAACGCAGTCTCTCCATCGACTGAGATTTTAGGCAAACCTAGCAGGTATGCATTCAAAATAGGGGTGGTGACAAGATTCGTGGTAGGTTCGAGCCTACCCTAGATTCTTCACGGGAGTTCCGTCGCTGAGCCGATGTCGCAGGGCTTGATTGTTTGAAACGTATTCTTGAGTGTGATCCACCCCCAGATGATGAAAGATAGTGGCCGCCAAATCGGCTGGCGAGACGGGGCTGTCAGTCACAAAACCCGCATGTCGATCTGTGGTGCCATACACCTGTCCGCCACGTACGCCACCACCAGCGAGCAATGCAGTAAAGGCATGAGGCCAGTGGTCACGACCGGATTTTTTGGTGTTCGAGCTTTGCGTAAATTGGCCAAGTTTTGGAGTTCGACCAAACTCACCGATGGCTACCACCAGTGTTGTTTCAAGTAAGCCACGATCATCCAGATCCTGGAGAAATGCGGGAAAGGCATGATCGAACATCGGACACAGCAGCGTCTTCAGTTTGTGGAAGTTATCCTCGTGCGTATCCCAGCACGTATTCGTGCCTGAAATCTTTGTTTCATCTTCCCAGTTGACTGTCACGAGCGAAACACCAGCCTCTATCAGCCTCCGCGCCATGAGCAGACTCTGTCCAACAGATGTGCGCCCGTAGGCATCACGGAGCGCAGGCTTTTCACGCTGCAAGTCCAGAATTTCGCCAGCCTTGTGTTGCAGCAGCGAGAACGCACGCTCACGATGGCGATCAATGTCATTGACCAATTTCTGGGAATACGAAAGTTGAGGATTACCCAGTTGCAGTTGTTCAGACAATCGCCGCCGGTTCTCAATCCGCGCCAGCGAGACCGTCTGATCCGACGCGAGTCCATCGACCTGAAACTCGGCATCGCCAGAGCCTTGAATCAGCATCGCATCGTGACGTTCTCCCATGCGACCCCCAGTCTGACCGGCAATCCGCACACCCTGACCAGGAAACTGCAGATACCACGGCAACACGACAGACGGTGGCAACCCGGTTTGTGAATTGCCATATCGCATCGTCATGGCGCTCAGTGCGGGCCAGTCCTCCGGCGTCGCCTGATCTGTGATCGGAGCCGAGTGATAAGGACGACCACTAAAGACTTCACTACAAGCTGGTCCGTGGACGTTCATCTTGTGTTGCATCGAACGCAGTAGACAAACCTTGTCCATCTGTTGAGCTAACTTAGGTAGGTGCTCACAGATCTGAATGCCCGGTACGTTTGTCGCGATAGGTTGAAATTCACCGCGAATTTCCGCCGAGGCGTTAGGCTTCATGTCCCAAAGATCTATCTGACTTGGCCCGCCAAATAGAAACAAAAATACGCACGAAGTTTGCCTTCGCTTTGCGGCTCTTGGCTCATTCACCATGCCCGCTCGCAACTTCGCGAGATGAGTCGACGTCAATCCCACAGCATGCAATGCGCCCACATGCAATCCGCACCGCCGCGAAAAAATACGCCGCTGCCGTTCGGTGTTTGCAAAAGAACTGACCATGCCGCTAACCCCCCTCCCGACTGTTTGTGAGCAAATCGTGCCACGCCTGAATCATCTGACTGAAGTCATTTTATGGCATGAAATTCACAATCTCCGTGTTCACATCATTAAACCAATTCTGCAATTTGACGACCGCTTTCAACCAATGGTACCGGACGGCCTGCAGGATTGGTCCAGTTTGAAGCGGGGTCGATGCCGAGATGTGAGAATACGGTTGCCGCCAGATCGCCCGGACTCAGCGGCCGTTCTTGGATCGAGCCACCTCGACGATCGGTCGCCCCAATCACCTGACCGCCTTTGATTCCTCCACCAGTCATCAGAAACGACATCACGCCCGGCCAATGGTCGCGGCCAGCCGTTTTAGTCATCACCGGGCTTCGACCAAATTCACCAATCACGATTACGAGCGTCGTCTCAAGTAAGCCCCGTTGCTCCAAATCGTCGATCAATGCCGTGAGACCGCGATCCAAAACGGGCAACATAGGAGTCAACCCCTTAACAATTCCACCCCACTGAACTTCGTCGCCGTGATGATCCCAGTGTCCCCATGCGTCGCTCATTGTGACGAACGTGACACCAGCATCTACAAGGCGGCGGGCCAGTAACGCTTTATCGCCAAATGAATCTCGACCATAACGGTCACGCACTTCGTCCGGTTCGCCACTGAGATCAAATGCCCTCTGTGCCGCACCTCCTAGAACTAAATTAAATGCTTCTTGGGTGTAACGATCCTGTTGTTGAAAACTCACCGCTGAATCGACGCGTCGCCGAAATAGATCTAGTTCACGTCGCAGTTGATCGCGGTCCTGCAGACGCGGCACTGCGACTCCGCTTGGTAGCGAAAACTTTCCGTCAACGCGCATCCCGTCTAGCGGTGCAAATTGCTGTCCAAGATCACCAGCACCATAAATGTCCGCCACCATGCTGTTTGCGAGAGCCACAAATGGGGGCATCCCGGGATGGTTGGCTCCTCGAACTTTCGCCGCCACTGAACCCATCGACGGGTAACCTCCACCCTGCCGTCCAATGTCTGTCCGCTGAGCTTTGGGATTGGCAGCCTGGAACGTGATTGGTGTGTGGTTACTGGCCGTGGCATCCATCGATCGAATAATGGCAAACTTGTCCATCATGGCTGCCTGCAACGGCAGGTGTTCACAAATTTGAATTCCCGGGACGCTTGTCGAAATCGGCTTAAACGGTCCGCGAATCTCCGCAGGCATATCCGGTTTCATGTCCCACATGTCGAGCTGACTTGGACCACCAGACAGCCAGATTTGGATCACAGACGTCGCCCGTGTTCGAGTTTGCTTTTGTCCGCATTCAGCGCGCGATTGAAGCAAAGCTGGCAATGACAAACCCGCGAAGCCAGCCAGACTGGCTTCCAGCATCCACCGACGTCGACCAATTCTGATCAACGGATCAGGGTCCGGTCCGAAAAATCTCCCAATCCCAGACGCCTGATGCCTTCGCATGTGCCGCCCGCCATTCGGTATCTTGATCGCATCGAAATGCGGCACCCCGCTTGCGTGGCTCGTGTTCATTTGCGACTTCCAAAACTTAGTGACAAACGTTGATCGATCGATCTTGGGTGGTTATAGATCAACACGAGCAGAAAATCTGCGCCCGTGGAACTGAATTGAGTTGCGGCACGCCATGGATCATTGAAGTTCGGTGGCTTATCGCCATGTTTCACGATCGACAGTCCCGCAGCGGCGTGATCATACCCGCTTTCTCAGCGACGGAGAGGAGAGTCGTGCATATCGCAGGCTCAACCAAACAGATTTATCGCGATGGAATGGTGAGGGCGACCGCTGAGATATCGCTTTGCAATACATGCAAACACCCTCGGCGGGCGTGACTCCGACGAGGGTGTTTGCGAACGATGGCGGAGAAGTTCCGCTCTGCTCGATTAATCTACATGTGCCGGACGGGCTGCCCAACGATGCAGATATGATTTTAAAACTGACTCTCCATTACCTGCTTTGGCCAACTAATTCGGATTCGATTTCGCTGTGTTGGAGTTGATCGTCATCCTGATTGGAGTTGCCATTGTGCGAATGGTAACACGCTTGCGCCACGTCGTTGAGTTCTTGGTTCACGGCGTACGACAAACTCGAAAGACCAGTCATACAACCGAGCACCAAAATCGTGCCGACGAGGATAATTTCTGTAGATACGATAACTCCGCTCTCATCCTGAATGAGTTTCTTAAACAATTCTCGCATCGTGAATACTCCGGACTGCCTGCTGAGCCTAGGGAATCATTTCGACCGTGCCTGAACAACCCAAAACCCACACGGCGTTGAATTTAGCAGGGCCTTGAATTGCGGTCGCGGACGGAACCGCAGTGTCTCGCTGAACTCTACATCATGAATCGAGCTCGGCACAAAATCGTTCGGAATCGAACGCCGATCGCAAGATTTCGCGAGCGGCACAACGAATGTGCTCGACGGGCAAATCTGGCGAATCTGGCAAAGACTGCGGGACAAACCGAATGTCATTCAAGTGGCAGATCAAGTTTCGGCTAATCATCCATTTTTCGGCGAATTTCCTGAATAATCAGAGGCAAGTAGACGACGCCCGAATAATGGTCGGCCAACAGTTCCACATGATGACCATCCGGCAACTTTGCCGCTTCTGCCAGCGCAAACGAAGAGGCGGGGGGGACAACGTCATCATACTTGCCGCTGTACAACCACAGATTATCGGCGTCAATGCGGTGAGCCAGACGCAACGGCTCTATGGGACGCGACAATTCTCGAATCTGCTCCCCTGTGATGCCGATCGCTTCCAGTTGAGACCGAATTTTGGCCGCGTCCTTGTTCCCGCTCTGCACAACGTCAGCCAGATTGCCGCCCGCAAGGAGGACAAACACCCGACCATAGCCGCGATCGAGGCCAGCGACAGTCGACGTGACAAAACCTCCCAGACTGGTTCCCTGGACCCCCACCACATCGTGTTCCACGAACGGTAAACTCACAACCACATCCTTCGCGCGGCGCACATCAGCGATGGCCTGTTTCATCCCGGAAAGAATGAACTCCACTTTTCCGGACGTTTCCGATCGCCGATTTCCATAACCCGGCAGGTGAATCAGGAACGTATGCAGTCCTTGAGCATTCAGCCCCTTCGCAAAAATTCGTCCGACGGTCATCCCCCGCCCGGATTCGTGAACGATCACAACGGATCGTGCAGCAACGGGTTGCCGCTGTTTGTCACGAGCAACATACCACTCCATCGACACGTTGTCGTTGACCTTATTCCCCGTATCGATTGGCGAGTCGAAGCGAAGCAACAGATCGCCGCGATCTTTCTCCGCGGCTTCACAGCGAATTGTGAAATCTGCCGGCGTCCAACGAAGTCCCACCAAGCAATCTTGGGCGTCAGTCGCGACATCTACATCGCGTTCCAAGGTATCAGCCGCTTGAAGTGTTTCACCTACCGCCGGAATCGAGACCGGAACATTGTCGTCTCCAATTCCTGAAAACCCCTGCGTCAACACCGCAAACAGACCGATGGTCAATCGAAGGGAACAAGTCATCGCGCACCTCGCTTCTGAACCGCGTTTCTGCCGCGACTGCACCAATTATCTCGCTGGACACCCATCCTTCCGAGGACGGCATCTTGCCACATCATGCCCCCCTCAAAAAGCTTACTGTGCCGCGAGGAGATTAAAAGCGTGCCGCAACATTTCCTCGATTTACTTTCTCCGTTTTCCGGGAGTGCCGGGACCAATTTACGCCACGTCAATCGCGGTGAAACAGAAACCGCATCAGGCGTCGATGCGTTGACATTTACTTAGCGCCATGGGTTTCCCTCGATCGTCCCGCAACGTTCATCCACCATTATTCGCTCAGGTCGTGGGCCGGCGTAGACCCACAACATCTCCATCGTTACTTTTGATTCATTAATAAAATAGTGCACTCGCCCGCGGGGCTGCAAAGCCGTCGCGCAGTCGCTCATGGAGTATCTGCGACCTTCGACAATGCACATCGCCGTACCGGAGATAATACAAATCGATTCATCGAAGTCATGGACATGCGCTGGCAGTCGGCCGCCAGGATGAAACAAGCCATAGCCCCCACTCATTTCAAGTCCCGGCATCAGATCCGCGTTGAAACAGTCAATGAATTCCGTATTCGGCCCAGCTGCACTGCGTTTGGCAGTCGCGAAACGATTGATTCGTTCAGCACCGGGAACTCCAGTTGAATCATCCGGCATTGATTTTGTCGAGAAGAATTTATCAACCAGCGTACGACTCGGCGTATCAACTGCCATCGCAATATGCAGGACCGCTTTTTTCGTTGTTGACACGTTTCGGGACGCATGCGCCTGACCTGCTCGAATCACCGCGTTGTCAAGCTTTTTTAAGGAGTAGCTTCTCCCTTCGATATCGAGTGTCATTGCCCCGCTCAGCAGCGTCACGGATTCAGTAAACGCATGCAGGTGATAAGGCAAGACCGCCCCAGGAGCGAACGTGACCAACCCCGTGGTCAGTTGTTTGGCCTGATTGTGGCTGCCTACGAGGCATTCAAAATGAATTCCCGGAGCGATCTCCTTCATCGCGCCGTGACCGAGAGAAGTCATCACTTCATCACGATCCGGCCGCATCGATTCTGGTGGTCGCGTCAGCGGTGTTTGGGGTGATGCTGTGGTAGCGTCCGGTGTCAGTGATGCGCGGAGTGACCTGTCTTTTCCAACAGAGGCAAGCGATGCTTTCAATGCACGCAGCAATAAACCCGTGTCCGTGCCGACGCCGATGCCCCGGAATCCTTGACTTTGCCGTTCATGGATGTTTTCAATACTCGTTGCTAACAAACCGCAATGTTTGCCGGCACTGCGAATCATGTCTTTCAGCTTAAGAAGCTGCTCTGCCACGCCAGGGCCTTCCCACTGGCCACGAAACCCGGCGGTAGAAGAAAAGTCAGCGGGCCCGAACCACATCAGCTCAACGCCATCGACTTGGCACATCATCGGAACATGTCGTACGGCCTGAACCGATTCAATAATCGGCACAACGAGGACGTGATCATTCGCTTCTGCGGTGTGTTCGGCAATGCTCTGCCCCCAGCTCGTTGCTCGTTCGGCACCGATGCCTCGCAATCCCTCCGTCGGATACCGCGCATATGCTACCGCCTGCTTCAATTGTTCAGCCGTCTCCATCCACGGGATCACAATCCCATCGGCTCCAATGTCCAGCGCACGTTTAATCAGCCCACTGTTGAGTTCCGCAATTCGCACCAACGCCACCGTGTCACTCCGCACTGTCGCACGGATATGCTCGACAATTTCTTTCCAGTCGAGGTGTCCGTGCTCGGCGTCGATCACCACCCAGTCAAGCCCTAGGGCGACGGCCATCTCCGTAACGCTGGGGGCTTCGAGTGTGACCCACAGCCCAAACACCGATTCATCGCGAGCCAACTTTTGGCGAAGATTGCGAATAGCGGACGTTTTCATGACAAGCCTTTTTGAGCGAAAAACAGCGGAAATCGTGCATTTGATCCGTGATGTAGTCCGACCCTTAAGTTGTGTCAAGAGGGCAGTCCAGCCTCAGGGGCTTCTCTCAAAATCGCTCGTTCAATTAAGAAGCTATTGCCGCGCGGGGTCGGCGGGGTGGGTGGCCATTGTGTTCACAGAGGGGGCGCGAAGTTTGGTCAATGAAAACACAGGACGGTTCTTCTCGGAATTTGTTTTTCGGATTGTGAAATTTCGGGCTGCCGGCCTGTGTTTTTGTGCGTTTGACCGCTCGATTTGGGTTTTCGGGGAATCACCTGCGAGCCGCTGATTTTCTCGCCGAACTGAAGTGTGTTGGTGTTTGCTAGGTGGCGAAGTTCTCCCGGTGGCAGCGGCGACCGCGTGGGCAGACCTTCGTTCTGATACGTGTCATCCAGCGATCGGATGGTCTTACTGCCGCCCGGCAATTTGGCGGCGGCCTTCACACCGCGCGGGCTGCCTCCCCGGCGTTTCTCACCGCCAGCGGCGATTCGCAACGAGGCCAGTTTCTTAGCCGTGGCGGCCGGCTGTGCGTAGCGGTACGGTTCACCAGCTGTCAGAATTCTCTAGGCAATCACCGCCAGCTTTCGCGCCGTAGCAACCACCGCCACGTTGTGGTTCTTACGGCGTTTGATACGCTGAAAGAAATGGCCGAGCGGACCTGCCTGACGCGAGTATTGCTGAGATGCCTGGACCAGCATATAGCGGGCTGTCGAGTTTCCGTGTTTCGTAATCGGGCCATGATACACGGACGTCGCGGACTGTCGCGTCGATGGTGTCAGCCCAAGATAACTTGCGGCCGCATCGCCTGACTTGAAGCGTGTGATGTCTCCAAAGGCAGCCACCACGGCCTAGCCCACGACAATGCTCACACCGAGGATCGTCATCAGCAGTTTCACGCGTTCGTCTTCCCATGCCAAATCAGCCAGTCGCTGATCGAACTTATCAATCTCCAGCTGCACAGGTTCCAGCAACCGAAGATCACTTTCGATCATCATCAGGCCGTCAGCATCGATCGAGTCTTTCGACAGTGTCTTCAGCCATGCCAAACCATGCGTGCCGAATAAGGCAAGGCCGGCAGGAGGAATGATCAATCGCATTGCCAGCACGCTGTGAATACGGTTCTGCAATTGAGTCCGCTGGCCGACCAGCGACCCTCGACGACCGGACAACTGGCGGCGAAGCCGAGTGGCTGTGTCCGGTTGCCACACCGTCACGATCCAGAATGCAGTACGTGATCTGCTTCTTGTGAACATCCAGTCCGACGAAGCGTCCTGGAGCCGCGTCGGGGGCTGCGGTACTGTTTTGAGGTTCGGATATGGCCTGCGGTGGTGCAGGTGGATTCTTTGGCGATCGGCGTTTCTGCGTCGATTGCGCTGGTGTGGATGAACGAGCCAGGTGTTAGAACTCTCCTAGAAAGTTCGTAGGGCAATCGTTGTTGGGCAGCCTGTTGAAACGTCTCCGGGAAACCGGATGCGGATCAGCAGGCTGGATCGCATCAGTTTCTGAAGGCATGATCCCGTTGAGATCGCGTTTGCTTTCATTCCACTGATCGCGAGAAATGGGCAAGACGGCAATTACCTCTTCGAGCTCGAAGCTCAACCGGGTGGACCGGAAAGGGGCTCAGTTACGACAGCGAGCTCGAAGCGCAATACGTCTATCGAGCAGCCCCTGAAAACGTCCGGCCCCCGTTCAGGTTTGCAATTGATGGATTTTGCCATCCGAGAACTTACGACCAACCGGCAGCGATGTGCATTAACCGCGTGGGAAGCCTTGTTTCAGGCGTTGAACGGGGCGGCAAAACATTGCACGTCTGTTCAATTACTCTGCAATTGTGATGAAGACCAACATGGAGAATCTCCGCAGCCAATCAACAAGCCGCCATAATTCATCGGTGAACGTTGCTGCAGTAATCTAATGCGTCGCACGAATTCATTTCGCCGATCGCGATGGTCAATTTCAGACAGGAATCTTCGCTCAGAGGCAGTGAAACTATACAAGCTCGAAGCGCCAGCGAGTGGGCTGGCGTGCCTTTTGGCCCACTCGCTGGCGCTTCGAGCTTGTAAAAACAGTCTTGATCGATCGCCACAGAATGCAAACAACAGATCCACCACCTCTCACGGAATTGTAAGGAGAACAATGATGGCTTCACTGACGGCTTATCGAGGACTGCCGGTTTTGACACCGGATCCTATCGGGGATGGTGGCCTTGCAATTCAAAATGATCTGAAGGCACTTGTTGACTGGAGTCCCAAGAGTGTCTGGGCTCAGTCAGCGGACCCGACAATTGATGATGACGAGACGGAAGACTTCTTCCCCGGCTCGATTTGGTTTCGGACCAACACCACACCGCCGAAGCTGTTCGTCTGCCGAAGCTCGGCGACGGGCGCGGCGGTTTGGAAGCAGGTGTTACTGCAAGTTGTGTAGGACGCCGGGCCGCAGCTCGGTGGTAACTTGGATGTGAACGGCAAGCAGATTGTTTTGATCTCGAACGGCAACATCCCGCTCATGCCGCAAGGCACGGGGAAGGTCGGAGTGGGAGTCGCATCTCCACACACGCTGCTGCAAGTCGCAGGTCCGGTGGCCACACCCATCGCCACGAAGACAACGGGCTACCCGATCACCGGTTCCGACAGCGTCATACTCGCCGATGCCACGACTGCCGCATTCAACGTCACCTTGCCAACGGCAGTCGGCATCTCCGGTCGCCAGTACACGATCAAACGCATCAATGGTGGCGCGAACAACGTGACCTTGAATACCACATCAAGTCAGACGATTGACGGGGTAACCACAAAAGTGCTGAACGCCCAGTACGCCAGCGTGACTGTCGTCTCGGACGGGGCCAACTGGATGATCGTCTGACCGCCAGAGCCGGGTTGTGCCAAGGCCCGGCCCTGGACCAAATGCCTACATCCCGCTATCGGGGAGCTTCGGCGAAGGCCTCACGGTGCGAGGGCCTTCTCCGATCTCCGACTTGCATGAGTGACAACACATCTGACGACCGCCCTTGGGAGAACTACTGGGAATGGAGGAAATTTGCGTCTTTGAATACTTGGAGACGCTGCCGACGGGAGGAAGTTCATGACCGGGAATACGC
>Ga0209553_1000156_pt1 | contig 33817 bp, 51 predicted proteins | sample LauGreFBDMM110DN_2_FD_188217 | JGI IMG/M metagenome (GOLD analysis project Ga0209553, IMG submission 188217) | Freshwater lake microbial communities from Lake Michigan, USA - Fa13.BD.MM110.DN (SPAdes) (version 2) | ecosystem: Environmental > Aquatic > Freshwater > Lake | place: Lake Michigan...
CGATTGTATAATTCATACTAGCTCTTTCTAGCATTATATTAATAGCTATAGTTCTTGCATAAACAAACTTCTGTAGTCTGCTTGGAGATTTAATCTCATCAATAGATACATCAAATCTTTTACATATCTTTTCCAGGATATGATTAACCTCTGGAAATATACTAATTATAGTAGCTTTCTTTGTTGGTTCTTTAATTGAATATAATTTCTTTTTAGAAATAACTGCATAGTATTTTGCTTTATATTTATTAACTTCACTATTTAAGAAATCCCAAACAAGTCTGGACCCAGTAATAAAACCTTCTCTATATTCTTTATTGTTAATTGTTTTAGTTCTTCCTTTAATAGAAGTTTTTAATCTTATGATTGCGGCTTTTGTAAAATCACTCATTCATATCTCGCTGATCAAATTGAAATATATAATTAGCAACATCATAAACTAATGATCCTGCTGCTATAAGTATAAGTATCTGCATTAATGTAACTATATATGTAAGCATATTATCTCCTGTTGTTAAAATATATTAATACTAAAACTATAATTAAGATTATTTCATGCCAAAATAAACCATCAAATGTTTCAATCATTAATTCCTACCCACTCATTATCACACTTAACACATCTGAATAATGCAGGTTCTAGATCTTCTATGATATCCTTAGTTGTAAGATTAGGAGTATACCACTCTTGAGTTAATTCACTTTGTAAATATACCAAGTTCTTTTTAACTGCTATGTAGTTAATCCTGGCGCTGTTACAGTCTGCGCATCTAATTACTTTCATTGTGTTACCTCCTCTAGTTTAAGTTGATCATCATCAGCTTTAAACAACATCTCAACATATTGAGTGTAATAAAAGTCTGATAATGTTGGATCTTTTTCGTCTAATGATTTTTGTAAGAATGATTGTGCAAGTACATATTTGTCTTTAATAAGTTTATTCATAGTGATGTTACCTCCATTTCATATTGATCTTCGTTAATTTTTAAATCTAAAAGATTTCTTCTATCTAGTTCTTGTTTAATTGCTTTTAGATTAAGTAGAGCTGTCAAAGTTCTAATAGGCATGCTGCTATAATAATCATATTTGTTTAATAAGATTTCATCTGTAGCAGTTCTAATTATTTGTAATTGAGTTTTACTAATGATCATACCACCTCCGAATAATGAAAATCTTTTGAAGGAAAAACTGGTTCTGCTTTTGGGAACACAGCTAAAAGATTTTCTAATGCTTCTTCTTTGGTTGCTCCGGTTCTGTTTACTTGCACCTTTACAGAATAACCTGCTTCTATAGCTCCAGTGCATTTAAACTTGTATGTATTGTTCATGCTGCCTCCTTATTTAAATTAATAGTTCTTCCTAAGTCTTTTATTGGAATATATTTTTTATCATTTACAAATACAGCGAAATTGTTTTTTGTTCCATATTCACAAAGATCAATAGCTTCTCTAACAGTATTAACTTTAAAAGGTTTAACTGTTTTTAGAGGTTTAAAAGATGTTCCAAATACATCTTTAATTTTATATTCTATTGTTATCATTGGTTTAACTTCGTATGTTTCTAACCAAGATTTTTTATTTATTTTTTGCATTATGCTTTCTCCTTTGGTTGGTTAAGTCTTGATGGTGTTAATTCGTACATTACAAAACCATCATCACTTGGTATTTTTTTAAAACCAATTTTTTCAAGTGTTGAAAACTTATTTTTTTGAGCTGCTTTACTATCTCCATAAGAAATAGAACCAAGTTCTATTCTTGGAATATCTATTATATTTTCCTTTATAGGTAATGATAAAAGAGTTTTTGTTTTTTTGTTTTTCATGCTGCCTCCTGTTGTTGGTTTAAATTTTGGCATTGTTCTAAAGAATATTTATTCATAGGAAATGATCTATCTCTTTCAATTCCTAATCCAAAAGTTCCTTTAAATTCTTTTAGTTCGTTAAGTGAAACGTAACCAAATTCTTTTTCATGTAATTCAGCTAATCCAAAAGCAACATTTGTTTCAGGATTTAATTCTGATAAGTACCAAGTACCAATACCAGTTGGATTAAAAAGTTTAACTACAACTTTAAAATCTTTTGAACCATCCTGTTCATTATTATTTTTTACTAGCTGTTCATATTGTTGTTTAGTTAGTAGTTTCATATTATTTCCTTTCATTGGTTGATTAAATTTAGTCAAAGAAGTTTCCTTTTACCCAAGTGAAGCTATCGTTTTTATCTATGATATCACTATTGTTATCACCGAACCAAGCTCCTTGAGGTAAATCAAAATAATTGTTAGCTTGTTCCATTGCGCATAATCCTCCTTCAATATCTTGAGCTTTGAAAATGTTTCCATCAAAGATGAAGGTGTATGTTTTTGTCATCTGGTTTCCTTTCTGTGATTTGTTTGGCATAACCTATATATGACATCGTCTAGCCAATATGTCTAGATATCTACACAAAGAAATAATGTAGATAAATCAATAACTTATTCTGAATCTTTTATTTTAATTAAAGTTCTAACAACTTTTGTGTTGTCAACTTTATAAACTGCTTTGCTTCCAGGAGATGAACTTTTAGCATCTTCCAAAGTTTCAAATTCTTCTTCAATGCGAAACATACACTCGCCATAAATAATTTTTTTATACTTATCCATTGTCTTGCATCAGCGCGTGAAGTTTTTGTTTTAACTTCCTGTATCTTTCAATAGCAATTTCTAAATAATTTATTAAGTCTATTGCTTCTTCTTGAGCTTCCAATAACCACTGATCTACATCCTTTGGATTGTCGTGCATTGTAACTCCAAATTTACTCATACCACTGATTGATCTATGAACTATTTTATTAATTACTTTTTGAGTAATCGGATCTCTAGTAATATCTGATAAACTTATTTTATCAGTGTCATGCTCTTGCATTTGCCTATCTTCGTTGTAATCCATCCTCTATCCTTTAGTTGATTAACATAATTATATACAGAATTTTTAGATTTAAGGTTAACCCCTCGCATGATTCTTTCATACGAGGGAGCTTCCTTATTTTTCTGAATATAGCTCTTTACAAAATCAAAAATCTTTTTTTGTTTTTTTGTTAAGCTATATTTCATACTTATCTCCTGTAGGGTTGCTTTTGAAAAGTGCCTGCAGGTTTAGCTGCGGCAGCTCCATCTTTAGCTGGTTTAACAGAATAGATAGACAAGAACTCTGTGCCTTCAGGCATAGACTTTCCTGCTCCAACTACTTTTTTATAACCACCTATATATAACTTTGATGATGCACTTGCATCAGCAACTAGCTTATAACCAGCTAGTATTGCTGTACCTGTGAAATCAAAGTCTGTTTCTTTTTCTTTAGTTGAAGGATCTGTAAAGAATATCCCTCCACTGTTTTTAGCATCAGCCATTAAAACCTCCTATTTTGGTTTGGTTGATTATGTTGTTTCTTGCAGAGCTTTGTGTAAACTTTGAAACCGGTTCTGTTTTTAGATTGTGAAGTTCACTTTCTTCATCATCACCTATTTCAAGCATAAAAGTTTTCAGCAAAGCATATTTAGTTGCATAACTAATTGCCTTACCTATTCCTTTATCTGATGGATCAACTCCATATCCAACAAATCCCTGCGCTGTGTAACTATCTTTTGGATCATCTACGTTCATAAATTTCATGTCTATAGACACCATTGTAAAGTTACCTTCTCTTGAATGATTAGACACAGAAGGAATTGCAATAATTCCCTGCTTAATCATCTCAGTCTTGATGGTGTTATTTACTTCATTGTGAGTTACAATTTTGTAAGGAACTCCACCACGAGCTGTCTCTTTTGTTACAGACTTAGCATTCTTCATTACATTATACATACGTATAGCTAATGAAGGCAGATCTACGTCTTTAAACATTTCTTTATTTGTCATTTTATTACCTTTATTGTTATTGCCTGGAGAATGGCTTGCACACTCTCCAGGTTATTTAAAATCAGACATAAAAGGGAGAACAAAATAAAACCAACTATAGTGTTAACTTTTATTTTATTAACGAATTGTCTGCTTTTAAATTTATTAATTTCACAAGTTGGATTAACAACAATCATTTCAATAGTTCTTTTCATTTAGTAAAACCCCATAATTGCATTGCTTTGTTTTTGTATTGAGATCCAATGTTCCAGGCATAAGGATGATCAAAGTCTGGGTCCAGATCAGTAAAATAACTATGCTCACCATTGTGTCTCGCCATTAATCTTTCTCTTCTGTAAGCAACGATCTGCGCCTGGTTAATATAAAAGTTTAATCTTTCTGGTTGCAGCTCTTCACAATTTTCTGGAGTAAATATTTTATAATCTTCTTTTGTTATATATAATAAATGAGGTTTCTTTTTTGTAGCTAGCCAGTAGATGGCAACTTGTAATAAATGCGCAGGATCTAATTTGTCATTTATTTTAACATTATAAAAAGAAGTTGTTCCATCTTTTTTAGCTTTAGGAGCTTTCCTTCCCCACTTCGTCTTAAGCTCCAGGAAGGAATTATCGTCTTCAAAATCTATTCTTCCAATGACTGGCAGCACACAATTTTTTAATTTAACAGCAATAGTTCTTTCGCAATGAACTTGTTTTTTTAAACCTATTTCATTAAATGCTTTAAAAAAAGTTTTAATTGTATCAACTAAATTTTCTTTGTTGTTTTGAAATTGTTGACGATCCAAATCATTAACTGGTTTATATTCCATGTAATAAGATATGGCTTGCTCATATATTTTATCAAATACAGCATCATCAATTTTTATATATGGTTTATGAATAACACTCTTATCTCCTACCCACTCTACATCTGCATGTAATAATATTCCTGCTTTACCTACAGCATTGCCGGCTTGCATCTTAGAATTAATATCAAACTCTCTGCGATCCTTCTCATCACAATATAAATATTTAAAACTCCATACTCCGTCTTTTTGATTTAACTGCGATGGTGAGAAATGATCTATATTATATTTTTGGGACCAGATCGGAAGCAGCTCTCTTTTTTTCTTAGCTGCAAAATATTCTGCTAAAACTTTATCTGGTAAATAGTTTGATAATGTTTCCATATCGTTCAATACAGCTTATGAATTAATGTAGAACAAATAACAATAAAATAGTTATTGACATTGTTCATAAGTTAACCAGTTGTATTAATAGTTTATTTGGCTATATGTATTTAGCTATGAAGTTATTAGATTTTAAAAATAAGAATAAACTTACATACAGTGGATTGGCAAAGCTGTTAGAAATTAAAGGAATAAACCCAACAGCTACAGTTCGTAAATGGTGTTTAGGTGAAAGAATCCCACGCAGCTCTAACATTATTAATATTCAAAACAGAACAAGCAATAAAGTTAAAGCGCAGGATTTTTATGGTTATTAGAAAAGAGAAATCTAAAAAATATAAAAATTCAGCTGTAGATTTTACTCGCTATATTGTAACCTGGAGAGACATTGTTTCAGACAGCTCCTGGCAGACTATTGATGATGCTACAAATCAGAAAACAGCTATTGTTAAAAGTCTTTGTCATATTTTAAAGAAAACAAAAACAGACACAATAACATTTGCTGACTACAGTATTGATAATGATGATGAGAATAATGTTGAGATTGCTAATACAAATATTATTCCAAACTCAGTTATCATTAGTGTTGAAAAGACTAAATGAAAATAATCTTAACAATTATTATGATGAATGGTGTGCTAGTTAATTATGAATACAAGGTTGACAAATACAATCCTTATTTTTGTGATGCTGCATTTAAAAAATTAACTTACTCCGGAAAAGTAAGAGGCAAGAAATTTACACAAATGGGTACGTTTTATAAAAGCAAGGAAGTTTTTGCCTATACTTGTAGCATAGCATGAACCAAAACATATCTGAAGATAGTGTTGCTGCGTTAAGATTTTGTTTGGAACAAATTATTAATGATCAGAAGGGTTGTATTGAAAGGCAGGAATTTATAATTTTAGATTTAAAAAAAAAGGTAGATATTTTAACAGAAGAACTACAAGTAAATCAATTACAAATTTCTAAATTATTAAAAAAATAATGTATTTAAATGCTAATATACCATTAATTGAGTGTTATGTACGAGGAAACTATTTAAGAGATCAACAAGATTCTCACGATAAATATTTTTGGTGCGTAGTGTTTGGAGTTACAAGTATTCCCAAGCAAGTTCCTTTATTTAATTTTGTAATGGAAGATGGTGGTATTTGGTGGCGATCACCGATCTCAGCATTTTGCCAGGATGAAGGGGTGCCAGAGCAGCCGCTTGCAGAATTATGCTTATGGGATTCTTTTTCTTACAATATTTCAGTAACAACATTTCATCAATTAGCAGGTTCTAAAATACAATTCTTACAAAGAGATAAAACTCCTCAGTTAGGCAAATATATGTTTACACTAGACTGGTCTGAAGGTGATTTTAATGAATTAGATTTTGGTTATGCAAGCAAGCCAGATCAGCACAAGTGTGGACATGTTATACAAATGGATAATGGTAATTTTGCTATACAGCCAAATAACAGAATGAGAGTATTTGATTCTAATATGGGTGTAAACTGGAGTGAACCACCTTTGATTAATAGATTAGTTAATACCAGAGTTTGGAGTGTAGAGGATGAACCCAAGTGGACAACAACAGAAACAGAAGTTGGACAATATAATTACGAATATAAAAACACAGAAAAATAAATAATGGCACGAGATAACTACTACAATGAAGGCGATAAGTATTCACAATGGCATCGTTATGCTTCTGATAATTTGGGAATGATAGATTTAGATCAGGTTGAAATATGCAGGAAGTGTTACGAACCTTTATTTCTTGCCGAGACTTGTTACGATAAAAACCAAGCATACAAAACATCTACCACAACGCGCAGGTTAGCTGAGAGAGCTAAGTTGGATGCTTATCTAATATTTTATCAATACGATGAAATTAATGGTGCTGTGATCGGTTTTAGGGTACAAAAAATAGCACCATTCAAATCGCAGATGTTCCAGTTAACGACTGATGATTGGATCAAGACAATGACTGAGTATCATGTTAACCACAAGAAGTTTTGTATTAAGGAAACAGGTTAAATCATAAATGAGCTTGTATCATAAGTTAGATCCTGTGATTATGAGACATGATAAGTTATCCTCACAATCTAAGCTAGTTTATTATGCGCTAGTTACCTTTTGGAATGAGAAGACGAAAAAATGCTTCCCCAAGATGAAAACTATCAGTTCGCTAACAGGTTTATCATACTCAACTGTAAGACGTTCCATTGCGGAGCTTGCTAGACTAAAGGTTATAATTGTGCATCGTCTAAGATCCACGCAATCTTATACATTACCGCTTCAAAACAAGATGTGCCTCACAGAACACTCAGATGTGCCTCACAGGCATAATAATAAACTAGATATATATAACTATAATAGTAGATATAAAAATTTTAGTAAAAACCCAATTCCGTTTAATCCCAGATCCCCCATCCCTATGGATGATAAATACTTAGTTAAATTTAAACCTATTGGTATTGAGGGGGAATTTGTATGCGTTGAGGAAAGAGTTAGCGGCAAGAGGTTTAAAATACACAGGTTCAAAAAACAAGAACCAATACCGGATTAGTGTTTATAACTTATGTGTTGCAATAGGTTGTATGTTCGCTTAGATAATCCACAAGATATGGTTGGGAAACCTTTACATAAGATTCAGTGCGATAGCATGACGAGGGGTAGTAAGTACACTGTAAGATGTAAGGCAAAAGGTTACCTTATGAAGTCTGGTTTTTATAGATGTAAAAATCATGGTGGGATGAGTGATTGGAATGCTAAGACGATTGAAGGTAAACTCAGAGCATTACGTAACTTAAAGTTTTTAAAACATTTAACTGAAGATGAACTCAGAGCAAAATACATTAAGCAGCGATCTCCAGGAGAAGACAGCTCAACAATTAATAACACTTGATAAAATCTCTACTGAGCTAGAGAAGGGAATTCCACTCACTAAAATTTGTAAAGATAAAACCATGCCAAGTTTATCTACAGTTTACAAATGGATGCGTGAAGACGATAAGATTTATTTAACAGTAATGAAAGCAAGAAGGATTGGTGCATTCACTTTGCTTGATGAGATTAACGAAGAGTTAGCAAACCCCAAGAGTAATCAGGAGATGATGTATTGGCGAGAGAAGTTAACGCATGTGCGTTGGATGGTAAGTAAACTAATATCAGATATCTTTGGTGAGAAGTCTAAGCAAGAGATTAAACAGGATAACACAATCACAATACGTTGGGGTGGAGAGGTTAAGAAAACAATACAGGTTGATGCTGATAATGTGGAATAGTTGGTTAATGTATACGTTGACACACAGTCTTGCGCGCGCGTTATGGAGTTCATTTCCGATAACAATTAATTATCGGAACTGTATTATAGGTTGTATTGCCTGGATTTTGGCGAACAAACCAAGAACATTTGGGGGGGTATACCCAAGCAGGCAGGCGCGAAAATTATTTATATCTATATTGGGAATTTCACACACACAGCCACACACTCACCATGCCTAAAGACGAAGACGCATTAATTACAGCTTTGTTATTTGTAAATGAAGATAGCAATTCTTTAGTCATTCATTTTAATGGTTTTGAAGATAGCGATCACATGGATAAGTTTGCAAACAAGATTTTAAAAAAGATTGGAATTGATTATCATAAAATAGATGATATTTCTGACATGCCAAAGATACACTAATGATAGTTGATATACCTTACGATCCAAGACCCCAGCAAAAAGAACTGCACGAAAAGCTAAAAGAGTTCCGTTTTTCTGTACTTGCTTGTCATAGAAGGTTCGGCAAATCAGTAATGTTAATTAATCATTTACTTATTGAGGCACTGCTAAACCCAAAAAAGAATCCGAGATATGCCTACATCGCTCCAACATATCGCCAGGCGAAAAACATTGCTTGGGATTATTTAAAACAATATGCCGGTGTTATTCCTGGAGTTAGATTTCACGAAACAGAATTGAGATGCGATCTACCCAATGGCGCTAGAATAACCCTGCTATCTTCTGAAACACCTGATAGCATCAGGGGTATATTTTTAGATGGAGCTTGTTGCGATGAGATGGCGCAAATAGATCCAACACTTTGGAATGAAGTTCTTAGACCCTGTTTATCAGACAGAAAAGGATGGTGCGTATTTATTGGAACCCCTGCTGGAATGTCAAATCAGTTTTATGAATTATACCAGTATGCATTAACCCATGATGATTGGTTTGCTTATACAGCTCCAGCATCCAAAACAAACATAGTGGATGAAGCAGAATTAAAAGCTGCAAGAGAGCAGATGGGAGAAGAAAAATACCAACAAGAATTTGAATGCTCCTGGATAGCAAATATATCAGGATCTATTTTTGGATCTATTATAAAAGATTTAGAAGATAAAAAACAATTAACTAGAGTTCCTTACAATCCGGCATACCCAGTTAATACATCTTGGGATATTGGAGTTGGAGATTCTACAGCTATAATATTCTACCAACAAGTTGGAGCTGCAATTCATATAATAGATTACTACGAAAACAACAAAGAAGGTTTACCACACTACTGTGATATTATTAACAAGAAAGATTACTTTTATAAAACGCATTACGCACCGCATGATATAGAAGTTACTGAATTTTCTTCTGGAAAGACTAGAAGAGATGTTGCTTACCAACTAGGTATTAACTTTAAAATTTTGCCGAAACTGCCGCTGGAAGATGGAATACACTCAGCTAAAATGATCTTACCTAGATGCTGGATTGACATGGATAATTGTAAACATCTAGTTGATGCATTGAGACACTACCATAGAAAATATAACGAAAAGATGAAGATATTTCATAGCAAGCCAGTACATGCCTGGTCTTCTCATGCTGCAGATGCATTTAGATATTTAGCATTATCAGTCAATGAAGTGCTTACCAAAAGCACAGCTATGCCTAGAGCTACAGATTCTGAGTATAAGATCTTTTCTAAATAAGCTATTTACCAATGGCAAATAATATAATATGGATTTAACATGTTACAAAACTTAACAAAATTTTTAGGAGAATAGTTATGGGATTTTTAATGCCTAAAGCTCCAGCTCCTCCACCACCTCCGCCTCCGCCAGCTCCTCCGCCTGCTTATGATGACAAAGCGCGAGCAGAAGAAGTTGCTGCACAACAAGCTGAAATTAGACGTAAACGTAAAGGAAGAGCATCTACAATTTTAACTGGCGCTCAAGGATTAACAGAAGAAGAAACTTTGCAGAAAAAAACTTTATTAGGAGAATAATATGGGTGGAGTTATATCATCACCAATTAAATCAGTATTAAGCGCAGTTAGTGGAGCAAAACCATCTGCACCACAAGTTGATGCTCCAAAACCACAACCTATTTCATCACCAACAACTGCAGAAATTGATCAAGGAGAAACATCAAGATTATTAAAAGCAAAAAGAAGAGGAAGATCTATGACTATACTTACATCACCTTCTGGTGTAAGCGATCAGTCTACACTTTCTACTAAAACTTTATTAGGCGCATAACATGGCAATTAATCCAAAAGCAAAATTGGTATTGGATAGATACCAAAGTTTAAATACTCAACGTCAAACTTGGGAAGAACATTGGCAAGAAGTTGCGGATTATATGATGCCGCGAAAAGCAGACATTACAAAAAAAAGATCTAAGGGAGATAAAAGACACGAACTAATTTTTGATGGTACAGCAATTCATTCTTTAGAATTATTGTCAGCATCATTACATGGAATGTTAACTAATATTTCATCACCATTTTTTTATTTAAAATATAGAAACAATCAACTTGATAAAGACGATGAAGCAAAAGAATGGTTAGAATCTTGTACAGATATTATGTACAAAGTTTTTTCTTCATCTAATTTCCAACAAGAAATATTTGAACTATACCATGATTTAATTTCTTTTGGTACAGCTGCAATGCTTATTGAAGAAGACATTAAAGAGGATTTAAGATTTAGAACTATTTATATTGCAGAAATTTATATTACAGAAGATGAGCGCGGTATGGTAGATAGTATGCTTAGAAAATTTTATCTTCCTGCTAGAACTTTAATCTTAAAATTTGGTGAAGCAAACTTACCAAAAAATTTAAAAGATAAAGCAAAGTCATCACCACACGATGAAGTTCCTATATTGCATTTAGTAATGCCAAATGAAGAATTTGGAATTACAAAGGGTAATAAAGGTAAACCTTATTATTCAATTTATGTAGATCCAGATAGTGGAGCAATTTTAAAAGAAGGTGGTTACGAAGAATTTCCTTATGTAGTTCCACGTTACTTAAAAGCATCTAACGAAATTTATGGAAGATCACCTGCAATGAATGCTTTAGCAGATGTTAAGATGTTAAATACAATGTCTAAAACAACTATTAGAGCTGCACAAAAACAAATAGATCCTCCGTTACTTGTACCTGATGATGGTTTTCTTTTACCAATAAGAACCATACCTGGAGGATTAAATTACTACAGAGCTGGAACTAGAGATAAAATTGAACCAATGAATATTGGAGCTAACAATCCATTAGGTTTAAATATGGAAGAACAAAGACGTAAAGCAATTAGAGAGAATTTTTTCGTAGATCAGTTAATGACAAGCACTGGTCCACAAATGACAGCAACTGAAGTATTACAAAGAACAGAAGAAAAAATGAGATTGTTGGGTCCAGTTCTTGGAAGACTACAATCAGAATTATTACAACCATTAATTACTAGAGCTTTTAATATTCTATTGAGAAATAAAAAATTTCCACAAGCACCAGAATTTTTGGGAAATCAAGATATTGAAATAGAATACGTATCACCATTAGCTAAAGCTCAAAAGACTTCAGAGTTATCCTCAATTATGAGAGGTGTTGAAATATTTGGTTCTTTACAAAATATGGCACCTGTGTTTGATCACATAGATATAGATGGTTTAGTAAGATACATACAAGATATTTTAGGAATACCAGCTAAGGTTATGAAATCAGATGTTCAAGTACAACAAATTCGCTTGCAAAGGGAACAAATGCAGAAACAGCAAATGGAAATGCAACAACAAATGCAAGTTGCTGAAGCCGCTGGAAAAGCTGCTCCTGCACTAAAAGCGATAAATGAACAGTAAAGATATAAAAAATTTAAATACAAGTTATAAGATTTGTTTTGGATCTGAGAATGGAGAAAAAGTTCTTGAGGATCTAGAGCGAAGATGTAATGCTAACGTAACTACTTTCGTTAAAGGAGATAGTTATGAGAGCGCATATTTAGAGGGACAAAGATCTGTCTATCTATTTATTAAATCAATGATAAACAAAAAAAATGGAGGAAATAATGAGTGATCAACAGGCAGTGGTAGAACAAGTGGTTCAACCATCTGGAAGTCCAGCGACTTCTCCAGTAAATAATAATGTTACAAGTGCAGTTGAACAAGCTGCAGCAGATTGGAAAACAAGTCTTACAGAAGATATTAGAGCAGATAAATCTTTAGCACCTATTAAAGATATTAATAGTTTAGCTAAAAGTTATATTCATGCACAAAAATTAGTTGGTGTAGAAAAAATACCACTACCTAATAAACATGCAACTGAAGAAGATTGGAATGTAGTTTATGATAAACTAGGAAGACCCAAATCTCCGGAAGAATATAAATATAATATATCTGAAGATACAAACATTGATGAAGGCGCTTTAAAAGTATTTTCTGCGCAAGCTCATAAACTAGGTTTATTACCGCAGCAAGCAGATGGTGTTGTTAAATTCTATAATGACATGATGTCTGAAAATTTAAAAAGTTTAGATGCTGCTGCTGAAACAGCTCGTGTTGAAAGCGAACAACAACTTCGTAAAGAATTTGGTAGAGCTTTTGATCAAAAAATAACTAAAGCATCACAATTAGCTAGAGAATATGTTGGAGAAGATGTTCTTAACATGAATTTAGAAAGTGGTGTTAAATTAGGTGATCATCCACAAGTTGTTAAAGCATTTGCTAAATTAGCTGAAATGGTAGGAGAAGATAGCTTTGTAGCGCAATCTGGTCCAAACTATTTAACTCCTAATGAAGTAGAGAATGAAATAGCTAAATTACAAGCTCCAGGATCTGCTTATTGGAATAAATCACATCCAAACCATGATAAAGCTGTTCAAGAAGTTTTCGCTTTACGTCAGCAGTTAACTGATGTATAGAGCAAATCACTAGGATAATCTTTTAGACCCTACTGGCATTTGGAAAAGACAAACATCTACGAAGATGTAAAACTCTAGAATAGATCCACGTTGTGGAAAATCCATTCGTTTATTTAAATTAAACTTAACCAATGGAGATGACAATATGTCAAATCAAATAACAACTGCTTTTGTACAGCAGTACAGTTCAAACGTACAAATGCTATCTCAACAAATGGGATCGTATTTAAGAAGCGCTGTGGATGTTGAAACAATCGTTGGCAAAAATGCTTTCTTTGATCAAGTAGGAAAAACTACTGCTGTTCTAAGAACATCGCGCCACTCGGACACACCCCAGATAGATACTCCACATAGTCGTAGACGAGTTAGTCTTGGAGACTATGAGTGGGCTGATCTAATAGACAATGCAGATAAAGTTAGAATGCTAATTGATCCAACTTCTTCTTATGCAAAAGCTGCGGCTGCTGCTATGGGAAGAGCGATGGATGATGTAGTAATCGCTGCTTTAGGTGGAACGAGTTTTACAGGAGAAACAGGCGGTACTTCCGTTGTTCTTCCTGCTGCTCAGAAACCTTTTAGTTCATCACAAACTGATGGATTAACTATTGCAAAACTTTTATCTGCAAAAAAAATACTTGACTTAGCTGACGTTGATCCAAGCATACAAAGATATTTAGTATGTGGACCAACTCAAATAGGTGATTTATTAGGAACAACAGCAGTTACATCTGCTGACTTCAATACAGTTAAAGCACTAGCACAGGGTCAAGTTGATTCTTTTCTAGGTTTTAAATTTATTGTGTCTAACAGATTAGCATTTGATGCAACTAACACTGACGACAGACTATGTTATGCCTTTACAGCGGATGCTATTAAATTAGCTGTTGGTAAAGATGTTATGGCAAGAATTGACGAGAGAGCTGACAAATCGTACAGCACTCAAGTTTATTACTGCATGAGCATTGGCGCAACTAGAATGGAAGAAGAAAAAGTTGTTCAAATAGCTTGTGACGAATAATAACTAACTAAAAAGGAAAACTATAATGGCTACATTATACTCGACACAGAAAACTAAATGGTCGCAAAACGTACCTTCTGAAAAGATTGATACGAATGAACAAAACGGAAGATTGAGAATTGCATTTGCTGATGTTACATTAGCATCTGCAGCTATCGCTGACGTTGTTCAAATGGTTAATTTACCCAATGGTGCAAGAATCATTGATGGTTATTTAACTAACGCTGCCTTAGGTGCATCTACAACTTTATCAGTTGGATATGCTGCACATAAAAATGCTGCAGGAACAGTAGTTGCTTTATCAACTGCTGGTTACTTAGCTGCAACATCTACATCATCTGCTGCTAGAACAGACATCTTTGCTACACAAGCATTAGGTGCAAATTCAGTAGTTGATGCTAACGAAGATGGCTTACCTATATCTATAACTTTAGCAGGTGGTACTGCTTCAGGAGTAGTTCAGATTGCTATCAGATACGTAGTAGACTAATACTATTTTAAATAGTGGGGAGTAAAATCCCCACTGTTTATTATGAAGAAGACTGACAACGTAAAAACAATTTTACATTTACAAAATAAAGATTATATCTATCGCTATGTTCTAGTTGATAGATTTAAATATACATCAACAGCACATCATGGTTTTGATAAAAACTTAGAACTCACAGAAGCTGAGATCTTTGCAGCAGTTAAACCTAGACAATTAAGACGTAAATATATAATAAAAAAAGATTAGTATGGCATCAGTTGTAGAAATTTGTAATAATGCATTAAACCAGCTTGGTGCTTCAACAATACTTTCACTTACAGAAGATTCTAAAAATGCAAGACTTTGTAATGCAAGATATGAAAGCATTCGTAATGCAGTATTTAGATCTCATGCCTGGAACTGTTTAATGGCAAGACAAGAGCTTGCAGCAGATACAGCAACTCCTGCTTGGGGTTGGACTAATCAATTCACATTACCTGCAGACTGCTTAAGAGTTATTACAATATCTGATTATGATTATGATTATAAAGTTGAAGGTAGAAAAATAATGGCAAATATATCTCCAATAAAACTTCAATATGTTAAATTAGTTACCGATCCAAATGAATATGATACATTACTAGCTGAGACAATTTCAGCTGCTTTAGCTGCAGATATTTGTTTTGCTGTTACTGCTAATGCTACATTAGTAACTTCAATGAAAGAAATTTATAAAGATAAAATGGGTGAAGCTAAACACGTTGATGCTACAGAGGGTCAAAACACAGATCCTAATATGGGTCAAGTTGATGTAATATTATCAGACGAATTTATCAACAGTAGGTTTTAATTATGGCAAGAGTATCAACAGCTCTTACTAACTTTACTGGGGGTCAGTTATCTGATCGTATGGAAGGAAGAACAGACTTCCAAAAATATTTTAGTGGCTGCAAGACTTTAGAAAATTTTATAGTTCAGCCGCATGGTTCGGTTACACGAAGACCAGGAACAACATTTGCAGCAGAAGTTAAAACATCTTCTTTAAAAACAAAATTAATCCCTTTTGAATTTTCAACTGAACAATCTTATGCTTTAGAATTTGGAAATCAATACATTCGTTTTTATAAAGACAATGGAGCTGTATTAGAAGCTAACAAAACTATAACAGGTATTACACAAGCTAATCCTGGTGTTGTTACATCAGCAGCTCATGGTTTTTCTAATGGAGATACAGTTGTTATATCTGGTGTTGTAGGAATGACACAGGTAAATGGTAAAAGATTTAAAGTAGCAAGTGTTGCAACTAATACATTTGCTTTACAAGATATAGATGGTGTCAATGTAAACACAACAACTCATACCGCTTACACATCTGGTGGTATTGCAAATAGAGTTTTTGAACTTGCAACAACTTATTTAACTGCAGATTTATTTGAAATTAAATATGCACAATCAGCAGATGTTATGTATTTATGTCATCCTGATTATTCAGTTAAAAAATTATCAAGAACTGGACATACCTCTTGGACTATTACAGAAGTAGATTTTACTGATGGACCCTATTTAGATGATAATACTACAACTACAACATTTGGTATGTCAGCATTTACAGTTGGATCTGGCAGAACATTAACAGCATCTGCTGTAACAGGAATAAATACTAATACAGGTTTTCAATCTACTGATATTGGAAGATTAGTTTCTTTTAGAAGTGGTTATGGAGAGATCACAGCTATTACTAGTACAACAGTTGTAACAGTAACAGTTATAAAAGATATGGGTTCTTCTTCTACTTCTACCGACTGGGCATTAGGAGCTTTCTCAGACACTACTGGTCATCCTTCTTGCGTAACATTTTATGAACAAAGATTAGTATTTGCAGGAACTACTGATCAACCTCAAACATTATTTTTTTCAAGATCTGGTGATTATGAAAACATGGATGAGAATAGAGGGGGAACTGTTGCTGCAGATGATGCAATGATTTATACAATCGCATCAAACCAAGTAAACGTCATACAATCTTTAAAGGCAACAAGAACATTAATTATATTAACATCAGGTGGTGAATTTACATTAAACTCAGATTCTACCGGAACTGCAGTATCGCCTACAAATATTAATATTAAAAAACAATCTAATTATGGAGCATCAAATATAGATGCACTATCAGTTGGTAATGCAACTTTATTTGTTCAACGTGCTAAAAGAAAATTAAGAGAACTTGCTTATAATTTTGACACAGATGGATATGTAGCACCAGACATGACTATCCTAGCCGAAGACGTTACCTTATCTGGATTAGATGAATTAACATACCAACAAGAACCTCATAGTATTATTTGGGGAATTCGTGGAGATGGAGTTTTAGTTGGTTTAACTTATCAAAGATCAGAACAAGTTGTCGCCTGGCATCAACATAAATTAGGTGGATCTTTTGGAGCTACAGCTCATGGTATAGTTGAAAGTGTTATTTCTATTTCTGGAAATTCTTATAATAGAAGTGATGAAGATCAAATATGGATTATTGTTAAACGTACTATTAATAGTGTAACAAGACGTTATGTAGAATATCTTACACCATTTGAATTTGATAGTTCACTTACACAATTTCAATTTGTAGATAGCGCATTATCTTATTCTGGATCTTCAACTTCTACACTTACAGGATTAGATCACCTTAATGGACAAACAGTTAGCGTAGTAGCAAATGGATCAACACATCCTGATGAAGTTGTGGCTTCTGGATCTATTACATTAGATAGAACTACAACTGCTGCAAAAGTAGGTTTAGCATATACATCAAAATTGCAAACAATGAGATTAGATGTTGGATCACAAGATGGAACTTCACAAGGAAAAACAAAAAGAATATTTGATGTTACATTAAGATTTTATGAAACAGTTGGAGCTAAAGTGGGTCCAGATACTTCTAACTTAGAAGAAATACCATTTAGATCTTCTGCAGCTCTTATGAATGATCCTGTTCCTTTATTTACTGGAGACAAAAAAATTGAGTTTAGAGGTAACTTTGAAACTGATGGTTATTTATTTGTAGTGCAAGATCAAGCATTACCAATGACGTTATTATCATTATATCCAAGACTAATTACTAACGATGGATAACATTAATATTATTCCTTTTAAGAAGGAACATGCACATTATATTATTAGCAATCCAATGAATGATCCTGCTATTCAGATTGCACCACAATTTAAAAAATATGCATTATTTTTAGAAATACCAGGAATGTCATTTACTGCTATAAAAGACGGAAAGATTGTGGTATCAGGCGGTATTGGCATATTATGGGATAATGTTGCTGAGGGATGGGTTTTGGCAACTAATGATATATGGAAGAATCCTATATCTATTGCAAGACACGTTAAAAAAAAACTAGATATTTTAACAAAAACTTATAAGGTGAAAAGATTACAAACCGCTGTAAAAGCAGATTTTGTTTTAGGGATAAAATTTGCCGAATGGTTAGGTTTAAAATCAGAGGGTTTAATGAAACATTATGGACCAGATGGTGCTGATTACATAAGGTTCGCAAAGATTTATTGATATGTCATTTGTAGGTGATCTAATAACTGGACAGTCGCAGAAAAAGATAGCTAATGCTAATGCTGCTTTATTAGAACGAGATGCTGTTGTTACAAGACAAAGAGCTGAACAAGGATATAAAGTTTACGAAAAATTTGATCTTCCACAAATCTACGCATTAGAAACAAAATCAGTTGGAGATATTAGAACTGGTTATGCAATCAGAGGTGTTACAGAAGAAGGAACTGGTTACAGAGTATTAATGGATAATGCTTTAAACTTTGCAAGAGATAGAGATATGCTTGAATATAATGCTTTAGTTAAAAAAGAACAATTAGAAAATGCAGCTGTTATGAAAGAAGCAGAAGCAAGAACTGAAAGATATCGTGGAAGAGTTGCAGAAACTATTAGTTATTTTAGAGCTGGTTCAAGTTTACTTGGAGATGTAAGAACTGGACAACAAATTTATAAAGGAATGGGTTAATGGCAATAAAAATTTATCAATCACAAATTAGACCCACAGAAGAAATAGGAGCTGTAGAAACTACTCCTGGCATGCGTGTTAGTATGGAAACCGCTGCAGCTCTTGGAGCTGCTTCTTCTAAATTTACTCAAGGTATAACAGATTTTGTTTTTGAAAAAGAAAAAATAAAAGCTGAAACAGAAGTTTTAGAAAAAAAAGAAAAGATATATAATGGTGATGACAATGTACCAGGATTATCTAAAGTTAAAGATGATGCATCTAAAATGGAAGATCCTGATGAAGCGGATAGATATTATAAAGAACAATTTAAAACCATTCAAGATTATCATACTAAAGATACAAAGAATTTTTTTACTAAAAGAGTATTAGGTACATTTTTACAAAAACAAGCTGTAGAAGATTCTATTCTTATTAGAAACTCTTCTACTAATAATTTATTAGAAAGAAATAGACTTGCATTAGAAGCAAATAGTGATCGTTTAAAAAAATCTATTGTTTATGGAAAGACTGATCTTGAGATATCTAACGCAACTAATGAACTAGACACTATATTAAATTCTGATGTTTATAATAAAGTATATGGAAAAAAAGCAGCAGAAGAAAAAAATAAAGTTAGAGAAGATGTAGATTATTATAAAGGATTAAGAACTCTTGATCGTGATCCTATGAAGATCAATGATGTTATTAAAGAATCTACTTTACCTATAGAAAAAATTGAAAAGTTAAGATCTCATGCAAAACTATCAGCTCTTAAAATAGATGAAACATCAGGCAATAATTTAAAAGATTATGAAGCTCAACTTGATAAAGGTAATGATCCAGGAATTAATGCTCTTAATGCTGCAAAAGAAAGATCTATAGCAGTTGATAATTTTGATAACGCAAGAAAAATTGATGCTCTAATTCAAAAAAGAGATATTATTTTAAACATTAGAAGTAAATCACTTTCAGAAATGGATGCAGAAATTAGCAAAATGGAAACAATGATTACTACTTCAAAAGCTGAAAACAAAGATGTACCTATTGCTGAATTAAAAAAATATGAAATATTTAAAAAATTTAAAGCAGACTTACAAACAGATTTAGAAAAAGATTTATTAAGAACAGCTTCAGAAAGAAACATTGTTACTTTAAACAATATTAATTTTAATGATGTAATGCTTAACCCATCTGAAGAAAATAAAAAAATATTTACAGAAAGTTTAGCAGCAAGAAAAAATTCAGCTACAGCTGCTGGTAAATATTATAACTTACCTGCAAGATTTTTTACTGATGCAGAATCTAAACAATTAAAAGCAATCGTTGATAAATCTACAGATAGTAAAATGTTATTAAATTTAGCTTCAAATATTTCAAATGGTTTTGGCGCTGATGCACCAAATGCTTTTGCAGAGATCTCTAAAGAAAATGCATTATTTGCGCATGTTGGTGGTATTACAATGTTTAATGGTGGAGTTCCAACTAAAGGAGCTTCTGATGCTATTGAGGGTTATTTATTAAGTAAAAATAAAAATATTAAAATAGAAAATTTTAGAGATAAAGATAAATCATCTATTATTTCAGGTTATAAAAAAGCATTTACAGGAGTACCTGCAGAAACTTTTAATAGAGTAATTGAAACAGCAGATAATATTTATATAAAAAGAACCTTTGATGCTAATGAAGAAACTAAATCATTTAGTTCATCAAGATATACAGAGGCATTAAATGATGCTGTTGGTTCATTAAAATCTAATGGAAAACAATTTGGCGGATTTGATAAATATAATGGTTTAGATGTTATTATTCCTGCTTATGTAAAAAATGGAAATTTTAATAATATTATTGATTATTTAGAAAAAAACGAAAATGTTTTAAAAAAATCTGGTTCATATACTGATCCTCAAGGAAACGCAGTTGAAACATTACCATTAGATAGAAATGGAAAAGAAATTAAAATATTCTCTGAAAAGTTTTTTGGTGATCCTTACTTTGTAACAGTGGGTCCAGGAAGATATAAAATATCTTTATCAAAACCTTTTGGTTCAAATGTACAACCTGAATATTTGTTAAATAAAAATGGCGGTCATTTTATCGTAGATCTTAATAAGATTAAAGGAGATCTAGGAACAGTAAATAAATAATGTCATTCTTTTTTGAAGAAGAAAAATCTACCAATACTTTACTAGAACCTAAAGAAAATTTTTACGCAAAAAAAGAAACTCCTCCTGAACAAGAACAATTAGGTGGTGTTGAAGCTAGAGCTAAAGGAAGAGAACAATACTTTACAGCAAAAGAATATTTAGAAAACTACAACGCATCAAGACAATCCTTTGATAAATCTAAATCAGAAGTATCTGAAATTAGAAATATTGATAATGCTTGGAGTGAAATTACTGATATTATGATTAAAAATAATGTTCAGTTTGATAATCCAATTCCAGATTTAGATTTTTACAAAACAGAATTTGGATTAGATGGTTATCAAACAAGACATGAAAGAGTTACTAGAGCTTTAACATTATTAAAAGAAGAGCAAGATAAAAATGAAAATTTAAAACTAGAATTAGAAAGTAAATCATTAAACAATTTAGATGCTATCTTAAAAAAGATTAGTGTTGATGCAAAAGACTCTGAAGCATACGCAAATGAACTTTTTGAAAATACAAATTTTTCTGGCAAAGTAGGAAATTTTGCAGGAAACGCAGTTAGTTATTTAAGAGAACCAAGTGTGTTTACTACATTACCTCTTGGTTTAGCTTATGGTTTTGGAAGAACAGCATTAGGAACATTTTTAAAAACAGCATATTACGAAGGAGTTTTAGGAGCAGGATCTGAAGCATCAAGACAATTAAATGTTCAACCTTATAGAGAAAAATTAGGATTTCCAGAAGCTGGCTTTGAAGCAGGAGCTAAAGAAGTTGCTTACTCTGCACTTTTTGCTGCAGGCATTGGTGGTGTATTAAACACAAGTGTTTTTGGAATATCTAAATTATTTGCAAAAGCAACACCTGATATGCAAGTAAAAATAATTGCCAAAATTCAAAACAATATTGAAAATTTAACCGATGAGGATTCTTTAAAAATTTATAAAGAAAACTTTCCAGAACAATTTAAAACAAAAGATACTGATGCTGCGGCTGAATTTATAAAAAATAGAATTTTTGAAGAAAAACAAAATCCAATGGTGGATAATGTTAGATCAATAGATATTCATAATGAAAGAGCTGCAGAAACAATTATAAAATTATTAAATGATGAACCAATTACAATACCTGATGAATTACCACAAAGATTAAAATTTGAAGATATTCTTAAAGGAGCATCTATAGAAGAATTTAATATTAATAAATTAACAACAGACGCAAAGACTTTTCAATATAAATCAGAAACAAATGAATTTGGAATATCTCAAAAACTTATGGGTGTTACCAAGTGGGATCAGCCAAGCGCAAGCACTCTTTTAGTTTATGAGTTTAAAGATGGTAGATTAGCAGTCGTTGATGGACATCAACGATTTGGATTAGCAAAAAAATTAATAGATCAAAAACCTAGATTATATGGATATAGAATTAAAGAAGTAGATGGTTATGTACCAGATCATGCAATGCTTCAGGGTGTTGCAATTAATTTAAGACAAGGAACAGGTACTGCTATTGATGCCGCTAAAATGATGCGTGTTAAAAATTTTGATATTAATGCAATTATGTCAAGCATGCCAATTAAATCAGAAATAGTTAAAGTTGCACAAGGTTTAACAAAATTATCTAACGATTCATTCTCAATGGTAGTTAATAAATTTATTGATTACAAAGTAGCATCTAGAGTTGGTGAATTATTACCTGATAAAGAATTGCATGCATCTGCATTAACAATATTAAAAAAACAAAAATTTGATAATATGCAGCAAGTAGATCTTATTCTTAAACAAATTAGAGAAACTCCTTCTGTTAAAATGAAAGAACAAACATTGTTTGGAGTTGAAGAATTTAAACAATCTTTAATTGTTGAAAAATCAATATTATTAACAAACTTTGCAAAAAGCACAAAAGATAAGAAAAAGTTATTTTCATTAGTTTTAAGGGAAGATCAATTATTGACTTCTGCCGGCAATAAGTTAGATAGTATTAATAACGAAAAAATATTAACACAAAATGCGAAGATCCAAGAAAAAATTGAAATCCTTGCAACCAGAGTTGGACAACTCTCTACAGATCTCACAGAAGCAGCCAGAATCTACCAAGCAGGAAATAAAGCAGAAGCAAGAAAATACTTTGCTGACGCTGTCGATCGAGCAGCAGAAAGAGGCGATTTTGATGGGATCAATGTTAGCGGATCACCAGACAATAATGCAATTAAAACTGAAATACAAACAAGCACTGCAGGAAGCAGACCAGAATCAGAAAACATAAGTAATAAGTTATTTGACGAACCAGGTGGAAAAGGTTCAGTTGAGCAAAGTCAATCATTAAAAAACGAAATACTATTAGATACAGAAGTTCCTCCTGCTAAACCTATAGAAACAGATTTAACTAATTCTATTAATGCAAAGAATAAAATTCTTAATGCTAAAGAAAAAAGAACACTTGATACTATAGATGAAAAATTAAACTCAGGAACTGTAACAATAGAAGATATTGCTGATATTAAAAATTCAGATGTACTTAAAGAAATAATAGGAAAACAAGATGTTTATACTGCTGCCTATAGAACTGATGTTCCTGCTAATTATGTTAATGGAATTTTTAAAGATGAATATTTAAAAAATAAAATTTATAAATTGGGACAAGATGAATACAAAGGAATAGATAATATAATTAATGCTATTTATAAAACAGGATCTGAAACAAAAGATCGTGTTGCTTTTATTATAACAGGGTTACCTGCCGCTGGTAAATCAACACTTACAAATCAAATTAAAACAAATTTTAAAACAATAGTAATTGATCCTGATGATTTAAAAAAAGTAATACCTGAATATAATAATGGTATTGGTGCAGCTGCTACCCATGAAGAAAGTAAAGTTTTATTTAAAGAAATGTTAAAAAAATCTATTTCTGGTGGCGATAATATTATTCTTCCTATTCTTGGCAGAACACAAGAAACATTAAATGAATTAATAGATAATCTTAAAATTAAAAACTATAACATTATAAATGTAAGAGTTAATATTCCAATTAATATTGCAAAATTAAGAAATCTTAAAAGAGCTGTAGAAACTAACAGATATATTTATGATGATATTATATCAAAAGAAGTTGATAATAATATTAAAACAAACTATAATAACTTAACAAAGGAGCAAATAAATGTCAGAGCAGAAATTGATGGCACAACTGCCGAAGGGAACGTCAAATACATTACAGGATCAAGAGAACAGATTGAAGCAAATATACGAGAATGGAGAGAAATCCGAGCTACGACTGCTGAAGGAATTGAAACAAGAGTTATTGCAAGAGAAGAACCAGTAGTTGCTATTGGTGATGAAACAGCAAGTATTTTAGATCAAGAGTTTTCATTAAATACTAAACTAGATGATTTTAATGAAATTGTTCCTGATATGAAAACAATGCAAAAGATTGCAGACGAAGAAAATCAAACTAATTTATTTATTAACAGATTGGCAGACTGCGTATGAGTTATAAAGATTGTATTACAAATGGTATTGCAGAAGGTAATGTTACCAAAAATCAAGCTGATGAACAAATTAAACTATTTGATGAAAGAGTAGAAGAATATCTTGCTAAAGGAATGTCGCAAGCTGATGCTGAAAAACAAGCAGCTAAAGATTCATTTGATATTTTTAAATACGAAGCAGCAGAAAAAAAACGTAGAGAATTATTAACTCTTAAAGCTCAACAAGGAATATTAAAACATTTTAAAACATATAAGAATATGAATGGAGAAGTAGATTATGGAAATGCCGGTATTTCTGTTTTATCTCCTGATGATTACTCACCTCATATTACTGTAGAAAATCAAGTTAAAGTTATTAAGGGACAAGCTCATAAAATATTAGTTGATGTATTAGATACATTTAAACCTGGATTTGGTGGTTATTCAAGAAACAAAGCTACATTAAATATGTTAGTTAGAGAAATTATTGAACCTGGTTCAACTACAAATCAAGCAGCAAAAGAAATGGCAGAAGCATGGAAAGCAGCTTCTGAATTTTTAAGATTAGAATTTAATAAATATGGTGGAAGAATACCATCACGAAAAGATTGGGGACTACCACAAATACACGATAGTTTACAAATTAGAAAAACAAATAAAGAAGATTGGATTAATTATACTATTGACAGACTAGATCCTGTTAAAATGATTAATGAAAAAACAAATCTTCCATTTAATGAAAAGACTTTAAGATTAGCATTATCAGATGTTTATGAAACAATAGTTAATGAAGGATTTAATAAAGTTAAACCAAGACAAAGAACTTTTGGAAGTAATCTTGCTTCACGTTCTACAGATCATAGATTTTTAGTTTTTAAAAATGCTCAGTCTTGGACTGAATATCAAAATAGATTTGGAAATAATAATGCATTCCAGGTGATGATGGATCACATTAATAAAATGTCTAGAGATATTTCATTAATGAAAGTTCTTGGAGCTAATCCTGATGCAACTATTTCATACATGACTACTCTTATTAAAAAACAAGCTCAAATAGATGTTACAAAACAAGTAAGACTTCCTGTTGCTAAACAACAATTAGAAGAAGCAAAAGCATTACTTGCTAAAGCAACAGATCCTGTAGAAATTGAAAAACTAAATAGACAAGTAAGTCAATATGCTCAAGATATTTCTGATGCTGAAAAATTTAATAGAAAATCAATAGCTCAATTCTTTGGTTCATTAGAAGAAGATAGAGCTAATACTAAAATAGAATTAATTAAAAATTTATATGGTTATCATAAAGGCGCATTAACAAATCCAGTAGATGGTTTTGTAGCTAAATCTTTAGCAGGATTAAGACAAATATTAACATCTGCTCAATTAGGATCTGCATCAGTAGTTGCATTAACAGATTTTAACTGGAGTAGAGCTACCTCTGCTCATAATGGTTTACCTCAATGGAGAACAGCGCAGAATAGTTTAAAATTATTATTTGATCCTTTAAATAAATCTCAAAGAGCAAAAATTGCTGTTAGACTTGGTTTAGTTGCTGAACATTGGAGTACAGTAGCATCTGCGTCTGCAAGATTTCTTGGAGAAATAGAAGCTCCACAAGTAACAAAAAGAATATCAGATACAATTTTAAGAGTATCAGGATTATCACATTTAACTCAAGCTGGTAGATGGAGTTTTGGAATGGAGCTTATGGGGTTCTGGGCTGAAAATGTTGGTAAAACATTTAAAGAGTTACCTGAACCAATGCAAAAAACATTTTTACGTTATGGAATAAATGATGGATCATGGAATATTATTCGTAATACAAAATTATATGACGCAGGAATTGACGATATTAATTATGCAAATAAAGGCGCAACATTTTTAAGACCCGATGATATAAGATTAAGAACTGATTTAACAGAAAGTTTAAGAGAAGATCTTACAAGTAAATTAATGGAATTAGTTGTTAATGAAACTGAATTTGCTATTCCTTCAACTTCAGCAAGAGGTAAAGTTGCATTATTTGGAAATCAAAGATCAGGAACTATTGGTGGTGAATTAATAAATTCTGTTGCAATGTATAAAAACTTTCCAATTACATTTGTCTACACTCATATAAGAAGAGGTTTTACTCAAACTAATTTAACAGGTAAAATGAAATATGTAGTTCCTCTAGTTATTACAGGAACATTATTTGGTGCTTTAGCTTATGAGCTTGGAGAAATAACAAAAGGTAGAGATGTTACTTCTTCAGAAAAAATGCAGGAACCTAGTTATTGGTTAAGAGCAATGATTAAAGGTGGAGGTTTAGGTATATTTGGAGATTTTATAACTGCATCACAAAATCAATATGGCAGAAATTTATCTTCAACAATTCTAGGCGCGCCTGCTGGGTTCTTTGAAGATGTTGCAAAACTTACTTTTGGAAATATTATTAATTTAGCAACAGGTGAAGAAACTACTTATGGAAGAGATGTAAGTGATTTTTTAAGACAATACACTCCTGGAGCAAGTTTATGGTATGCCAGACTAGCTTTAGAAAGATTAATCTTTGATAATATACAAAAAATGATTGATCCTAAATTTAATGATAGAGTTATTAGAAGAATTAATAAATATAGGGATGAGCATGATAAAGAATATTTTTGGAAACCAGGCGACAGTTTTCCTGAAAGAACTCCAAAAGTCAATATATTTGAATAAATATGATAGACATTAACGATTGAATTTAATATAGGGAATTATGACAATATCATCAACTACAGTTAAAGTTAGTTACAGTGGCAATAGTTCAACTACTGTATTTGCTTATACATTTAAAATATTAGATGATGATGAAGTTCAGGTTATTATAAGATCATCTACCGGTACAGAAACAGTTAAAACAAAAACAACTCATTATACAGTATCTGGTGTTGGTTCATCAGGTGGTGGAAACATTACGTTCTTAACAGCTCCTGTTACTGGAGAGACTGTTGTTTTAAAAAGAAATACAACAAGAACACAAGAAACAGATTATGTAGCTAACGATCCATTCCCAGCTAATTCACACGAGGAAGCTCTAGATAGAGTTACAATGATAGCTCAAGAAATTCAAGAAGAATTACAAAGAGCTATTAAATTATCTAAAACAAATACAATGACATCTACAGAGTTTACTGTAGCTGCCGCAGATCGTGCTAATAAAATTCTAGCATTTGATACCAATGGAGAAATATCAGTTACACAAGAGCTAGGTACATTTAGAGGAAACTGGGCTACTGCCACATCTTATGCTGGTAGAGATATAGTTAAAGATACTTCTACTAATAATATATTTATTGTTGATACAGCACACACATCTTCTGGATCACAACCACTAACTACAAATGCTAACTCTGCTTTATATGAATTATTAGTTGATGCTGCTTCAGCTACAACTTCTGCTACTGCCGCTGCCGCAAGTGCATCAGCTGCTAGTACATCAGCATCTAACGCATCTACATCAGCTTCAGCTGCAAGTTCTAGTGCCTCAACAGCAACTACTCAGGCAACTAATGCATCTACTTCTGCTTCTACAGCTTCTACACAAGCTGGTTTAGCAACTACTGCTGCAACTAATGCTGCAACATCAGAAACAAATGCTGGAACATCTGCGAGTGCAGCTTCTACATCTGCATCTAATGCCTCATCAAGTGCAAGTTCTGCTTCTAGTTCTGCATCTACTGCAACAACACAAGCTACAAACGCATCAAATTCTGCTACAACTGCAACCACTCAAGCTAGTGCTGCAGCAGCTTCTGCAAGTACAGCTACAACACAAGCAACGAATGCTTCTAACTCTGCAACGACTGCAACAACTCAGGCATCAAATGCTTCAACTTCCGCAACAGCAGCAGCAGCTTCTGCTGCCTCTGCAGCTACATTACTAGATAACTTTGATGATGTTTATTTAGGTGCAAAAGCAAGTGATCCATCTGTAGATAATGATGGTGATCCTTTAACTGCAGGAGATTTATATTACAATACAGTAAGTAATGTTTTAAAATATTACACAGGTGGTGCTTGGATAGCTGTTACTTCAGGTGGTATTACAGATTTAGTACAAGACACAACTCCACAACTTGGTGGTTCGTTAGATGTTAATGGAAATTCAATAGTATCAACTTCTAATGCAAATATTACATTACAACCTAATGGAACTGGAGATGTAGTATTATCTGCAGATACAGTTAAAATAGGTGATGCCAATACTGATGCTGTTCTTACAACAGATGGTACAGGCGATATAACTATAAGCACAAATTCTGGATCTAATTCTGGAACTGTTAAAATATTTGATGGTGTTAATGGTAACATAGAAATAACTCCTAATGGATCAGGTATAGTTAAATTAGATGGTTTATCTTATCCAACTGCTGATGGTACTGCTAATCAAGTTTTAAAAACTAATGGTTCAGGAGTTTTATCTTTTGCAACTCCTAGTGCAGGTTTTTCTGGTGCTACAATAACTTCTTCTGCTGTTGATATAACATTAACAAGTGCTTCTACTCAGGCTCAAAGTGTTGAAATGACTGCTGCTGATAAAGCAGTTATTCTTCCTGATGCTACAACATTAACAACAAAAGGTTTTCCAATTTTTGTTATAGTAAATACTGGATTTTATCCATTTAGTATTAAAAATAATGGTGGTTATATTTTAACGACAGTTGAACCAACAAGTTCTATTGAATTAACTTTACTTTCAAATACAACAAGTGATGGAATTTTTGCTAGCGATATAACTAACTCTATTGTATCTAACAATACTACCTCGTCAGCACCATTTAATCTTGTTTCATTACCATTTGTAACAGTTGAAGCAAATAATGGTGCATCATCTGCTGTAATGGGTTATCAATGGGAAATTGGATTTTCAATGTCAAAAATTGATACTTCTAGTTTTTTTGTAAGTTATCATAAAGGTACATCTAATAGAGATGTTTATGGTAGAGTTATTTCTTTTTCTGGTACAACAATAACAGTAAATTCAGAAACAATATTATATAATGGTTCAAGTACAGCATCAATAGGTGCTTCTGTATGTCTTACAAGTTCAACAACAGGTATTTTATTAGTTGCCAGAGCATCAAATTCTGTTGCTGTTCCATTTAGTTTATCAGGTTCAACTATTACTGTTGGAACAACAAGTTCAACTTTTAGTATTGCTGCAACTGGTAATACGCCTTTTGGTAAACCTATAAAAGTTACTTCTACATTAATTGCTTTTAGCGAAAGAAGTGCAGCATCTACTTTTAAATTAAGAACCATTGAGTACAATGGTGCTTCAGCACCAACTATTGGCACAATCTCATCAACTGCGATAACAGTGGCAGAAGATGGTACACCTTTACAAATTAATAGAATTAGTGATACAGAACTTTTTATGGCTTATCCAGGAACAGCTGGTAATGAAGCTAGAATTATAACAATAAGTGGAACAAATGCACCTGTATTTAATACAGTAAATACAACTTCAACATTAAATACTAATTATGCAGGTTATGGTTGTTTCATTAATCAAATTAATTCTACAAATTTTATTGTTTGGGGTCCATATGGTAGTGTTAAATATACAGTTTCAGGAACTACAGTAACTCATGTTTCAGATAGACTTTATACTTTTTATAATAATTTTAATAGTGGTTATTACATGATGTTAGATACTCCATTTAATAATGGAGATTATGCTATTAGTAATTTATATACTATAAATGGTTATTATCTTTTAGAAAGAGATGGAAATCACATGGCAATAAAAAGTGTACAATCATTTAGTAAATCAATTGTCATAAGTACTCCACCTGCAGGTTCAAAAATTATAGAATTAGATACAAACACTTTTGCTGTACTTACAAATAATGGTGGTGTATCTCCATTATTGACAACAATAATAAAATACATAGGCGGATAAAAATATGAAAAAAATATTAACAGATAATAATGGTGGAATATTTGGTGTGTTCAATGAAGTTGAGCAAGTAGCAAATGGTTACATTTGTGATGGTAATTCTTATCAAACAATAGTTACTGGAGCAGTTACAGTTGAGGAAGTTGCTGATGATTATACAATACCACAACCTGATGTTATTGAAATTATAACTCCACCAAAACCTGCACTTACTTTAGAACAATTACAAAAACAACTAGAAGAATTACAAAAGAAAATAATATGATAACATTAATAATTGGTTTACTAGCTGGAGGTTTCATTGGTTATGCTTATAAAGATGAAATCAGCAAAGCTATTGAATCTATCAGATCTCATTTAAAATAGACTTGAAATTTGTTGCACTGCAACATATATAGTTTCCATTAACCAATGGAGAATACTATGTTAGATTATAAATCTTTCAGAGAATACTGGACTAAGTTTTATGCAGATGCTTTTGAAGATGTTAAAACATTTTGGAAAGATTATGCTAAAAGTGTAGAACAGTTCTACAATAAAAAATAAATTATATTTATAATTCAATAAGTTATAAAAAATAATTTTATTTACTTATTATTCAATTAACACTAGTTGGCTTTTGCCAAACCAACTAATAGGAGTTAGCATGGCAAAAAAGAAAATTAAATCAGCTGAAGATATTATCTATGAGATTAAAGATCTCTTAGATGATCTTGAGCTAAAGATTAATCCTGAAGATAGTTATGAAGATGAGGATGATCTAGATATAGATGAAGAAGACGAAGACTAAATAAATACTATATGGGGTGATATAGCATCCCATATACACCTATAGATTGACTTTATCATACCACTATATATTGTGGCTTAATGAAAAGGAAACACAAGATAGTATCTACTACATCAGTTCGTTTATCTGCGCATGAAAAACTCTGCGCTGAACGAATGAGTACACTTATTAAAACAATAGATGAGTTACGCGGTGATGTTAAACAATTACACTCAGATATGAATAAAGGAAAAGGTGTTATAGCTTTTCTTATAATCATAGGTGCATTACTAGGTTCTGTTCTTGCTATTCTAAAGTTCGTTAAATAAACAATAGGAAAATTTCTGATTAAAAAGTCAGACAAGGGTTTAATATCAGAAGCATTAGCTCAAGCACACTTTGCTAAAGATCCTGACTTAATTGTATTTACAGCACTAGGTGGTGTGGGTCCAATAGATATTGTAACTTACCACACTAAAAAAAAAGAATACACTAACTATGATATTAAGACTGTATCATATAGAAAGTCAGCCACTAAGTACGCACACAAAAAGAATGATCGCATTAATAGATCACCTTCTAAAATACAAAAGAATTTAAACGTAAAGATTGTTTATGTATATGAGGATGGTAAAATAACAATCAAATGAAACTATCAGAAAATTTTACATTAGAAGAATTAACTTATTCTAAAACTGCGGAAGATAAAAAGATAAGTAACATTCCTAAAGTTGAGCATATTAAAAATCTACAATCATTATGCGATAATATATTACAGCCGGTTAGAGATTCATTTAATATGTCTATTAAAATTTCTTCTGGTTATAGATCTCCGGAGCTGTGCCTGGCTGTTGGTTCAACTATTAAGTCTCAACATACTGAAGGTAAAGCAGCAGACTTTGAAATAGATGGTATTCCAAATCTTCAATTAGCTAATTGGATATATAAAAACCTAGACTTTGATCAATTAATATTAGAATTCTGGAACCCTGCTGAAGATAATTCTGGATGGGTTCATTGTTCTTACAATGGTAATCAAAATAGAAAACAATATTTGAAAGCAATACGAATAGATGGTAAGACTGTTTATTCAACAATGGAGATAGAATAATGTTACCTATGTTAAATGCAATAGCGCCTTTAGCTAAAATACTTTTTAACACTGTAGATAAAGCAGTGGCAGATAAAGACTTGGCTGCAAAATTAAAAGCAGAATTACAAACTCAGATGTTACAGTCTCATACACAGGAGCTGCAAGCTGCATCAAGAATAATTGAGGCAGAAGCTAAAGCTGGCTGGTTCACTTCAAGTTGGAGACCCCTTTTAATGTATGTATTAATTACAATCTTAGTTTGGAATTATATATTTAGTCCAATTATAGCTGTGTTGTTTGGAGTTAAAGCAAGTGTTGATATGCCTTCAGAGGTAACAAATTTATTAACTGTTGGTGTTGGCGGCTATACCATCGGCAGAAGCGCAGAATCAGTTGCAAAAAGTTTAGCATCTAGACCAGCACAAAACAAAGATCAAGAGTAAACAGTGAATAAAAATTTTATATATTTATTCATAATATTTATAATTGCACTAAGTTTATCTGCATCATCACAAACTACACAGAATAATACTTCAGGTTCTAATACTTCAATAGCTGGTGGTTATACATCTTCATCATCATCAACTTATGAATCCGGTTCTTCTGTAAACACTACAACTAATTCTACTAACAACGCATACTCAGGAGATACAAGAGTTGCATCAATGGCAACAGCTCCATCTATGTCTGCATATTCTCAAGACTTGTGTGTAGTTGGTTACTCTGGTGGACTATCTACATTTGGAGTTGGTATATCAGGCGGTAGTTATACAAGAGATGAAAACTGCGAAAGAATTAAATTATCAAAAGTATTAAATGATTTAGGTATGAAGGTTGCAGCAGTTTCTATTCTCTGCCAAGATGCCAGAGTTTTTGAAAGTATGATGCACTCAGGTACACCATGTCCCTACTTAGGAAAGATTGGAAGCGAGGCAAATGCTGAATGGTTAAAGTATGACAAGCTAAGACCAGATTATAATTTATATATTCAAAATTTAAAGATCATAGAAGACAAGCGCAAAGAAGATGAAGCAAAGAAAGAAGTTAAATGATTTTAACTCTATATATATTTCTAGCAGTTTACTTACTCAATTCCTTACACACTTGGATTGAAGATGAGTATAAATAAAATATTATTATTCTTATTTCTTTCTAGTACAGCATACTCACAAACAACAACAACTACAAACTTAACACCAAAAGTATTTACAACAATTAATGGTTGGAGTGGAACTAACTTATCATCTACTCATGGTAACGAAACTATTGCAGGAGTAAGTGGTAAGTCTATTGAGAATACAATCTCATTAACAAATTCAGGTTTATCTAAAGAACAAATCAATGAAGGGTTTACTTCAACGCAAGGTGCAGATATTTGGTTTTGGTCTGGCAATCAAAATCAGAATGTTACTATGACACAAATACTAACAGATAGTAATGGTGGAGTAACAACACAAAATAAAATCATACCTTATGTTTCAAGCTATTATAATACTTACACTAACATAGCTGTTGTAGATAAAAACATACTAAATAATTATAGTATAACAAGTAAGTTTTTTTTTTATGAATCTTCAAATTCTCCATATCATACAGCTGCCGATCTAACTAATCCTAGTCTAAGTATAACTTATATAACTAATCCAACTCCACCTATTGTTATTGCACCAATCATAACACCAGTAGT
>Ga0209553_1000157_pt1 | contig 33638 bp, 25 predicted proteins | sample LauGreFBDMM110DN_2_FD_188217 | JGI IMG/M metagenome (GOLD analysis project Ga0209553, IMG submission 188217) | Freshwater lake microbial communities from Lake Michigan, USA - Fa13.BD.MM110.DN (SPAdes) (version 2) | ecosystem: Environmental > Aquatic > Freshwater > Lake | place: Lake Michigan...
TTTCAACACGGTTTTGCATTTAAGGCTCGCGGTGCCTGTAATGCCGTGTTCAGTTTAACGGACGCAGAGGCGGCGCGAGGCGTGGTGACACATTCATCCGGGAATCACGCGGCCGCACTCGCGCGAGCCGCGAAGCTCCGAGGGATCTTAGCGTACATTGTGATGCCCGAAAATTCAGCCAGAATCAAACTGGCGGCGGTTCGCAGTCTTGGAGTGGAACCGGTGCTGTGTGAATCCACGCCAGCCGCCCGCGAAGCTATGGCCCAAGATGTGATGCGAACCACCGGAGCCACGCTGATTCATCCATTCAATGACGCGCGGGTGATTGCCGGACAAGGAACGATCGCACTGGAGATCCTCAGACAATGTCCAGATGTCGAAACGATCATCGTCCCGGTTGGGGGAGGCGGATTACTTGCCGGCACATTGATCGCCGTTAAATCACTCAAACCATCAGTCCGCATAATTGCGGCTGAACCAGAATGGGCGGATGATGCATTTCGCAGTCTACAGTCGGGACAGATTGAATCCGTGTTGCGTACGGACTCGATCGCTGACGGTCTGCGGACGCCGCTCGGGAGTCTCACATTCCCGATTATCCATCAGCTGGTTGACGAAATCCTGTGTGTTTCTGAAGCTGCAATCAACGAGGCTATGCAACAATTAGGGACGCACGCAAAAATGATCGTCGAGCCATCCGGGGCCGTTCCTCTCGCGGCCGTGCGTCAACACCGTGATCGATTTGCAAATCAGCGAATTGTCTGCGTGGTCTCAGGTGGCAATCGAGATGATCCGACGCTGACGGTGTGAACGGTTACGGAGCATGATAATGCTGAAATGGCCGAGTTGGCCGGCAAGTACCGTCCGGAGATTGCTGCCCCGAACCCACACGGAGTGACTCTGCTTGGTCTGCGTTGCCATTTTATGTTTGTTCGATCATGATTCGCAGGCACCACATTTTTGTTGAGGTTTTGATCAATGCACCGCACGACTGAGCCAATGCTTATGGCCCTCAAAATGACATGCGTCTGGACGATAGGTCTGCTAATCATGGCCGGATGGGACGTGGACGCATTATGCGCGGCGGAGGAAGATCGCGCATTGGTTGTTGCGCAGTTGCATCCGGCGGCAAGTGACGACAATCCTGGCACCGCAGACCGACCTTTTAAGACGATTTCTTGCGCTGCCCGTCAGGTACAACTTGGTGATGTGATCCAGATTGAGGACGGCGTTTATCGCGAGGCAGTGGTTGTAGAAGTCAACGGAGCAAAAGAACGGCCGATTATGTTCGTTGCCGCGCCAGGCGCGCATGTGGTGGTCACGGGAGCGGACGTGGTTACCGAATGGCAGCGGGAACCGGGCGACGGAAATCGTTTCAGCGCGCCGTGGCCGCATGTCTTCGCCGGTTGGTCGCCCAGCAATGCGCATCCTAATGACGACGAGCACAGACTGATTGGACGCTGCGAGCAGGTCTTCACTGACGGATATCCGCTGCAGCAAGTGTTATCTCTGCCGGAAATGTCACGCGGTACATTTTTCGCCGATCTTCAGACGCAGCGACTTTACGTCTGGGACCGGATGAATCGGGACCCTGTCCATTGGCGTCAGTATATCCAAGCCGCAGCACGGCAAGTCGTGTGGGAGTCTCGCGGCGCGCATATTCACGTGCGCGGAATCCGCTTTCGTTACGCAGCCAATCAAGCGCAACACGGGGCTGTACTTTTAACTGGAAATTACGGCCTCCTTGAAGATTGTGTCGTCGAGCAGGTGAATTCATCGGGTGTTTCGATCCACGGCACGGGTGTCGTAGTTCGGCGGTGTGTGTTCCGTGACAATGGCCAGTTGGGATTCAATGCGACTTGCACGGACCTCCTAATCACAGAGTGCATCTGCGAAAACAACAACGTCAAAAATTTTTCAAGGGAGTGGGAGGCGGGCGGCAATAAGCTTGTTTTGTGTAAGAACGCGGTCATCGAACGGAGTACTTTTCGCAATAATCACGGAAACGGGATCTGGTTCGACATTGGCAACGAAGATTGTACGGTGCGGAACTGTCTAATTATGGACAACGAGGACGCCGGAATTTTTTATGAGATTTCGTATCGTTTGGACGCTCACGACAATGTCATTTTGCGCAATGGTTTTTCACCCCGACATCGGCAGTGGGGCGCGAACGGCGGTATTTCGCTCTCAAGTTCGGCTGGTTGTCAGCTCGCACGAAATCTCCTCGTCGGCAATAAAGAAGGGCTTCAGTTCCGCGATCAAGTGCGTGTGACCAATCGCATTGGACGTGGGGAGAACTTTGCTATCTGGAATCGCGACCATCATGTGCATCACAATCTGATCGCATGGAACCGAGATCTTCAAACCGGAGGATGGTTTGATCTGGCGGATGAGTCCCATTGGCTCATCACCGCCGCACCGGCCGCACTCAGTTTGACTGCTGCTGAAAAGGACGAGTTACAACTGCGGCCCGCTGGACTTAGCTTGTCGGATTTGCGCTTCGACCTCCACGACAACATCTACGCTACGAAACCAGGCCAAGTTCTGTACCAGTGGGGATGTCCTTGGCACCGACATGAAAAGTTGTCCGTCGAGGAAGTCCAGCAGAAACTTGGTCTCGAAGCCGACAGTCGTGTTTTCATTCCGCAATTTGCCAACTGGTCGACACTCGATTTTCGTTTGCCAGCAAACAACCCGATTGTGACGGCAAAGTGTTATCCCCAAGGTGAAGTGCCGGGTGTAAAATTAGGAACGCTTCCGCAATAAGCTTTAGCAGCATGATCCGCAGGCAATCCAACGGCAAGTCACAAACATGAGCGTCGGATTTGGCATTGGCGAAATTGACTTTCGCTTTTTTCGCACTGAACGCGTCATTTGATCGAAATAAATACGGTATTCTGGGGCAAACCTTTGACCTGAAGCTGGGCGTCTGTGCGGGCATACGGGGCCCGTCTCAGGTGATTCCTCCGTGTGGTGCGGCAATGGTAGATGGCGCTGAAAAGGATTAGCTGGCGCTAGGTTCGGTCGTGGAGTCACTGGACCGTCGAGCGAATACCGCGCAGCCTCGAGAGTTGCAACGTCATTTTTCAAGCGACGTCTATCTACCGAATCCACTCGGACTTATTCAGGGTTATGCCCGCTCGGGACGACGATGGCGATCTGGGTGCAAACGAACTTCGCTGGTGGCAGAACAACGGCCGAGACTAATGTTGTCCAGCACTCACCAGACATTGCAACGCGATGTCTGGTGAAACGCCTCGCACGGTTTCGACGTGGCCAATGCGTGTCGGAAGTACAAAACGCAGTTCGCGCGCCTCCGTTTTCTTATCGAGCATCATGCAACGCACGATGTCTTCGTGACGATCCAGCAAATCAGACGGTACGCAGACGGGAAGATTTAACGCTGCCAGCAGATCATGCTGGCGGCATGTGTCGTTGGGATTGATGCGACCGAGCGATTCCGCCAGACGGCTGGCACAGATCATCCCGATCGAAACAGCTTCGCCATGCAGCAATGCTCCATAACCGGCGAGTGTTTCAAACGCATGTCCGAACGTGTGCCCATAATTTAAGATGGCACGCAGTCCCGTTGTTTCATATTCATCCTGCTGGACGACATCGGCCTTAAGCTCACAACTGCGGGCGATTACATGCCGCAGCACTTCGGGATCACGTGAATTTAAGCCTGCGATGTTCTGCTCGAGAAACGCAAAAAATGCTTCATCCAGAATGACGCCGTACTTCACGACTTCCGCCAGCCCTGAACGATATTCACGGTCGGGCAGCGTGTGCAGGGTCGCCAGATCGATGATTACGCCCAGTGGTTGGTGAAAGGCACCGATCAGATTCTTCCCGCGAGGATGATTGACTCCCGTTTTGCCGCCGACGGAACTATCAACCATCGACAGCAATGTCGTCGGTACCTGCACAAATCGCAATCCGCGGGCATAGGTTGCCGCAACAAATCCCGCGAGATCCCCCGTCACCCCGCCCCCGACGGCCACGATTAGCGTCTTGCGGTCGGCGGTCATATCGACGAGGTGATCGTACAGAGCCTGAGTCTGTACATAGGACTTTGTCTGTTCCCCTGACGGCACAATGGCTGCCCTGACTTCCGCACCCGCCGCTTCCAGACTACGTTGCACGGATGCACCATGCACGTGAAACACGGCAGCATCCGAAACCAGCAGAACTCGCAGGCCTTGCGCTGTGTCCAGCTTTAGCCATGCGGCCAGCAATGGACCAGCCTGCGACGTGCCGCCTTCGTTGATCACGATGTCGTAACTTCGCGAACCGAGATTGACGTGAACCATTCGTTCCCATGCAGAAATTGGTGGGGTCATTGAGGCTGACTGATCGAGAATGCCGTGGGAAGGTAAAAAATTTTACAGAATCAGCGAAACCGCCTTGAGCGGCCTGCTTCACAGTTGAAAGGCTTCAGTGCCGTCTGTCAGATACTGACCGCAACCCAGACTGTCGCAGACACGACGAAACTCCGGAATCCAATCTCATGCTCGCAAAGCGTATCATTCCCTGTCTCGACGTTCACGCAGGCCGAGTGGTCAAGGGCGTGAATTTTGTCAATCTCCAGGATGCCGGAGACCCTGTGGAGATTGCCCAGCGTTACGAACAACAGGGGGCCGACGAACTTGTGTTTCTGGACATTACCGCCAGTCACGAACAACGGGACATTATTCTGGATATCGTGGCACGGACGTCGGAAGTGGTATTTATGCCGCTGACGGTGGGTGGTGGAATTCGCACAGTGGACGATATTCGTCGCTTGTTAAGCGCCGGTTGCGACAAAGTGTCGATCAATTCGACGGCCGTGACCAAGCCCGGATTCGTCCGTGAAGCGGCATTGAAGTTTGGCAGCCAGTGTATCGTGGTCAATATCGACCCGAAGCGTATTCAGCGGGACGGTAAGGAATTCTGGGACGTGCATATCAATGGCGGTCGAGTCCCCACGGGATTGGAAGCTGTCGCGTGGGCACGCGAAGTGGAGCGTTTAGGTGCTGGTGAAATCGTGCTGACTTGTATGGACTCTGATGGGACGAAAGACGGCTACGACCTCGAGATCACGCGTGCTGTCGCTGATGCTGTCTCCATCCCGGTTGTGGCCAGTGGTGGTGCCGGATCACCTGAACACCTCTATCAGGCGGTAACCGCCGGGGGTGCTAGTGCAGCGCTGGCAGCCAGTATTTTTCACTATGGCACGTACACAATCGACGAAACTAAACGCTATCTTGCCGCCCGCAGCGTACCCGTTCGACTGTAACACATGACGCATGTTTTTGCGAATTCTTCGCGTGTGAACGAGACGGTTCAACATCTTTCGCCCCCTGCTTGATCTTCGGAAAGCTCGATAAAATACTGAGGTTGCGCCGCAAAAACCTGATCGCGTCCGATGCATTTCACGGAGCGTGCGGGAAGTGCTGGCGTTGGGCGTCTAGGGGCGCATAAACACGGTTCGGGGCTGCAGACGCAAGTCGGGTGTGACGATGGCAATTGCCAGTAGTTTACTGAACTCTTGAGTTGTTAACGCGATCTGTTCTTCGGCGACGAGTTCATGATCCGATCGCAGTTGTTCGTCCACGATGAAGAGTACGCGACCGCAGAGCAGATTGGCGATGTCTGTTGGTGTACAGTCATATTTTGCTAGATGCTGCACGATGCTGACGGCCGGATAAAGCGCCGACTGGATACTCATCAAGGTCAGATCTTCCGCGGGAATTGCCTCGTCGCAGCCAAAGGTGCCGACGCGCGTTCTTTCGAGGCGACTCATCAATCCGCCACACCCCAGTTCTTTTCCAAGGTCACGAGCGATCGCACGAATGTACGTACCAGAGCCACAAATGATTTCCAGTTCCAAGCGTGGCCATTCGTAGTTGAGCAATCGAATCGCATGAATCGCTACGTTCTTTGCGGTCAGTTCCATGGCCTCACCGCGCCGCGCTAGGTCGTAGGCCCGCTGTCCGTCCACATGCACGGCTGAAAAGATTGGTGGCACCTGCGAGACAATGCCTAGCATTGAATGAAGTCGGGCCTTGATCACATCCGCCGTCGGCAGTTCGCAGGGAGGAAGTGCGTGTTCCACTTTCCCTGTATTGTCGTCAGTATCGCTGGTCTGTCCCAGCGTGAATTCTGCGACGTATGTCTTTGCCCCTTCCTGCAGCATCGTGACCAACCGCGTCGCCGGCCCAATCCCGATCAGCAGCACCCCCGTCGCCAACGGATCCAACGTACCGGCGTGACCGCATTTCGTCGGGCGAATCAAACGCTGCACGGTGTTGACAACATCGCGCGACGTGACCCCCGCAGGCTTATAGACGTTCAATACACCAAAAAGTTCCAAACTCATCGTGTGCTCAATTTCATAGGTTGACGCTCTGAGTCGAGAGCTTGAATTTGGGGTAGGCTGCAATTCCTGTAGCTTGCACATTCTTGTCCGAGATTTTTGCCAAACGACGGACAGGAATGTCCATCCTACATTCGCTATTCCAACCCAAGATTTAAGAGCATGCTATCCTGAACCTTGGCCAGTTTTGCCGCATCTTTGAGTTTTGTGACGACGAAAAACTTATGATTTGCCACAGCTTGTTCGGTCAGATTAAGACTCACCGCGACATCTTTATTTGCCCAACCAAGGACAAAGATAAGTTCTACACAATGCAGTCGCTCCCATGCCCCGGTGGCCTTGAAGTCCTGAATAAGATCCCTCAGACAGGATTCGATCACAGTAGATTCAGCTTTCGCGTTTTCGCCGCTCCGGATCATGCTTGACGCTGCTCGTCCCGGTCCCGTTAAATCCCGCGCCACACCGTCTTTAGATTCTGAGGTCAGGAGCGGTAGCACTGGACGACGACCGGAACGACGCATGAAATCGATGAGCTTGTGCCCGGCAATCGAAAACAACCAAGATTCCATCGGAGTCCGCTCGTCATAGTTCGGCAGTGCCTTGAGGAATCCCAGAAACGTTTCTTGGACGATATCTTCCGCAGCCGCTCGATCCTGCAATCGAGTCCGCACGAACGCCAGCAGACGACCTTCGTACTGGTCGATGCACTGCTGCCATGCATCCGCCTCGCCAGCTCGAATACGTTGTACCAATTGTCGATCCGCTTCACTGGCTACCATTCTGGTTCCTCATCCGGTACTCCATTGCGAATCTGTTCCTTCGCCGTGCGGACGACTTTCTTAGCCAAGGCCTGCATTTTTTCGCTAACGTCCGCCAGCGACAAACCTTTCAGCGTCAGAAGCGCGGCTGCTGGTCGCTTAAAATGGATGAGCAGCAGTTGCGCCATTCGAATGCGTGCCCAAGCATTCTGTTCAGGATAACGATCAAGGTATTCCTGCAGCCAGATTTCGGCATCGTCAAACGCCTGAGCCTGCAACAATCCCATCGCGAGCGCTCGCATCCGAGACTCGTTAGGATAGATGTCTGTCACATGCAGACGCATTGTCATCAATATTTCTGCGGCAGTGAATACATCGCCACTGTCGATCAGCGCATTCACCTGCTTCATCTCGTCGCAGACCCGCTGAGCACGTATGGCCGTCGATGCTTCGTTAGTCGGTTCTTCTGTACCTGTCGGGAGCGGCAGTTCGCCATAAGTCTTGCCCGTCGGTGAATGCCCTCCAACTGCCCAGCCTTCCTCGGCAAAGCGACCATAATTTCCGCTGAGGACCGAGAATAAGTCCCATTTTTCACAATCAACCCATCTCAGCTTCAGAAACACGACACCAACCGCGAAGCCAATCACGCAACCGATCATGTGCAGGCCGGATGACCCCATTGCAAACTTCGACAGCAGGAGTTCTAGAATATTGAGTGCCAGAAACCACAATGAGAAAACTAGGATCGTAACGTCGAATGAAACCGCACGGAAGACGATGAAACCAACGATGTGCATTTCGTTTTTAGGAGCCCACACGAGACTAATCGCCATCAGGGAAAAAATGACACCTGAAGCCCCAAGGCAATGCCCCTTGGCGTTGTTGAGCTCTGTTCGCGCATCAATGCCCGTGTCAGACTTATCCCACTTTGGCTTAAAGTCCTCAAAATTATCCACATGGAATTCAGAGAATTCAGCCTGCAGTACGTAAGCATCCGTCCGGTGCAGCGTCAGAAGATCCACCCCCAAGCCCCACGCTGCGGCCATGCCAAGATACAGCGGAATGAAGATCTTCCAGCCGAGCTTACCTTCAACAACCAGCCCGAATCCCCACAGAAAAAACATGTTACCAATGATGTGCATAAAACCTTGGTGAGCAAACGCAGCGGGAATCCATTCCAACGGATTCAGACCGTCGCCGTAATGCAGCAACCACGGTTCAGCGAGCTGGTCATTCATTGCGAAACCGGTGACCACAAAACAGACAATATTCACCACAATCAATCCGATTGTGGCATACGGAAAGTAATAGAGCGGTGCGTCGGTATTGATCGGAATCAGCGGCATGGTTTATGCGAACACGGGGCGGCAGTCAAAAACACAAGCGATGCGCCAGAGTCTAAACAAGCCGCCGCCCGGATTGAAGCAGTCTCAAGGAATGAGACCGCATAAGGCTGAGAATCTTGGCTAGCGCGATGCCGATGTCACGGACTAGCCAAGCATTTCCGGATAACAATCCGTCGTGTAGCCATGAGTTAGATTCGGCAACAGGCCACAGGCCGAGACGTCACCCATTCTACTTCGCGTGGATTGACATCAGATGTTTTGCGAGCGTCGGATGCGTGAGGACTCGGCCAGCAGTCATGCGCAAGTGCGAATGCTTGTGAATCCGGCTACTTCACGGGGACCCCCGCGGGGTAGCGTTCGCAAATCATCTGGCTGTTCCTTCGAGGCACGCCAGCCTGTACTTAACTCCGAGGTACACATTTCCCGCTCGTGTTCTTAAGGGCGGTCGTCGAAGATCGTGACAGACTCCGAAACAATCAGCGGTTCAGTCATCTGTTCGTACTTCAGCGAAGCTTGCACAAGCGCGTTCTGTGCCGCTTGTTCTCCCTGCAGTTTCAGTTCAAACGTCATTTTTTCAGCAGGCTGAATTTCAGGCACAATGGCGTAACGCACAGCATTCCCCGTACGTCGCGCCGGGATGGTGCGTGTGCCAGCAGCCTTGACGGTAATTTCGGCTGGAACATCGATCACCATTTCAACATTGCGGGCGACTGCCGTGCCGCGGTTTTCAATCGTGATTGTAAAACCAAAGGTTTCGCCAATCGAAACTGGCGCGTCTTGACGGCTAATGTTCGCCGTCATATTTTCATAATCAGTGACGGTGACCATTGTGTTTTCGGTAGCCTGCGAGCGGAATCCGGCTTCCTCTACAACTTCGACCACTGTCTGCCGTTGCCCTGCAGATTCCGCTTCTAGTTCGACTTCAAGCACCACTTGCTTCCCGGAAGCCAGACGCAAAAGTTCCCAGCGGATGTGTCCGGTCTGCGGGTTGTACTCGCCGCCGTTATCGGCAGAAATGAACTTCATACCGTCCGGAACCAGTTCGGTCACAATGGCGTTAGTCGCTTCGAAGTTAGTTTCATTGGCCACAATGTTTTGAAACTTGGCTCTCCGTCCTACAAATCGTCGTTCCGGTCCCAGCCTCTGAATTGTCAATTGGGAACCAATAATGTCGATGTCTGTCATCGCCTTATCGGCAGAGACTCCAGACGCGGTGACTTCAGACACGGTTCGGATTCGACCGGGCTCCGCGGCCACAACGGTAAGATCAATTTCTTTCCGATCGCCAGCCGCCAGGTTCTCAATTTCATATTCGAGATCACCGCCTTCGGAATGCTTAAGTCCGGGTGGCAAAACGCTTCGCAGAATCACATGACTTGCATCGCCGGAACCGTTATTCCTGATGACATATCGGAGTTGCACATCGTCGCCGACCTTAACTTCATTCGGGCAAAGCACTTCGAGCGTGAGCTTGGGAGCCGTGATGACGGTCGCCGATTTAACCTGAGCCTTGAATCGAACCGTGGCAACTCCATCAAGTGTGCCTTCGCCTGTTGGCGTAATTCGAACCAAAATTTCTTGTTTGGCATGAGGAGCTAGTTCGCGGATCGTCCACGTCAACTTGCCACTGACTCGATCAAAGTCGGCTGACGGCTTCGAGTTTTCGAGCTTCGCCCCGTTTCCAAGTTCGTCGTCCACAATCACATCGTAAGCTTTGGAATCACCGTCATTGGAAACGACAATCGTATATTCGTGTGACACTCCGACCGTCGCAGTCTCGGGTGCGCGTTTTTCAATGCTTAACTGGGGTCGCATCACTTCTGACATGCTGCGTGCATCAGGATTACCTGCTTTGTCTAATCCGCTCCGCTCCGGATTCGTGCGGGCCGGAGGATCACTGACTGCGGGCAAATTTAATGAACTCTCCGAGCCATCAAGGATTTTGGAAGGAGAATCGAACATTTTCTCTTCAAGCAAGGGAGGCACTGATTTTTCATCCGGATAACTCGGTTCTGGAAAATCAGATTCTGGCGAATTCGGTGGTGTATCAGTCCGACCGAGTTCAGGAGTGGAGCCTCCTGAAACGGGCGAATCTTCGAGAGGAGGGACAGGGTCTAGTTGAAAGACCTCCGATGGCTCTAGATCCGCCTCTGGTTTTGCTTCAGGATTGCCCAATGGAGGCGTTGGCACCAGTTCATCAGGCGAAGAAACTGGCAGGTTGTCAGCAATCTTGGCAGGTGTCGAAACTTCATTAAGCGGCTTACCATCTGCCTGAAATGGCATCGCTTTTGCGGGCGAGTTACCTGAATTTGCCGCGTCTGCGGGAGCGTCTAAATTTGGCAGTGGGTCGGTTGCAAATTCCGGCATTTCCATGAGTGGCTCTTCGGCAGGGGGAATGCCGCCGGATGTCGCAGGATTTGGCGAATTTCCGATTTCAGGAACTTCATCCGGCATGAAAAGATCGCGAGTTTCGGGGGCGTTTTGCGCTGCTGTCACTCCCGCAACTCTGGCAGGAAGAGGGCTCTCATCACTGTCCTCTTGAGCAGATGCTTGAGTCACGATCTTGGAATGTCTCGGAACAGCGACAGGAGCAGTGTTTGCTGTTGCTGCGGGAATCGGCATGTCCTTGCCACCGTTGAAAAACTGAGTGGACGACGGATTTTGAGTTTTTGTGACCTTAGCGGGAGCAGACTCAGAAGTGAAACTTGCCCGCTGAATTGTGGAAGCCGCACGTGTGTTTGACTCAGCCACCGAAGACGTGTCAGCGGGTTCTGGAGCGTGGGCTGAATCGAGAGAACTCTCGAACGAATTACCGTCGTCAGTCGGGCTATCTTTCAGAACAGTGCGATTGACAGGGGTCACACCAACAAACTTTTGATCCTTAGCCGGAGAGACTGCTACGCCCGAATCTTCGAGCGGATTTGGTTCATGCAAGGCGAATTGCGGGTCACCAACAGCTTCAGAACCTGCCAGCATCCGATCAAAATCTACCGTCGCATCCGGAGTCACGTCCGCATCTGCGGAGGGGACTGTGCCGCTGGCCTTGGCCGCTTCTGCGTTCGGGCGAGAGGCCATGGGCAGGCGATTTTGGACCTCGAGAACCACAAGGGTCCCAATGCCAATGATGCCTGCGGCTGTCAATAATTTCCACATAGAACTTTGCATGGGAATCCCTTCCCGCGCCGAAAAAATCGGTCGTCAACTCCGCTTCCTGCGGAGAGATCACACGGCGCTTTGGCGGAATAAGTAGCAGATTCCGTCGCTAGCTGGAAGACGACTTTTCAGGCTGAGGTGAGTGTCGAATATGTCGGACTCGTGGATTTGTTTGTCGCGTCTGGCTGATAGCAGGACTACTGCACGGGCTCGCCGATCCCGAGTTTTTCTTGGGCTTTCTCGTAGAGACTCATGGCCTCCGGCATCAGTTCACGTAAAGCTACAGACCGGCGGACGTCGGATGGATGTGTCGACATCCATTCCATTGGAGTAGTTCCGGTTTTAGCATCTGCGAAGCGTTCCCAGAACACCGGTGCTTCGGACGGATCGTAGCCTGCTTTGGCCATCAGCATGATGCCAATCTGGTCAGCCTCCATTTCATGCTTGCGACTGTACGGAAGAATCACGCCGTAGTCAGACGCCGCACCGTACGCGGTCAACACGATCTTCTGCTTCTGCTCATCCTGTTTCTGCATCACATAGCCCACAGCCGACTTGCCGAGATTTTGAGCGGACTGGTACGTCATGCGTTCGCCTCCATGCCGCGCGATGGCATGGGCGACCTCATGCGACATCACAACGGCAAGTCCCGCTTCGTTTTGACACACAGGAAGAATGCCTGTGTAGACGGCAACTTTGCCGCCTGGCAGGCAAAAAGCGTTCTGCGTCTCCGATTCAATCACATTGAATTCCCAATCGAAGTCTGGACGGTTCGCCACCGCGGCAATGCGTTGACCGATCCGCCTGACGATTTCCGTGGCCTTTTCATTCTTGGTGAGTGGCTCAGACTTCAGCACTTCTTGATATGCGGTTAGCCCCATGGCGTTTTCTGACTCTGGTGATGACAGCAACATCTGCTTGCGATTCGTCATTGGAACTTGCTGACAGCCAAGTATGACCAACGTGATGGAAGAACCGCTCGACAGCAGCATGGCTGCCACTAAAACCCAGCGTAAACGCGACATCCGTGTCGTGGCGGGAGTATTCATCAATCCGTTCCTATCTGTTTATCGTGCTGCTGCTTACCCGGAGCGGTTCTCCAGATTGTGTCTGCCGTGGCTCCTCGACGTGCAAGTCGCGGACGAGGTCTTGCCGCATGACTCAAGAAACAGGCCTCACCTCGAACTGTGGGTTCAACACTTAGTTTTCGACCATAATTCAAATGCAACGGCAGTGTATCGCCTTCGGGAAAATCGACTCAAGCGGGGTTTTGGAGGCTTTGCTGCGTTCTTGGGTCGGGCAAATTGCAAAAATAGGCGAATCGGGTGAAATCGCGGCAGTTTTGGACGGATGATTGCCGCCACTGCAGAGATTCGCCGCTCCGGCAGACTCTCAACTGGTCGGCATTCTCGCTACACTTCGGAATCTGCTGCGGCCTGCAACGCAGTGGTGACAGATTTGTCGAAATTCGCAAACTCACGCTCAGAAATCCGCGACTCAGCGCGTTTTGCGTTTTGAGCGGATTTAAGAGTAGATCTCTGTCTTGGCTGTAAACTTTCCATTCACCAATCAATTCAACTACGGGCTTTTTCATGTCTCGCAAAGTTTATGTCGCCGGAAAACTGGTTCCGGCAGAACAGGCAACTGTGAGTGTCTTCGATCACGGACTTCTCTACGGTGACGGCATTTTCGAGGGTATTCGGGTCTACGGTGGCCGCGTCTTTCTGCATCGCGCACACATCGATCGGCTCTTTGAAAGTGCCTTAGCCATCCGCCTCGAGATCCCGATCACGCATGCGGAAATGATAAAAGCCGTTGAAGACACCGTCAAAGCAAATGAGATCCTAGACGGTTACGTGCGGCTTGTTGTGACACGGGGTTCCGGTTCCCTTGGGCTAGACATTCGGCGAACCAGCAATCCGCAGGTGATCATTATCGCCGACACGATCTCGCTTTATCCGGTAGAACTGTATGAAACCGGGATGAAACTCGTGACGGCTGCCACCATTCGCAACCATCCAGGCGCACTGAGTCCGCGAATTAAATCACTCAATTATCTGAATAATATCATGGCCAAGATTGAAGGGACGGACGCCGGAACAGTCGAAGCGTTGATGCTTAACCACAACGGCGAAGTTGCCGAATGCACGGGCGACAATATTTTTATCGTTAAGCACGGCGTGCTCAAGACACCACAACGCGATTCGGGAATTCTGGAAGGCATTACCCGCAATGCCGTCATGAAACTAGCCGGTGACGCGGGGGTTATTGTCCAAGAATGTGTGCTCACACGGCACGACATCTTCACCGCCGATGAGTGCTTCCTGACGGGCACTGCAGCAGAAGTGATTGCGGTCATCAGTCTTGACGGACGCAAAATCGGTTCAGGTGTCCCAGGACCGGTCACGAAAGATTTGCTGGGCCGATTCCGAATACTGACGCAGACTTAAATTTTAGGACGATTCCGCAGCCTAGTCTGAACCGGGACGAGCAAGTGCTCTGTCTCGTAAACGCATGTGGCCTGCTTATTTCCGAATTGATGAGAACCGCAAATGGCACGATCGCGAGATCTGTTTGACGATACTTCGATGACCTTCGGGGAACACCTCGAAGTGCTGCGCGTGCACGTGTTTCGCGCGGTGCTGGGGCTTGTGATTGCCGTATCGATCACACTTTTCTTTGGAGATCGAATTTTTTACTGGCTGCGAACCCCCGTGGAAAATGCCATGAAGGCGCGGGGCATCGAGAACATGACAATCGATGTGCCAAAGGAAAGTTTCTATGCGTATCTGAAGAGTTTAGTTTCTGCAAAAAAAATTCCTGCAAAAAAAACACTCGTTGTTGATCCGCTGGCATTGCGGCCTGAGCAATTGCGTGTCGTGGTCAAAAAATCCGAATTATTGAAAGCCATCGGACAGCCTGCTTCCTCCGGTGACGATGCGGACGATCCGGTCTCACTTCTTATTTCAGCACCGGAGTTCGCACAATTGCGCAAGGTTGTGGATGACACAAACAAGATCACGACGCTGAAAATGGAAGAGGGCTTCATGTCGTACATGAAAGTCTGCTTCTTTGCCGGCCTGCTGCTCGCGTCACCGTGGGTGTTTTATCAACTGTGGCTGTTCATCGCGGCTGGTCTTTACCCTCACGAACGCAAATACGTGCACGTGTATCTGCCGATGAGTATCGTCCTGTTCCTGCTGGGGGCGATGGCTGGATATTTTTATGCGTTTCCACTGATGCTCGATTTTCTGATCGGCTTCAATGAATGGCTCGGAATCGGATTTACCCCGCGTTTGTCAGAATACATCAGCATGGCCATGTTGATGCCGCTCATGTTCGGCGTAAGTTTTCAGCTTCCGATGGTCATGGTCTTCCTGGAACGCATCGGCGTCTGCTCGGTGGACACCTACAAGAAAAACTGGCGCATTGCGGTGCTCGTCATTTCCATCGCATCCATGGTTCTGACGACATCGCCGGATCCGTGGAGCATGATGCTGATGATGGTTCCGCTCCTGCTGTTGTACGTCTTCGGTATTTTCCTCTGCCGGTTCCGCATCGGCGGTCCCGCCAGTCCAATCCGCTGAGATCAACTGCGTCAACGCAATGCATTGGTGCTGGCTTGATCCGGTGCAACGGGCACAGGCTGAATCCAAGATGGTCGGTTTTTGGCCACGCCACCTTTGGGGGCTGTGGCCCCTAGTGCTCTGTCAACCTTTAAAGTTGGGGTTGAATTGTATTTGTACGACGGACTTCCAGTCCGTCGGCGGTAACCTTTGTCGACGGACTGGAAGTCCGTCGTACCCGAAAATTGAGCCTTGACAGAGCACTAGATGTCTGGAAATATCTTGGGTGAGGGAATGAGAACAGGATGAGCGTCTCTGATTTGAATGCAAGGGCCGCGGAATCGGACCTTTTGGCTGCGACATGGATTTTTGAGCAGATTGCGCTGCGAGACGGTCAGCATGTGGATCGGTCCAAAGTGCGGCGGGCTGTGGACGAGGCCGCAGAAACCTATTTTGGACTGCAAGAAGGCGGCTGGTGGCGTTGGATTGTGGAAACAGGACATAGCCTTGGTCGCAACTGTCGGGTGATTGATGGTGAGGTGCAGCAACTGGTGCGTCTTGCCCGCGATGGCGTCGTCGTGATCCTGCGTTCCGACGACGGGCAGACGTGGCATGCGCTGATGCGGACTGGACGGCGGCTCAGCTTTTCCACGCCGACTGGCGATCGCCCGATCCAAATTGTATCGCCGCGAAAGATCGAACGACTGCTGCGTAAGGATGGCTTTGAAGGGACTCTGCGATGCGTTGTGTTCGAACCGTCACTCACGTTATCCGAGTCGATGGTGGCGGGTGCAGGGGAGACGAAGCCGCTGCAGCGGTTGCTGTCACTCCTGCGGGCGGAGAGCAGTGACGTCTGGGTGATCGTGATTTTCGCGTTGGTCTCCGGTCTGCTGACGATGACCACGCCACTGGCCGTGGAGGCGCTGGTCAATACCGTAGCATTCGGTCGCTTTCTGCAGCCGGTGGTTGTGTTGTCACTGATGCTGCTGACGTTTCTCATTTTTCTGGCGGCGCTGAAAGCCATTCAGACGTTCGTCGTGGAAATCATTCAGCGGCGATTGTTCGCCCGAGTTGCAGCGGAATTGTCTTTTCGGCTTCCTCGAAGGCCAGCTTGCGGCCTATCGGAGAGTCGCCACAGAAATCGAAGCCGCTCAGAACGCCTATGTGCAGTCCGCCACAGAAAAAGTCACCGCCGCCGAACAGAAACTCGCTATCGCAGAAGCGGCAATCTTTCAATTGCAGGCCGCTTATAATCGGGCGAAGGATCTGCATGCCGCAGGGTGTGCGTGCGAACGGTTGGGTGCTGCTGGAACAGGTGCCGTTGTGGTTCGAAGTCTGGCGGCAGCTTAACGGCTTCCCGCCCACAGTGGATGTGGAATCATCCCTGTATTCGACCGAGAAAAAGGCCGATTCTGACGGCAAGTGAATAGCGGTACAGTAGAAATCAGGGACGTCGCCCGTGGAGTCTATGAACTTCGCTTTCGCATTGACATCCTGAGGAATTACCCGCACACTTCACGGATTAAGGCTCCGAACTTCAGCCAAAGTTTACATTGCTGAACCCCGAAAGCGACCACGACGCTCACTCGCAGGAACAAAAGAACCGGGAATGATGAACGACGGGATTACCAGACTGCTGGCGTGTTGCATTTCGGCGGTCCTGTTGATCGTGCCGGGGACGTTCGGTGCATGGATTACCGTTCCGACCGAAGTCGAATTGGAAGATCCTACTGAACTCAGCGGGTTGATGGAAGGGTGTCAACTTCGCTGCGAATCGCGAAGATCTGTTGCCATCAGGGTTGCTGGCGCTGCGTTACGACGTCGTCCTGACTCTGCCGGTGCCGGGGCTTGTTGCCGCAATTTGCGGCAGACCGGTGAGCATTGCGTCTCCGGCCGCCTCCCTGGCGGCAAAGCCTTGGCTCCATTGCTGGTATAGCACATCCTTGGCTATATCGACTCCTAATATCGCCGCCGCGTTCGCGGTCTGAGGCGATGCGGTGTGTGGGCCACCGCAACATTGCCAATCATTGCTGGCTCGCCCGAATGTTTGGGCAGCGTCGCCGATGCATTTCGTTGTCCACGCAGTCTGACTGACGCAAGGTCGAGTGGGATTTGAATTCCGGAGTATAAGTTATGGCAGAGAATTTTGTTTTGAAGAATGCACCCGTGGAAGTTCTGCCTGCCGGGCGGATAGCTGCCGTGCAGCGGAGCGTTCTGGCAGGTGCCGCTGTGGCCATGGTTGCGGTGCCTTTGTGCGTCGGAATTGCCGTCATCAGTCCCGGAATTCCGGCGTGGGCCGGGATTCTCAGTGGCATCATTGGTGGGGTTCTGGTTGGAAGTATCAGTCGTTCCCGGATGGCGATTACCGGACCTACGGCCGGTTTGACGGCCGTGGTTGCCACACAGTTGGCGGTGCTCGGTTCTTTCGAAGCGCTGCTGCTGGCAGTGATGTTCGCCGGACTCCTGCAGATCATTCTTGGGTGTGTGAGAACCGGCAGTGTCGCGGCATTCTTCCCCTCATCCGTGATTCGGGGTCTCCTGTTCGCGATTGGTATCATTTTGATTCTGAAGCAGGTCCCTCACGTCCTTGGCCACGATACAGACCCCGAGGGCGAAATGGCGTTTCTGCAGCCGGACCGCGAGAATACGTTCTCTGAGCTGGCTGAACTCACTCGCGATATTCATGCTGGAGCGGCCACCGTTGGTTTACTGTCGATTGCTCTGATGCTGGCGTGGATCCGCGTGCCTAGGCTCCGGCGGTTTCCTGTCCCTGTGCAACTGGTCGTCATCGTGCTTGGCATTGCACTGAACCTGCTGTTCCAGAGAATCGGCGGTCGATGGAGTATTCAGCCCATCCATCTGATTCAGTTGCCTGCGCTGGACCCCGAGCGGGGAGCTCTCGGGATCCTGACGTCGCCCGCGTTCAGCCAGTGGAACAATCCATTGGTCTATCAGGCCGCGATCTTCATCGCTCTGGTGGCATCACTGGAATCGCTGCTGGGTCTCGAATCACTGGCCAAACTCGATCCTGACCAACGGAAGAATGCCCTGAACCGTGAACTGGTGGCGCAGGGTAGCGGAAATCTGTGTTGCGGCCTTCTGGGTGGACTCCCGATTACGGTTGAGATCGTCCGCAGTTCCACTGGGCTGCATTCCGGTGGTCGGTCGCGGGTGACGATGATTACGCAGGGAATTTTGCTACTGCTCGTGATCTTTGTTCCGTCAATCGTCAACAGCATTCCACTGGCCAGCGTCGCTGCAATCCTGCTGTTCACCGGGATGCGACTCTGTGACCTCCGTGTTTTTCGGCAGATGTGGAAATCCGGTCGCTATCAGTTTTTGCCATTCATGGCCACGATCATTCCCATTATCCTCTCAGACCTGCTAGTTGGCACTCTGATCGGGCTCGCGATCAGCGTCACTTTTATTTTGAACAGCAATCTCCGCCGGCCGCTCAGACGTGTTCTGGAACGGCATCTTGGTGGTGAAGTGCTACACATTGAGCTTGCGAACCAGGTGAGTTTCCTCAACAGGGCCGTGCTGGAAAATACGCTCCGTGAAGTACCCCGCGGTACCCATGTGCTGCTGGACGCTCGAGGGACAGATTATATTGATGCCGACGTGCTGAGTCTGATCGAGGAGTTTCGTACGGTGACAGCTCCCGTGCAGGGAGTTCAGGTCAGTCTGCGAGGTTTTCGTCAGAAATATCTGCTGGCAGATGAGATTCGTTACGTGGATTATTCGACTCAGGAGCTTCAGCAGCAGATGACTCCGCTGCAGGTGCTGCAAGTGCTCAAGGAAGGTAACGAACGATTTCTGTCCGGCCATCACCTGACGCGAGATCTGCGACGTCAGCTGAATGCCACGGCTGTGGGACAACATCCACTCGCCGTGGTGCTCAGTTGCATCGATTCCCGCACGCCCGTCGAACTGGTTCTTGACCTGGGACTCGGCGATGTCTTCAGCGTTCGGGTTGCCGGAAATGTCATCAGTCCCAAGGTTCTGGGAAGTATGGAATATGGTTGTGCCGTGGCCGGGGCAAAAGTTGTACTCGTGATGGGGCATACTCGCTGCGGTGCCGTCGGCGCGGCGGTTACGCTTTCGGGGTCAGCGACATCCATAGAAGAAGTGACCGGCTGTCAGCATCTGGATGCCATTCTGCATGACATTCAGGCGAATTTTGACCCCGCCACGCTGGGGTATGTGACGTCGCTCAGTGATTCCGATCGTCAGGCTCTCGTTGATGGTGTCGCGCTTGCCAATGTGAAGCACATCGTTGCCGACATCCTAGTCCAGAGCCGTACGCTGGCGAAACTAGTCGAAGAACGGAAAATCGCAATCGTAGGATCGATGTACGATGTCACAAGTGGCGAAATTCACTTCATCAAAGAGTCGGCCGTTGGTCTGTCCGAGGAGGAACTCGACAGCGTCCTGTCGTCATGCACAGATGCGACGCGAACAGCCCGATCGTAGCGGTTGTGGTTGCAGAGCGGCCGGAACAGGAAGTCGTCAATGCCCGATCAGCAGCACAGGTTTCTGATGAAGATGCACAACGCGAAGGCGACGACACGAAATCTTCAGCACACGACGGATCCATTCAGCTTGCAGGATTCCAGAGTTCGCACCAACTTGATGTGAAAATCGATGAGCCGTCTTTAGACAGCGGCGATTTACAAAGTGCGGCTCCGGGGAAAGCGATTGATGCTGAACCGCACGCCGTGCAGTTTGATGAAGTGGTCAGTTCTGTCTACCGCAGCTATCCGATGCTGGAGTCGGCACTCTTAAACCGCAACATTGCACTGGGACAACAGGTCGGGGCAAGAGGCGCGTTTGACCTGAAGCTCAAGGGGGCGAGTGAAAACGGGCCGCAGGGGTTCTATCAGACGTATCGCCAGAGCATTGGCGTCGTGCAGCCAACCTATGGGGGCGGCGAAGTGTTCGCGGGATATCGCATCGGACGCGGTGATTTCCAGCCATGGTATCTGGAACGTCAGACAAACGGCGGCGGTGAATTCAAAGCGGGCGTGCTGCTCCCACTGGCTCGGAATCGCGACATCGATACGCGGCGTGCCGAACTCTGGAAAGCCGGGTATGGTCGCAATCTTGCGGAACCCGACATTCAGGCTCAACTGATCAGCTTTGTCCTGGACGCCTCGTACGCCTATTGGGACTGGGTTGCTGCCGGAGAGAACCATCACATTGCCAAACGGATTTACGCTCTGGCGGATGAACGCACAGATCGGATCGAAGAGCAGGTGAAGGCTGGTTTTCTCGATCCGCCAGAACTCAACGCTGTTCTGTGGGGCTCTCAGGATGTCGGCGCTCCCACAAGTTTTAAGGGCAACAAGTCACCATTTGAAAGTGAAGCGTCTGTTTTTCTGGACGTTCCGATGCAACGCCGCAAGGCGCGTGGCAAGATGACGGAGACGCAGAGCAAGATTGCGCAGTTGTCGGCCAAACGCCGCATCACGGCCGACAAGATCAGCATCGATGTTCAGATGGCCCACGCCGCGCTGCGATCCGCGTGGGAACAGGTCGAACGCACGAGTGAAGCCGTGGAGTATGCTGAAGACCTTGCCGCGCGTGAACGCACAAATGAGGAAGCCGGAGTGTCCGACATGCTGAAGGTTTCGCTGCGTGAACAATACGCCTATGAATCTGCAGAAAAGAACGTCGAAGCCCTGAAACTCTACTTCGAATCCCGGGCCGACTACCGCGCTGCGATGGCCGAGGATCAGATCGATCGGTGATGTCATGAGGCGCGTGGATTGCGCTGATGGTTCGGCAATTGCTGCGCATGCCAATCGAAACTGCGATGCCTTCATTCAAGTGATGCCAGCCGAACTAAAATTGCCGCGTGCTGATGATAGTCTTTAGCTGGACTGCCAGATTGGCGCAGACAAGCAAGTGGCTGCTGGCTAGGTGTTTCGCCAGTCTTCCAACTTCAGCCCCGGAATCCAATCATAGTCCGCACTGTTACCAGTGACGAGTGTGCGACCCGCGTCCAGGGCTGTGGCGGCGATGATGAGATCTGCATCTCCATGCGGCATTCCGCCGCGACGGGCGGTGGCCCAGAGATCTGCAGCACGATCGAAGATTTCGTCGGTTACCGGGATGATAAGGGAATGCTCACAGAATTCTCGAAATCGCGTCAGCAGAGTGGCTGCGCCTTTCGCTTTGTATCCACGTGCAATTTCAAATCGCGTGAAGGCAGATAACGCAAACGGTCCATGAAATCGCAGATACTCAGCGGCCTTTGCAATCACCTGCGGGTTTCGTTGCTTTAGTAGTTCTGACAGCGTGTCGGTGTCGAGTAATGCGAGAGTCATTTGGTTACTCGAAAGAACGAGTCAGGTTGCATCGAGTAATTGACTTATCGATTTCGTCGATTTCTGCGTCTGACAAACCTTCGTAAACATTGCACCAATCTGGAAGCGTCTGGGAGGACCATAAACCGTTGACTTGCGAAGTTGGCGCATCCCGTGGCATGACATGCAGGATGAGTTGCTCATTCCCGCGCAGACGATGCCCCAATAGCAATTCCGCAGCGGATCGCTCGTTGGGATGTAGTTCGCCGACTTGACGCGTAATTATCTCCATGCTGCATAGAATAACACGAGGAACGTCGTCTGGCGATAGTCTTCTTGAACCATGAACCAGTCTTTTGCGGAACCAATCCTCTGGCAGACCGCAGGAATCACCAATTCGATGATGTCTGCCCGCAGCTATCGATGTCGGCTCAAGAACGCCGACAAATTGCAAGTCCTTGACAATCAAACTCTCATACAACTGATCACCGCAGCATCGCCAGAAACTCATCTTCCGTCAGCACCTTGACACCCAGTTCCTGCGCCTTTGTCAGTTTGCTGCCTGCAGCTTCGCCGGCGACCACGAAGTCTGTTTTCTTCGAAACGCTGCCGCTGGCTTTGCCGCCGTGGTCGCGGATGAGTTGCTCGATCTCGTCGCGTTTGAGACGCACCATTGTTCCCGTGACGACTAGCGTCCTGCCGATCAGCTTTCCTTCCGCAGGGACGCTGGAACGATCGATTGGCTGACCGAGATTCAGACCAAGTTCCCTGAGTTCATTGACCAGCCGAATGCCATATTCAGATCGAAAAAAACGATGCACGGATGCCGCGATCACTTCGCCGATCTCATCGACCCTGGACAGTGATTCTTCTGACTGCGCTGCAATTTCGTCGATCGTCCCGAACGCCCGCTCCAGTGTTCGAGCGTTCGTTTGTCCTACATGGCGGATGTTGAGTCCGGTCAGCAGTCGCCATAGCGGTTGCTGCTTTGAAGCTTCGATGCCGTTCAATAAATTGTCGATCGATTTTTCTCCCTGACGTTCCAACTTCAACAGGTCCTCACGACGATCAGCAAGCCGATACAGGGACGGAATACCATTGACGAGGCCAGCCGTAAAAAGTTGTTCGATCAGTTTTTCGCCGAGTCCGTCGATGTTCATTGCCGGACGCGACGCGAAGAAAATCAGCGTCTCTCGCACTTGTGCCGGGCATGTCGGATTCGGACAGCGAATGTAAACACCGCCTTCATCTTTCTGCAGCTCGGTACGGCATTCCGGACATTGAGTCGGAAAAATGTACGGTTCCTCGGTGCCTGTACGAGCCGCCTCATTCACGCGCAGCACATGCGGAATAATTTTGCCGGCTTTCTCCACGACGACCAGATCGCCGATCAGAATCCCCAATCGATCGAGCTCGTCGCGATTGTGCAGACTGGCCCGGGAAACTGTCGTCCCCGCGATTTCGACTGGTTCCAGTTCGGCGACCGGCGTCATCGCGCCGGTCTTGCCGACCTGAATCGTGATGCCGCGGACTCGGGTCTCCGCTTCGTAGCGTTCCCATTTGTAGGCGCGCACCCAGCGCGGACTTTTTGAAGTGGCACCGAGTTGGTCACGGTCCGACAGTGAATCGAGTTTAATCACCAGCCCATCGACTTCGAAGGAAAGTTCCGGAACTTTGGCAATCATCTCGGCACAGACTCGCATCAGTTCGCCAAAGCCATGCGCCTGCGACACATTGGGTGTCGTCGGGATTCCAAGTTTGCGAATAGACTGCAGGAACTCCCAGTACGAACTCCATGCAACTCCTTCCACATAACCGACACCGTGTGCCAGAAATCGCAGTTTTCGATCCCGTGCCAATTTCGGGTTGAGCAGTTTCAGAGCACCTGCTGCCGCATTGCGAGGATTCTTAAACGGCTCCTCACCTGCCCTGACCTGCGCCGCCTGAAACGCAGCGAACTCTTCATTCAGGATCACCACTTCACCACGAACTTCCAGCGATGAAGGCGGATGGTCGCTCGCCAGTCGGAGCGGCACACCGGCAAGAATTCGGGCGTTCGACGTAACATCGTCACCGACCGTGCCATTACCGCGCGTGGCGGCTCGCACAAACATGCCATTCTCCCAGATGAGCGAAATGGCCACGCCATCGATCTTGTATTCAACGGAATAGTCAAGAGCATCACATTCCAGAGCCTTCCGAAGGCCGGCGTCCCAGTCCACGAGTTCCTGTTCTTCGAACGCATTCTCGATCGACAGCATAGGTACACGATGGGTAACCTGATCGAAGCCAGCGATCGGTTCACCCCCGACTTTCAGGCTGGGGCTGCTCGGCGAATAAAATTCCGGATGAGCAGTCTCCAGCGCAATCAGCTTCGTCATCAGCGCGTCGTATTCCCGGTCGGGGATTTCCAGTTTGGCGTCGACGTAGTACAGCCGGTTATGACGCTCGAGTTCGCGCCGCAGCGATTCGATTTCTTCCTCCGGGAACAGATTGGCCATGCGTGATCTCGTGGGAAAGGACATTGATGACGTTAGAGTGTAAAGTGCAGCATCAGGCCAGACCAGCTATCCGGTCGTGGCCCCATCTTAACGGGAAATCACCATGCAAGCAGTTCATCGTGGGTTATCGATCCTCGGCATGTGCCTGGCGTTTTGTGCCCAAACGTATTGCCAGGCACAAACGCAACCCAACGTCGTGCTTATCCTGTCAGACGACCAGGCATGGACGGACTACAGTGGCATGGGGCACCCGGTGATTCAGACGCCGCATCTGGATCGCCTGGCGACTCGCAGTGCCTTGTTCCGGCGTGGATACACGCCGACTCCGCTGTGTCGTCCGTCCCTGATGACGATGATTACCGGACTGTATCCGCATCAGCATGGAGTCACCGGCAACGATCCGAAACCGGACAAATCATTGACAGACTCACAATACGCCGGGCTGCGGGAACAATTGATCTCCTGCATTGATCAACATCCGACAATTCCAAAACTGCTCGGTGAACACGGTTACCTGTCGATGCAGTCTGGAAAATGGTGGGAAGGCAATTACGCTCGCGGAGGCTTCACGCACGGCATGACGCGCGGGTTTCCAAATCCCGGTGGTCGTCACGGGGATGATGGACTTGAGATCGGACGCAAAGGAATGCAGCCGGTGTTCGACTTTATCGCGGAATCAAAACATGCAAACAGGCCGTTCTTTCTGTGGTACGCTCCATTTTTGCCCCATACGCCCCACGATCCACCCTCACGATTGCTGGCAAAGTACCTCAGCGATGAGCGTCCCATGGAGTTGGCAAAGTATTCGCCATGTGTGAATTCTTCGATGAAACGTGTGGCCAATTGCTGGATCATCTGGATCAGCAAAAACTCAGCGACAACACGCTTGTCATTTATGTGACAGACAACGGCTGGATTCAGGCGACACCGGACATGAATCTTGGCAAAGCATGGGGGCATGGTTTTGCACCGCGTTCAAAACAGACACCGTACGAAGGTGGAATTCGTACGCCGATCATGGTGTCATGGCCAAGCAAAATCGCTCCGGCAGAATTCCCCGACCTGTGCAGCACACACGATGTCCTGCCGACGATCTTGGCCGCGACCGGCCTTGATGCAATGCCTGACCTGCCTGGGCGAAATCTGTTGCCACTGATTCAGGACGGGAAGCCGCTCGATCGCACTTTTCTGTGCGGCGAAAGTTTCTCGCACGATGTTGCCGATCTGAAGAACCACGAAACGTCATTACAGTATCGCTGGTGTATCGCAGGTAAGTGGAAACTTATTCTTAGTTACGATTGCCCGCCCGATCGATACGCCTTTGTACACGCCGTGAATGATCGAAATCCGCAACTTTTCGACATTGAAGCCGATCCATACGAAAAGCAGAATCTCGCTGCCGAGCATCAGGAGGAAGTCCGCAAACTCGCCGCTCATCTGCAGGAAACATGGCCCGTCGAAAAGTCGGCAATCGGACTCCCGTAGCTTGATCTGCCGCTGCAATTGAAGGGATGGGGCGGCGACAACCTGATCGGAACGACGATTTTATCAACGACCATTTGACAGCCTAGCTTTTCCTCAACTAGAACTTGTCATACCAAGGGGAAATCGCTCGTGCCTCAAATAGACTTGGCTCGGTCTACACGCTGTGTAGCGTTTGGATCATGTACCAACCGTGGAAGTCTGCTTGTTGCCGCTCAAAGATCAAACAGGAATTCGAAACATGAAGAACTTCTTAAAGTGCATCGCATTCACCATCGTCCTGAGCGTCGCGCTTCGGGTGTCTGCGGCAGACAAGGTGGCACCGGTTCGGATGGGTTCGGGAGCGATGACCTTCGACACAGTGCCAGGCTGGGGCCTTGGCGAAGACGGCAAGTCGGTCATTGGTCCGACTCACGGCGGTGTTGTGATCGACAAAGCGGGCAATATCTATACCAGCGCTGATATGGGCGTGTTTGTCTTCTCGCCGGACGGCAAGTTAGTTCGCCGTTTCGTCGGGGACGAGTATACGCGCATCCATGATATCGAAATTCGAGATGAGGCCGAAGGCGAATTTATCTACGGTGCACGCAACGCGAACGCGGAAGGGATCAAGTTTAACGCGGAAACCGGTGACATCGTGCTCAAGTTGCCATTCCCGAAGGAATCAAAACTTGATTTGAAGCAATTTAATCCGACGGCGATTACGGTCGCCCCTAACGGCGACATCATTCTGTCAGATGGTTACGCCAGCAACTTCATCTTCAAGTTCGACAAAACAGGCAAGTACCTCATGCACTTCGGGAGCAAAGGGAATGACCTCAAGCAATTCAACACGGCACACGGCATGACGCTGGACACGCGTTACGAGCCGCCTCGGCTGCTGATCTGTGATCGCAACCACGAGCCTAAGGGTCGCCTGCTGCACTACGATCTTGAGGGGAACTTCATCGAAGAGGTAATCACGGGCTTGGGGATGCCCACATCGGTCGCGATCCATGGCGACTTTGTAGCTATTCCAGATTTACAAGGAAGAGTCGTGATCTTGGACAAGAGCAACAAGATTATCTCCGTGCTCGGTCACAATCCGGATCCGGCGAAAGGTGGCAGTTACAACATACCGCAGGAGCAGTGGATCGAAGGGATCTTCAGCGGCACGCACGGATCATACTGGGACAAAGACGGCAACCTGTATGTTCAGGACTGGAACGTCGCCGGTCGTCTGATGAAACTGGTTCGCATTACTAAGTAGAGCGAGCCCGCGTTCAAGCAGGATGGCCATTCATCATGTCGGCCGCGTGACCGTGCCTCGATATTGGCCGGAAGATGCAATGATACGGAAGGCGTGGGGCAATGGAATGCCGCCTAGAAACGCCTCGGACTTGGATGTCTTGGCTACCGGAATTGCAGCCTGTATCTAACGGCGTATTCCAGCGAAATCTGCGTCCGACGATTCACGCTTTGTGGTTAATGCCAGCAGCTGCATCGCACCCATAAAGACGACGGTGAAGCCGATGTCGCCAAGGAATGTGCCTCGTGCGAATGGGATGGCATTGATAAAGCACTCGGTGAGCCCGGTAAGCGTCCGCGGATAAAGATATTCGCCTGCTTCATATGGCATGCACCACACGCCAAGATTACTGACTAGAAAGAAGGCTGCACCGGCCAGTAATCCAGTTCCAAACGCAGAAGCAAAGTGTTTTGGCAGGATGCATCGTCCGAGTGCGAAGATGGCAACATAAGCGGCGTAGTCGAACATCCATGAACCGTAAAATCCGTGGCCCGTCTTTGCTTCGATGATGACATCTGTAAGTGTGCGGCATCCCAGCAGGATCAGGATCCCCAACCATGCCGGTCGCACAACTGCTCCGCAAAGCACGGCGAGGGCACCGAGAGCAGAGAAGTTCATGTAGGGGCGATCAATCAACCGCAGGGAAACGGCAACCATACATGCCGCAGCAACCAAGATCCAAGACGTTCTGTTCATGAAAATCATTTCATGCCAATGTTGGCATAGAAAAATCGAGATAATGTCAATGGGCGGCTCGCCGCAAACGATCGTTTAAGGCAACACCCAAGCCGTGAGGCGGAAATTCATGACCGATGATAACGTCCAGATCGGACGCGTCGAGAGTTCTCATGGCTGCAAAGAAATTTGCGGCACAAGTTTGCAAATTCCCATCGTCAGAAAGAGTCTCAATTCTCACAAATCGACCTGAAAATGGCTGTTTGCCTGCCGTAAGCAGCCCGCACCGCAGTCCCGCAATTGGTTCTGCAAGTTGTTGATGGGCGATCACGATCAGCCGCGTGCCGGGCGCGTAGTGACGGCTGAGCATTCCGGGCGAAGGTTGAGCCGCATCGTCCCGCGAAGGGTCAGACCGTGCAATCTCAACCGGACCGATGAGGCGTTCGATGTCTTCCAGCGGACAACCGCCGTGCCGCAGCAGCACTGGCCGTTTGGTCATCAATGACAGCACTGTGGATTCCAGTCCAACCGCACACGGACCACCATCGACAATACAATCGACGCTGCTTCCTAGGCCATCGGCGACATGCTGGGCCGTCGTCGGACTAATACCGCCGAAGGGATTGGCACTTGGAGCGGCCACAGGACAGCCAGCGGCTTTCAAAAGTTCGATGGCCACCGGATGCCGCGGAATGCGGATCCCGACACCCGGCAAACCTGCTGTGACCAGATCAGGGATGATGTCACGTTTGGGAAGGACAAGAGTCAAGGGGCCGGGCCAGAATTCCGTAGTTAGCAGACGAGCTGTCGCAGGAAACTGGCTGACGACACGCTCGACCTGCGAGAGTTCCGCGATATGCACAATCAACGGATCAAACGTCGGTCGCTGCTTGGCTTCAAAGATACGGGCCACGGCAAGCGGATTGGTCGCATCGGCACCAAGTCCGTAAACCGTTTCGGTCGGAAATGCAACAAGATGCCCTGTGCGCAGCAGCGCCGCTGCGGATTGAAGAATGGCGTCACATGAGCTCATGCCAGGTACTACTTCGCCAGATCGACGCAGATGATTTCTTTGTCGTTCCTGATGTAAGCGTGCTTGTTTGCGAATGCGGGCATGCTCCAGACGACCTCGCGTCCGAATGCCGTGTTGGTCTGATCAATCACTTTGGCGCGATCGATTTCGGTGTAACCTTCCGGTGACAGCTTTGCGAATAACAATTCACCCAATTCATTGAACAGGATGTATCGATCTTCGTGACGAACAATGAAAGCGGTCTCCGAGCCAGCAGCGCGACGTCCGACCGGAGCGGGGGTTTCCCACAGACGCTCTCCCTCGGGAATTGAGACGGCTCGCAGGACGCCTTTCTGATCCAGACCATACAGGATGTTTCCATCCAGGATAGGCTGCACGTTGACTGGACAGATGATGTTCTGCTTGTCGCGCCAGACTTCTGTGGCGGCAGGTTTCGCGGGATCCATCTGAATCAGCACGTTCCGATTGCTGTAGCCAGCGACGTACAGATAGTCACCGACCATGACCGGCGACATGATGATCGAGCCGCTGGATGCTTCGTACGGGATCGACCAGTATTCCTTGCCGGTCTCAGGATTAATCGACGACACCGCATTCGGACGCAGCAGAATCAACTGCCGCACTCCGCCGTGTTGGAAAATTGTGGGCGGTGAATAACCTTGTTCCGGCGATGTCGTGCTCTTCCAGACTTCTTTTCCATCGTGCTTGTTGAATGCGACAATATGACTTCCTTCGCCGCCGGCCAGACACAGGAGGTTGTCGCCGTCGATCAGAGGATGAGCTGCATAGCCCCAAAGAGCCGCTTTGGTACCGTAGTCCAGCTTCAGATCGTGCGACCAGATCACTTTGCCATCGGCAGTATTCAGACAGACTAGGTTGCCTTCGGCACCCAGCGTGTAAACGCGATTGCTTTCGACGTTCGGCGTGCAACGAGGCCCTGCCGGGTATGAAATCGCGTACTTGACGGGATACTCGTGAGTCCACAAAACCTTGCCTGAGGCTTCATCCAGACACTGGATGCGTTCCTGTCCGGTAAATTCTTTGCGATCGAAGTTATCAACCTTTACGTTGTCGGTTGTCACGTAGTCGGTGATGAAGACTCTGCTGTCTGCAACTGCCGGGCCAGCATAGCCACCGGCGATCGGAGTGCGCCACAGCACCTTTGGTCCGCCCGCGGGAAACTTTTCGACAATCCCGCTTTCACGCCAGACGTTGTCACGGTTGGGACCCATCCATTGCGGCCAGTCGTCTGCTGAGGCAACGGAAACTGTTGTCAAAGCCAATCCGACAATCATTGCCCAGCGCTCCGCGGTCATTTCCCGTCTCCATCATCTTTCACGGACCAATACGTATCCGGCCCAATGCCGGGAACTCCGTGTATTCTGCGCGAACGTTGAGCGGTTGGGGAGGGTCAGGATGGCAGGATTCACATATCCTGCCTTTGAAAATTGAAAACGGTCACCGGGGAGAATCAGGGTTGTGGGAGTGTATCAATCACGCAGCTTCATTCTCAGCGTTGAATTCGGTGCCGGGATTCCTTGAAAAAACGCTCGACTCAGAGAGTCAGGTTACGAAACATCCAATTTCGACAACGTCTTTATGAATGCTCCAATCACATCACCATTAAACTCGCCGACCGTACGGCCTTTATGGCTGGCAGACTTAACGCTGCTGCTGGTGGCGATCATCTGGGGTGTGAACATCCCCGTCATGAAAGTGGCATTACACCAGATCGATGCCTACGCCTTCAATGCGATCCGACTGGTGGTTTCGTCCGCCGTGCTGATCTTTTTTGCGAGGCGGGAATTTCTGAATGGCATTCGACCGGCCAGCACGTTGTCGAAACGCGACGTCTGCATCTATGCATCCGTCGTTTCCATGGCGTACCAGTTACTGTTTCTCCTAGCCATTTCTTACGCGACGTCGGCCGATGTCGCGCTAATCATGGCGACTGTCCCGATGTGGACTGCAATTGGTGCAAGATTCTTTCTAAAAGAAATCCTCCCGCTCATGGCGTGGGTCGGTCTGACCATTGCGTTTGCGGGGACCATGATCGTGACACTGCATAAAGCTCCGCCACCGCCCGTCAATAGTCCGGGGGTTATGCACGTTGTCACTGCGACACATTCGCAGACGACCCCTGATGCCTCAGGGCAACTGCTGGGAAACCTGTTCGCATTATCGGCGGCACTGGCATGGGCCGGAGGCACCGTCTTTAGTCGCCCGTTGCTAGGAAAAATCTCTCCCATTCAATTGTCGGCGTGCTCCGCCACGCTGGGTTTACCCTTTCACATCATCATTGCGCTCGTGATCGGCTGGGACTCCGTGCCGGCGAGTGTCGCTGCGATGAAAGATGTGTCGTTGGTCACTTGCACCTTGTACTCGGGAATTCTTTCCACGGGACTAGCCTTGGCGATGTGGAGCTACGGTGTGAAACATGCCGGAGCAGCTCAGGCGGCCATGATCCAGAATCTGACGCCAATTGTAGCAATGGCAGCGGCATGGGTGTGGCTGGGAGAAACGATCAACTCGGGTCAGGCCCTTGGCGGTGGCATGATCATCAGTGGCTTGTTTATCATCCACAGAAGCCGCCGAGCGGGTTCCAGTCGTAGCACTTGAAATACTTATTTCGGTTGGAAAAGACAGATACTTGTTTCGGGTCCGGGTGGATAGGGTTTTCTTGAAGACCTTGCTGAGAAGTCGCCGAATCCGGGATAAGACATCGCACTGTGGTATTTCTGGTAGCTAGGTCGCCTTGATGCGGCCAGTGAGGGCAAATGTGTGCAGCGTAGTGGTAGTGCGGGCTGTGACGCCTAGGTAGCTGAGAAGTCACAAGTGTTAGATCGCCACAACCGGTGCAAGTCTTTGCGTGTTCGCAACAAAGATCTTGCATCTGCAGAGTACTGTTTTAGAATTCGACAAATAAGTCAAACTGCGCAGGATATTGTCCGTTTATTGTTTTTGTCGGATCGCGGGGTTCGACGAAGACCAGTAATCCTTGCAATCACCAACTGCTGGCACAACCTTTTTTCGCACGGATGTCCCCCCCTCTGGGAGTATTGGAACAGATGGCAAAGAAATATCTCAGCCTTGAAGAAGCAGCTGGCCTGCTGGACATGACGACCGAGCAATTGATGAAGGTCCGTGAGCAGGGCGAAATTCGCGGATTCGCGGATCGTGGCAGCTGGAAGTTTCGCGAACAGGATATCGATGAATTTCAGCGCAGTCGGCAGGCGGATTCTTCGCCCGACTTTCCAATCATGACTGGGAGCTCGTCATCGTCCGTTCTGGAAGAACTGGATGCTGCTGATTTGTCATCATCAGACAGCGACGTGCGGCTGTTTTTTGATGAAGCATTGTTTGGCGACACAGACGCGAAGAGTATGGAGACTACTGGCAGCGATGTGCGCCTGGCTGGCGACAGTGGGCCAAACCTCGAGGAAGTAGAATCTGAAGATGAATTGGATCTGAGTGGCTGGGGAAGTGATGCAAAAATCTCGGATTCAGACAGTGATGTTAAACTGATTGGTGCGGGGACTCACGCGGACATCGATCTGGGTGCTACGGGTGAGATGCTCGACAATCCCGACAGCGATGTCGTGCTAGTGAAAGCCCCCGGCAGTAAGGTCGGCCCGTCTATTGATTCCGACTTTAAGATGTCTGATTCTGACAGCGACGTACGTCTGTCTGGTGAAGACGATGACAGCGACGTGCAGCTTGCTGACAATGATGCGGCCGTCGATAACAATCTGGCTGCGACCGGACATTTTGATGGCATCGATTCTGACAGTGATGTCAAACTGATGGGCAGCGAAGATCTCTTGGTGCCGAGTGCAGACAGCGACAGCGATGTGAAACTGAGTGCAGACCTAGATCGCACTGACAGTGATATCCGCCTTGCGGAACCTTCACCCGCACCAACCGCAAAGTTTTCGCCGACCCCGTCCACAAAGCCGTCAGCTCCGCCAAAGGCAACACCAAACCGGCTTCAATTTCCGCCAGATGACAGCGACTTGAAACTGATCAATAAGGGGTCTGGCGTCAGAAGAGATAAGCCTGACAGTGGCATCTCACTCGAAGTACGCGGCAGCGGACTTGGGTTAGGAGCTGATGAAAGCGGAATTTCGCTGGAAATGGACAGTGGTATCAGTCTAGAAGCAGACGACAGCGGCATCAGTCTGGAAAGCTACGACAGCGGGATTTCGCTGGAAAGCCACGCCAGCGGAACTAGCTTGGGTGATGACAGCGGGATCACACTGGACGCCGGAGACAGCGGGATTTCGCTGGATCTGGATGACGACAGTGGGATCTCAATGCAAGCCGACGATGTGAGCCGGACAATGTCGATGCAGGCGGTCCCGGGTGCCAAAGCCGCCCTGTCCGATTCGACGGCCATGACTACACAATTTGAAATTCGGAAATTAGGCAGCGGCAATGACAGTGAATTTGAACTCGCTGGGCTTGACGATGATGATGATGAGGTCGGCTCCAATACTGGCGTGCTAACATTTGAAGAAGACGAAGATCTAGATTCTTCAAGGACTGTGGTCGTACCTACATTATCCGCCCCTGCAGCAAAGCATCAAGCCGCCAAAGAACGGTTTCAGGACGAAGAAAGTTCGTCTGAATACAGCGAAGATGAAGTCGAAGATGAATTCGAAGAAGACGAAGATCAGGATGTGCATGACTCCGAGGAATTCGAAGAAGACGCCAACTTCACGTCGGGTCAAAGTCAAGTTACAGGCTTCCCTGTTGCGATGCGTGTGGGACGAGCCGACGTGGACTGGAGCACTGGCACGAAGATCATGATCGCTTTTTCGGCATTGGTTTCCGTGATGTGCGCAGTCGTCGGAATCGAACTTGTCCGCACGATGTGGCTCTGGACGCTCCCGTCCAGTGACGCACAGGCATCCAGTATCCTGCAGATGATTGGCGGCGCGTTTTAGGAACCTCCTCTGCCCGGCTCTGATTGAAATGTTTTGTTGTCCCTGAATACACTGGTATTCGCAAGGGATGTACATCAAAAAAGATGGCCTGCTCTGATGAGCCGACCATCTTTTTTTGATCATGAATGTCCCAGCATTCATCTGGAACACGCTAACTATTAATCTCAAAAATTGAACTAGTAACGGTCGCGTCCACCGCCACCACCACCACCACTGCCTCC
>Ga0209553_1000159_pt1 | contig 33519 bp, 29 predicted proteins | sample LauGreFBDMM110DN_2_FD_188217 | JGI IMG/M metagenome (GOLD analysis project Ga0209553, IMG submission 188217) | Freshwater lake microbial communities from Lake Michigan, USA - Fa13.BD.MM110.DN (SPAdes) (version 2) | ecosystem: Environmental > Aquatic > Freshwater > Lake | place: Lake Michigan...
CTCGGCGCGCGAAGTCGCTCCAACGCTCTTGTGCATCTGGCGGTGTGTAGAGGCGGCTATCGCGCACAGTCGGAATCGACGCACCTTCAAGAAGCGACAACATGCGTTGCACCGCATGACGATTGGATTCCGTGGCTTCATTGCGAATCCGTTCGTTGTAGAAGATCGCAGCGCATTCCTTCGCATCGCGAAACCCAATGCGCCTCGGCGCGCGCGTCGACCACGCAAAGAGGCCGGATCGAAACAACCCCTGCGCATCAACAACGAGATCAAACTTTCCACGAAGTGAGTTCAGGAACGCGAAGCTGTCACGCAAGCCACGCGGAGTCCACCATCGCGAAAGCTGCTTGCGAGGGAACGACACGATTGCAGAGAGCGCGGGATGCGTCCGAACCACATCCTCGAAGCCGTCCTGCAGGAGCCAAGAGATCTTGGCCTCCGGATATGCGCTCCGAAGGGACACAAGCACCGGCACGCTTCGAGCCACATCGCCGAGCGCGCTAGGCCTAATAAGGAGTATCCGCAAAGGAGTCGACACGCAGAGCAGCGTAAGGGATCACGCAATCGTCTCGCCGAAGGACGAAGCGGACGAATCTCACGATGCCTTCGGATCCGCGGAGGGCGTAACGGCGTATCGACCATGCATGGAGCAGGGCGCAAGCGGTTGCGAGTTGACATCCACTGAGACAATCACCAAGATTGCCCTTTCCCCCAACACCGTGCGTGCAGCTTCTCTGTACGCGCGTCCCATTCGAACGACCCCTTTGACAACGCAAGACGGACAACCTGAGATCGGTCTGAGTGACGACGAACCGAAGCCCTCCTCCGAATCTCCGGCGGGCAATGGCTCCAATCGCTCTGCAAACGAGAGCAGTCGCTCGGCAACAGGCTTCGACACGCTCATCGGAAAGATCGTCGTCGAACGCGGCCTTGTGAGCTCGGATGAACTGCAACAGTGCGCGCACATCGCGCAAACTCGCAGCGCCGCACACGGTGTTCCTGTTTCACTCACCGAGTTACTTCTCGAACACGAATTCCTCACGAAGCGGCAGATTGACCGCTTACGCACAGATCTCGAAGCCGTCCGTTCGACGCAGCAAATCCCTGGCTACCAGATCATTCGGAAACTCGGCGCTGGCGCGATGGCGACGGTATTCCTCGCGAAACAACTCTCGCTCGACCGATTCGTTGCGATCAAGGTCTTGCCGAAGAAGTTCTCCTCGAATCCAACCTTTATCGATCGTTTCTACCGCGAGGGTCGCGCTGCAGCGAGGTTGAATGACGCGAACATCGTTGGCGCGCTCGATGTCGGTCAAGCGGGCGAGCACCACTATTTCGTGATGGAATATGTCGATGGCGACACGCTGCACGATCGAATTCTTGAGCGCAAGCGTGTTCCTGAGCGCGAGGCACTGCAACTCCTCCGTCAAGTCGCCTCCGCGCTCAAGCATGCACATGAGATGGGCTTTGTCCACCGCGACATCAAGCCGAAGAACATCATGCTCACGAAGTCTGGCGTCGCGAAACTCGCAGACCTTGGCCTTGCGCGCGCGATGAGCGATCGCGAAGCAGCGGAAGCAGAGGCTGGGCGCGCGTTCGGAACGCCGTACTACATCTCACCCGAGCAGATTCGCGGCGCGGTGGACATCGGTCCCCCTGCTGATATCTACGGACTAGGCGCAACTTTCTATCACATGCTCACCGGGCGCGTGCCTTTCGATGGAACGACGCCTTCGCAAGTGATGCACAAGCATCTCAAGGTCACGCCAACGCCTGCGGATCATGTCAATCCTTCGCTGAGCGAACCAACTGCGCTCATCGTCGAGATGATGCTGCGCAAAGATGCTCGCGATCGATATCAGAATGCGGATCAACTTCTTGTTGACATCGACTGCGCCCTTGCGGGCAAAAACCCAGAGTTCGCGCGGCCAGTGGTTGATCTCGCGAAGCTTGCTACGGAAGTGACGCCGCAGGGCGACGACGCAAAGATCGTCCGCAAGGTCGGCTCGTCGCTTTCCACTGGATTCATCGTGCTCGCTGTCGCGGCGGTCATCAGCGTGCTGCTCAACCTCGCGCTCATTGCTGTGATGAGCCTCTGAGCCTCACGCGCGTCGTCAATCGACTTCGACGAGAAACTCAATTTCAACTGTCGCGTTCAGCGGAAGCGCGTTCGTCCCCACCGCTGCGCGAGCATGCCGCCCCGCCTCGCCAAAGATTTGCGCGCACAATTCGCTCGCGCCGTTGGCAATCTTGGGTTGGTCGCCAAAGCCGTCATCCGACTGCACGAAGACGCCAAGACGAACGATCCGGCGCACCCGCTTGAGGTCGCCGCCAAGTTGATCCGCGATGACGGCGAGGCCGTTGAGCAAGCACTGGCGTGCGGCTGCCTGCGCTGCCTCGATGGACACCACAGACGGAACTGGTCCTGTGGCAAGGAGTTGCCCGTTCGAAAACGGCAATTGACCTGAGACGAAAAGTAGATTTCCTGTACGCACCGCTGGGATGTACGCCGCGACAGGCTTGGGTGCCGCTGGGAGTGAAAGCCCCAAAGAAGCGAGTTGTGCGGCGGGATCGAGAGCAGTTGGAGTGGTGGAAGACATAGGGTTCCTCTGTGGCAAATGCGGCGCGAAAGCGGGACTTGGAGCCTTAAGGCGAAGAGGCGAAAGCGTACCAACGGAACGAACTCTAAAATAAATTTTTCCAAACTCAATGAATGTGGGAACTTGACAGATCTGAGTTACGCAATACTCTGTGTTACTGACGACTGCGGAATATTCCGAGATCTGATCTCACACCGTCCTGATTGTCGGGTTACCCGACACCTCATCCGCCGCAGCCGCCGACATCTTGAACTGCCCGCACCAGTTTGCTTTGGTTGTGGGATTTCGTGCTGCGGTCAACCCTGACTTGAATCTGAGTTCGGTTGTTGACCAACGTTGGCCAAAGCTTGAGCGTTTCGGGATCGTCAATCGATCGAAGCATCTCAGTGGGCGCTCTTGAGTTTGGGCACGAATCCCCGCATCTAGTTGCAACTGACGCTGGCAAAAGATCTTGCTCCCTGCAACCATCTCTTCATTCATGGTGGCAACTGCCTTAGCAGCGCTCGAGGTCCGGCTCCGCACCCAAACTCGTCTTTCGTTTGCTTTCATGGGTTACCCTTATTTGGGTACCACTTTTTCTCAAACCGTCCAATGGCATCAATGTCTTTCGGTGCCCAACGGACAATACTCAGGAAGTCAGGAGAGTCCGCATATGCGAACCAACCGTCAGAAGAACGGGTTCACCCTCGTTGAACTCCTCGTTGTCGTGGCGATCATCGCCCTCCTCATCAGTCTGCTCCTTCCCGCTTTGAGCAAGGCTCAACGCAACGCGAAGGCTCTGCAGGACACCTCTAACATCTCGCAGATCCACAAAGCGTTTCTCACCTGGTCTAACCAGGATGACAAGGGTCGTCTTCCGCTGCCAGGTCGCATCGCACGGCTCGCGATTCCTGGTCTCGGATTCGTGTCTGGTCAGGGCGAAGAGAATCAAGCGCTGAACAACACCGCGAATCTCTACGCCTCGATGATCCAGAACCAATTCATCGATACGAAGCTCGTCGTCAGTCCCATCGATCCTAATCCAGCGGTGGCCGAAAACACGATCTACAACTACAACTTCGCTCAGCCCGGCGCGACGACTCCCACCTACTGGGATACCTCGACGACCACTGGCTTCAAGGCGAACATTCACCAAGCAACCGCTGGTGCATGCAACACCTCCTACGCGCACCTCGCGCTTGTTGGAGATCGCAAGAAGTTCTACTGGAGCAACAAGTCAGATGGCACGCGTCCAGTCATGGGCAACCGTGGCACCTATTGCGGTGCGCTTAGCGGACCCAACTACCAGAAGGCCTACTGGAATCAGGCGATCTCGCCGGACGCCACCTGGGAGGGCAACGTTTGCTACGGCGACAACCACACGCAGATCGAAAAGTCCATGATTCCTGACACCGTGCAGTACGAGTGCGGCAGCATCAATCTCCGCAAGGACAACTGCTACAAGTGGGACTATGTCGGCAGCCTCTGCAAGGGCATGACCGAAGGCGACACTTGGATGTGCATCGTCATCGGTAACCCATCAGCAACCATGGTTGCTGAGGCACCAGAACGACTCACGGACGGCACGACTCCAACCTGCCAGTGATTCTTCACTATTCACCAAACAACCATTCTCTCTCAGGAGTACACACTCATATGAATCAGAATCGAAATCCTCGAACATCGAAGGGCTTCACGCTCATCGAGCTCCTCGTCGTGATGGGCATCATCGCCCTTCTCCTCGCGATCCTTCTCCCCGCCCTCAACAAGGCACGCGCGACAACCCGTCGCGTGAAGGATCAAACGCAAATTCAACAGCTCCACAAGGGCTTCCTCGTGTTGTCACTCGACAACAACGGCGCGTTCCCGACCCCAGGTCTCAAGAACCGCTTCGGTACCGTGCCAGGTCGTGGTGCTGAAGATCAGACCAAGAATGATCACGGCGCGCTGTATTCCGTGTGCGTTATGGAGAATGCGTTCGATCCACAGATCCTCGTCTCTCCTTCTGAAGTCAGCCCAAACGTTCTCTCGATGGCGAACTACAACTACCAAGCGAAGAACGTCGCGCAAGACATCTGGTGGGATGCGAACCTCAAAGCTGACCTCACCGCCCTCTCGCATGTCTCGTACGGCACCCACCTCCTCGGTGGAACGCGCAAGGCTCGCGAGTGGAAGGACACCAAGAACTCCCGTTACGCAGTAGTCGGAAACCGCGGCGTGCAGAACGGCGATCTCACTGACGCCATTTACAACGCGTCGCGCACCCTTGGTATTCACGGTAACGATAAGTCTTGGGAGGGCGGCATTGTCTGGAACGACAATCACGTCACATACGAAGAAGGCTTCACCCCTGTTTCGCATCAGCCAGCTCGCGTCAACAACGCGAACATCGATGACAACATCTTCAAGGCTGACGAAGGCGACACCGGCGGCGACGCATTCCTCACGGTGTGCCGTGGCGTGACCGGCGGCGGAACCAGCTACACCTACAACATCACGTGGGATTGATTCTTTGGGATTGATTCTTTGGGATTGATTCTTTGGGATTGATCCCAACGGCTGTTTGAAAGTCAACTGTCTGTCCACTCCGAGCGGCGCAAGCCGCTCGGAGTTTTTTTGTGTCCTTCGTACCTTTCGTGGCTCCCACCCCGCAAGCGCGTATCCTTCTCCGCTGCATGAAGAGTCACACGCGAGAACCTGCGCCTTGGTGGAAGCAACTCGCTGTGTCGTGCGTCGTGCTGTGCGTGTGGTGCCTCGCATCAGCGCACATCCACGCACAAGGCATCGCGAGCGTGCCTTCCGACCGACAAGCCACGCAAGTTGCGATCATCACCATCACAGGCGCGATCGATGATCTCACATTGCAGTCCATTGAACGGCGATTCAAGGCTGCGCGTGAGCAAGGCTTTGACGCATTTGTCATCGAGCTCGATACGCCAGGAGGTGAAGTCGGCGCGACGCTCGACATCATTCAACGCATCCGCTCCGATGCACCCGCGAACACGATTGCGTGGGTCCATCCGAAGGCGTATTCCGCCGGCACGCTCATCGCCCTCAGTTGCCGCGAGATCATCGTGTCAACTGGCGGCGTGTTCGGCGATGCTGCGCCGATCGCGATCGGTGCATTCACTGGACTCGAAGCGCTGCCCGACACCGAGCGCGCGAAACTTGAATCCCCGCTGCTCGAAGTGCTTACGGAGGCCGCAGAGAAACGCGGCGATGACGTTCGGATGCTCAACGCGTTCGTGCAACTCGGCTCGGGTCTCTGGCTCGTGGAACGGCAGAGCGACGGTGCGCGGCGCTTCGTTGATGCTGCGGATCTCGAGCGACTCGCGCTCGATGCGAGCACGACACCGACAGTGAAGTCGCCCGCTCCATCATCGCTTCGCAGGCCTTCGCGCATGCTGAGTGCGGACTTCGACTCGCACAACACCAGTGACGCAGAGTCATGGCGCATCGTCGAAAAAATCGTCAACGCCGAGTCGCTCTTGGTCGTGCGTGAGTCTGAAGCGATGCGCTACGGACTCACCGTGGGCGTCGTCAACACCGACGCTGAACTCCAAGCGTTCTTCGGCGCGAAAACCGTTACGCGATTTCCTGAAAGTTGGATGGAGCCGGTTGCGCGCTTTCTCATGAGTTGGCCGATTCGCATCCTGCTCGTCGCTGCGTTCTTAGTGTTCGTCGCGATTGAGTTCATTCACCCAGGCTTTGGTGTGTTCGGCGTGCTGAGCGCTGCGTGCCTCGTGTTGCTCGTTGGCGCGCCCGCGCTGGTGGGACTCGCTGCGTGGTGGCACGTACTACTCGTCGCTGCAGGCGTGCTGCTTCTGCTTGCTGAAATCTTCATCGCGCCAGGCATTGGTGTTGCTGCGATTGCGGGCAGCGGCATGCTCATCGTCGGACTCGTGTTGACCTTCGCATCCACCGATCCTGAATCCGCGCCGACACGAGGCGCGTTGACAGATGGACTTGCCACACTCACCGCAGGCAGCGTCATTGGCGTGCTCCTCTTTTGGTTCATTTCACGCACGTTTCGCGAATCGCCGCTCTTTCGTCGCGCAGTGCTCACCACCGCACTCGGTGGGCCGCAAGACGGCGGACCCATCGCGCCCACGCCACGCGTTGGCGCGCTCGGTATTGCACTCACTGATCTTCGCCCTTCAGGACGCGCGGATTTCTTTGGCGAACCATTCGATGTGCAATCCACTGGTGGATACATCGAGCGCGGCGCGACTATCGTCGTGCTCGGGATGAATACAGGAACACTCATCGTGGATGCTGCACGAGAATCTTCAGAGAGCTCGCAATGACACCAGATGATTCCATGCTCCCCGCCCTCGCGCTCATTCTCGGCGGCGCAGCGCTCGCGATCTTCATGATCGAACTGTTCATTCCCACTGGCGGTGTGCTCGCATTACTGTGCGGTTCACTCGGCATCGCATCGATCATCGTCGGATTTTTGTACTCGCCGAGCTTCGGCATGATCCTCCTCGCGGTGTATGCCATCGCTGCGCCGGTTCTTATTGTGGTGGGGTTGAAATTCTGGGCGCGCTCTCCGCTTGGAAAGAAAATGATCCTGACTGCGCAAGATGGTGGGCACACGGACGTCGCGCAAGGCCGCGTTGTCGCGCTCGCACCAATTGGCACACGCCTCCTCGCACTCACCGCGCTCCGCCCCATCGGATTCGTCGACTTCAACGGCGCGCGCTGCGATGCGACGACCGAAACGGACTTTGTCGACGCTGGCGAATGGGTCGAAGTCACGGCCCACCGCGAAGGCGCCGTTCGCGTTCGCCGCGCAAAGATGCAGAATCCAACAGCGTGACTCTCGGATATTCTGCACGCTACAGATCGGAACTCCACCATGCACACACTCTCCTCCATCTCTTCACCGCTGACGCAAATACTCGCACAAACGGCGGGCGCGAAGGCTCCCACGCCAGGCGACATCGTCTTCTGGGCGGTCTTGATTGTGATCGCGATCGTTGGATTGATCTTGCTGTTCATGATCCTGCAGGTGCTGAAGCTCTATGTGCAAGCATTGCTCAGCGATGCGAAGGTCGCGCTGCTCGATCTCATCATGATGCGCTTCCGTAAAGTGCCACCTGAACTCATCGTGATCAACCGTATCAGCGCGAAGATGGCTGGTCGCGACATCGCCACGAATATGCTCGAAGCACACTTCCTCGCGGGCGGCAATGTCACGCGTGTTGTGCGTTCCATGATCGCTGCGGACAAGGCGCAGATTGATCTCACCTGGGATCGCGCCACCGCGATCGATCTTGCAGGCCGCGACATTCAAGAAGCAGTGAAGACCAGCGTTGATCCCAAAGTCATCGATTGCCCGAGCGTGCAATCTGGACGCATGACGATTGATGCTGTTGCGAAGGACGGCATTCAGTTGAAGGCTCGCGCACGCGTGACTGTGCGTACAAACATCGCGCGGCTCGTCGGCGGTGCAACCGAAGAGACGATCATCGCGCGCGTCGGCGAAGGCATCATCTCCACCATCGGTTCTGCACTCGATCACAAGAGTGTGCTTGAAAACCCTGACCGCATTTCCAAGACCGTGCTCGCGAAGGGACTCGACAGCGGCACCGCCTTCGAGATTCTTTCCATCGACATCGCCGACATTGATGTTGGCGAAAACATCGGCGCCAATCTGCAAACCGCGCAAGCCGAAGCAGATACCAAGCGATTCCAAGCGCAAGCAGAACAACGCCGTGCGTTGGCCATTGCGCTCGCGGCCGAGCATGATGCGGATGCTGCAAAGAACCGCGCGCTCGTTGTGCTTGCGGAGAGTGAAGTGCCGAAGGCCATCGCCGAAGCGCTTCGCTCTGGCAAGTTGGGAATCATGGACTATTACCGCATGCAGAACTTGCAAGCGGACACAGGTATGCGCTCTGCTATCGGCGGAAATCCGCAAGACAAGCACTGAGCCGCGCCGCGGCTGACGGATCAACGCATGCCAACGCTCTTTGCGGTTGTTCCCGTCTACAACGAACCCGACACACTGCAATCGTGCATCGATCGCGTGCTCGCGCAACAACCGCATGGGTTTGATGTGCATGTCGTCCTCGTGAACGACGGCTCGGATGCAGCAACACGCGCGGCGACCGAACGCATCGCCGCAACTTCAACGCGAGTCACGCTGCTTGTGCATGAACGCAATCGCGGTAAAGGCGCAGCAATCCGCACTGGATTCGCCGAAGTGCTTCGCCGCATGCACGCAGACGATCTCGTTGTGATCCACGACGCAGATTCTGAATACGACCCTGCTGATTGGACAGGCGTGCTCGCACAACAACGCGACACATCCGCAGGACTCACCCTTGGCAATCGCTGGGCTACGGGTGTTCCAGCGACCGCGCATCGACGACTGCATCGCCTCGCGAACGGCTTGCTCACCCTCGCAAGCAACATCATGACTGGTGTGCGCGTAAGCGACATGGAGTGCTGCACGAAGTTGTTCACGCGCGACGCACTCGCGACAATTCTTCCTGACCTCGACGAAGATCGATTCGGCATCGAGCCGCAGATCGTGAGTGCCGCAGCGCGTCACAGCATCACCATCGCACAAGCGCCAGTGACATACGCGCCGCGCGGATTCAGCGAGGGGAAAAAGATCCGCGCGAAGGACGGTGTGCGCGTGTTCGTGGTGCTTGCGAAGGAACGCGTACGAACCTGGCAACGACTCGTACCGAAGATGACAGGCGCACGAATCGTGCTGCAATTATGCGGTTTCCTGCTCGGATGCGTCCTCGTCGCATGGTGCGCAAAGCGCGCGTTCGAGGGCGGCTCGGATGGACTCACGAAACTGCAGCAAGCTGATCCGATGCTCGTCGTGCTTCTGCTCGCGAGCACGCTCGGTTCGATCATCTGCTCGGGATTCACCTTCTGGTGCCTCGCGCGCCCATTGCGTCGCTTCAGCGTGCTCGAGATGCAGTCCGTGAATCTCATGGCGTCGTTGTTCAACTACGCGCCCATCCGTCTCGGCCTCATACTGCGTTTCGTGTTTCACTGGCGCGTCGAACGCATGAGCGCGATCGACATCGGGGCATGGATCGCGGGTGTTGCGATTGTCACGCTCGGATCACTCGGCTCCGCACTCGCTGCCGGACTCATTCAAATCCCACTCGGTCGCAAAGAGATTCTCCTCGACTGGATGTGGTTCGCAACCTACGGCCTTTGCATCGTGCTCAGTTCCATCGCGATGCTCTTCATCGGTCGCACCCCACTCTTGCGTCGATTCCTCAAGGGCGGCGAGCGCGTTCTGACGAATCCACGCATCCTCGGCGAGAGCCTTGCGTTCCGCACCATCGATCTTTCGATGTGGGCGATCCGCATGTGGGCGGCCGCGAAGATAGTCGGCGTCGTACTCACGCCTGCGCAAGCCGCACTCCTCGCCGCAGTCGCAATCATCGGCGCAGGAAACCCACTCGGCCGACTCGGCTGGCGCGAAGCCCTCGTCGCATTCGTCGCCCCGTACATCATCACAAGCAACAACTCCACCGACGAACTCCACGCGCTCACCTCTCAACTCGCCCTCCTCGAAAGCGCCGGCGAAGCCGCCCTCACCATCCCCCTCGGCATCCTCGGCACCATCTGGTGCGCCAAAAAAATCGCGCGCACGAAACACGCCTGATCTACGGGCAGATGTGCACTGTTTTGTGTTTACATCTGCCCGTAGACGGGGGTTCATCCACGAACAAACTGGGTGTGCATTTGACCAGCCCCCGCTGACGCATTCCTCAAATCGAATCGCGCAAGATTCGACGCAGGCCGTCGTCGAGGCGGAGGTAGTCGAGGCGGACGCGTTCACCGACCGCGCCCAGCCACGGGGCTCGACCAGCGGCGCGATCGATGCGACCGAGTGCGTCTTCGACATCGGAGATCAGTGCGACGCTGCGCCCTTGCTTCGCGGCGCGTGCGCGTGCGACCCACGCTGTGCATGCGATGTTCAACGCGAGCGCTTGCATCCCGCGCACTGCGGGCCATCCGTAGTAGCCCGCGCCCCACGCGCGACCACCGAGCACCATTGCTCGCGCGTATCGGGAGAAGAGCAGGTCGATTTCATTTGCGTCTGGTGAATCGGACAGCGGCGCACTCGCGGCGACAAGTTCAAATCGCACACCTTCTAAGAATCCTTGCGCGACGTTCGGGATGACACCTTTGCCGCGCGAGAATCTCGCCGAGCGCAGCAACTGACCGAGCACCACGCGCAGTCGCCCCTTCGACTTTGCGCTGCTGATCTTCACATCCTCAAGTCGCGCGAACACGCCTTGACGCAGCAATTTCGATTGTCGTTTGGTTGCACGATCCACGCCGAGTTGATGCAGTTCTTCGGGTAACGCCGACGCAAGGAGTTGTACGAGATCCTTGAAACGAGTCTCGCGCACGCTTCTCAACTGGGCTCGCGCAAGCGATGTACTCAACCACGCGAATCCATCCCATCGATCGCGCAGCGTGATGTCGGTGCGCGAGAACCAGACATCCACGACTGCTTCAAGACACGCGATTTCACCAGGTTTCGCGTGCAACGCTTCCGCGAGCAAGAGCACATCCGTTGCTCGACGCGTCTCGGGAATATCTGCGCTCATGCGCTCGAGTTCCGCAAGATGGGTCGAGAGTTGCGCGCCCTTATTTTCACGCACACTCTGGCATGCGAAGCTCAGTCCAGCGCGCGTGCGTGTTTCATCAGGCACCAATACGAACGGAAACAACTGACACGCAGTCGGCTTCTCCGCGAAACCAAACTCGGCGTGGATCCTGCACTTGCCGTCCTCTTGAAGGAACACGCAGGAACCGTCTTCGCGCTGTCGAAGCCAGATGCGATCACGAAACTCGACTGTCACCGGTTCGCCAAGGCGTTCTTCCCAACGCTGCTCGCGCAACTTCTGCAAATCGCGCTCGCGCAATTGCACTGTGAAGTCTTTGCAACAATTGCCGCACCCGTGACAGCTGTAGCGCTGCTCACGCACGGGGAGTGAAAGAATGGGAAGCGGGCGATCCATGTTTTAGTGAGGTTTCAGCGACGCAGCGCCTTTGACTGGTGGCCTAGCGCCACCGCAAGAATTTGAAGCGCGACGCCTCGATGACTACGCGCGTTCTTCTCAGCAGACGAAAGTTCCGCACTCGTTCGCCCATCTTCAAGCACGAGCAGCGGGTCGTACCCGAAGCCGTTGACGCCACGCGGTGCCGCGCCAATAACGCCAGGAAAATCCCCGCGCGCGGAGGCGATCTCTTTGCCCTCTGGTGTCGCGATCGAAAGCGCACACACGAAGCGCGCGGCTCGTTGCTTCACGGGAATGCCTTCGAGCGCGGCAAGGAGTTTCAGATTGTTCGCGTCGTCGCGCTCTTGCCGCGTGTTGCCGATGCCCGCATAGCGCGCGCTAAAAATGCCGGGCGCGCCGCCGAGTGCGTCAACTTCGAGTCCAGAGTCATCTGCGAGCGCAATACAACCACTGTGCTTCGCGTACCAGTTCGCCTTGAGAAATGCGTTGGCCTCAAATGTTGTGCCTGTCTCCTCCGGTTCGTCGATGCTCATGGGCAATGCAGAAAGCGATGTGCAGGTTATTCCGAGAGGACCAAGAACTGCAACGATCTCTTCGACCTTATGCGGATTTGAAGTTGCGATGAGAAGTGTCGTTTGCATAGAGCGAACTCTGTGTCAGAGTAGCACGCAGCCTCTCAGGAAGTTCGACAAGAAGCACAGCATGAAGCAGTTCGTTTTTCACTCAATTCTTGCGGGTACTACATGCGCGATCGTCACTAGCGCACATGCTGCATTCGTCACACTTGCCGCAACGCAGAGTGCGACCATCTATTCCGAAGACACGAACGCCGCCAATGGAAGTGGGCAGTATGTACTCGCGGGTAGAACGAATCAGGGATACACGCGCCGATCCATCCTGCGTTTCGATCTCAGTGATCTTCCTGAAGGCGCAGTCCTTCTTTCCGCGCGCGTGAGTCTTGTCGTGCTGCAAGGCAACGGCGGCGTGCGCCCGATGTCTCTGCATGCAGCAACGCAACAATGGACGACTGGCGCGAGCGATCCAAGCGGAACGGAATCTGTCGGTGTCGCAGCGTTGCTCGGCGATTGCACATGGAATTGGTCTTCTTCAGACGGCGCACTCGCTGGAACTGCGTGGAATAAAGCGGGCGGAAGTTTCGCATCCATCGCGAGCGCAACGAGTAGCACCACTGTCACGAGCTTGCAGAACTGGGAGAGCGCAGCGCTTGCTGCTGATGCGCAAGCGTGGCTGACGAACCCAACAGAAAACTTCGGATGGTTCCTGCTCGGCGATGAGTCGGCCATCGGCACAGCACGCAGGCTCGACAGCGCAAACGCTGCAGTTGGCGGCTACTTGCCCACACTCGAGCTTGAATACACGCTCATTCCAGCGCCAGGCGCACTCGCGCTTCTCGGTTGCGCGGGAATAATGCTCGCTGCTCGCCGAAGAACGAACCGCAGTTAGGTTTGAATCACGCCAGTGCGAAACGACGCTTCGCCGCCCATCGTGCCTGCAGGAGATTCAAACGGCGCCTGCGCAGCAACGCGCAACGCGAGGATCAATTCGTCGCGTGTGTGCTGTGGCTCGATGATGCGATCAACCCATCCTCGACTCGCTGCGTAACGAATATCTTGCTGCTCGTTGTAACTCGCGCTCACCGCCTTATGCAATTGCGCGCGCAGTTCGGCGTCTACGGTTTCACCGCGCTTTTCCCGCGCTGCTAAGTCGATTTGCAACAACGTGCCCGCGGCTTGCGCTGCGCCCATCACTGCAAACTTCGCACCAGGCCACGCGATGGTGAAGAGTGGATCAAACGCGCGTCCGCACATTGCGTAATTTCCAGCGCCGTAGGAACCACCGACAACGAGCGTGATCTTCGGAACCGCGCAGTTCGCCATTGCATTCACCATCTTCGCGCCCGCTCGGATGATGCCGCCCTGTTCACTATCGCGACCCACCATGAACCCTGTGGTGTCGGAGACGAAGATGATCGGCAAGCGCTTCTGATTGCAGTCCATGATGAAGCGCGCTGCCTTGTCCGCGCTGTCGTCATAAATCACCGCGGGCATATTCGCCGCAACGGATGGGCCAGCCTTGCCGCCCGGCAATTTGCGCTGCGTGAGCTTCTTCTGATTCGCAATGATGCCGCAGGGAAATCCGCCGATGCGTGCATACGCGCACACCATGCTCATGCCGTACTCCGCGCGATACTCATCAAACGCAGCTTCATCGACAACACAAGCGAGAAGTTCGACCGCGTCGTACTGCGTGCCTGGTTCACTCTTGAATACGTTGTACACATCGTCTTGCGGTCGGCGCGGCGCGCGTGCAGCAAACGGCGGCGTCGCTGCAGCGGGCGAAGAGCGATTCGCTTCCACCACCTTGCGTAATCGCGCGATGCAAGCAGGATCATCCTTTTCGCGGAAATCAATCGTGCCTGCGATTTGAGCGTGCATCGCTGCACCACCGAGTTCTTCACTCGTAACTTCTTGACCGATTGCAGCCTTCACCAAAGCAGGTCCTGCGAGATAGAGGCCGCTGCCCTCCGTCATCAACAGCGTGTCGCACATCACTGGCAAGTAGCCGCCGCCCGCGACGCAGTTGCCCATGATCGCCGCGATTTGCGGAATCCCTTTCGCGCTGATCACCGCGTTGTTTCGGAAGATGCGCCCGAAGTCATCAGTGTCAGGAAAGATGTCTTCTTGCAACGGAAGAAACACACCCGCGCTATCAACGAGATAGAGCAACGGAAGCCGCGCACGCTCCGCAATCGTTTGCGCGCGAATGACCTTCTTGCAAGTCATCGGGAAAAACGCGCCAGCCTTCACCGTCGCATCGTTCGCGACGATCATCGACAACCGACCATCGACCCTCGCGATCACCGTGACAACACCCGCCGCCGCTGCGCCGCCATATTCGGTGTACATCTTGCGTGCGGAGAAGAGTCCGCACTCGAAAAGTTCCGATCCAGCGTCCACAAGTTGGGCGATGCGCTCACGAGCGGTGAGCCGTCCGTTCGAATGCTGCCGCTTGATCCCGCTCGCGCCGCCGCCCTGCTCAATGATTGCTGCCTCGGCGAGATACTCCGCGGTCGCGAGTCCTAAAGTGGACGCAGGAGTGGAGGACGAGGGAACGGAGGTGCTCGAAGAAGCCATTGGGAGCGGTGCAGGGTATGAAGAACGGGTGTCAGAGTGAGAAGGCGCGGATGGGAAGCGGACTCCGACTCGCAGAATAACCAACTACGGACGTTCATCGACCGCGTAACGATCTCCGCAAGAAACTCCACAGCTGCTTGCAGGAAAGCAAAGGATTCACTATCCTTCTCGATTCGCAACCAACAGCACAGGAGACGACGGCGGGATTGCCGTCTAGACCGATCAATGACCATTTCAGCAGCCAAAAAGATTGAAACCATCAAGGGTGGCGCTCGACACGAGAAGGACACTGGTTCACCAGAAGTTCAAGTCTCGATCCTTACCGAGCGCATCACTGGCCTCCAAGAGCATTTCCGCACCCACGCGAAAGATCATGCTTCGCGTCGCGGACTCCTCCTCATGGTGGGCCAGCGCAATCGCCTTCTTAAGTACCTCGCTCGCACCGATCGCTCGGTCTACCAAGACCTTATCAAGCGACTCGGCTTGCGTAAGTAATCCGTTTCGTTTTCGCGCCGCAACCAGATTTAGGTTCGGCAGCGGGCATCAAACAGATTGCACTCACGCATTCGCGCGAGGTTGGAAGGTCATGCGCTCTTCGCATCACTGCTCCCGCTCTCTGTTTCATGCCTGCTTCCGTTCCAACGCGGCGCTTCGTGCGCGTGTGAGTGATCGTTTGGATCCCACTCACGAGATTCGCGCACGAGTTCGTCCCCCAACGCTCCGTTGAAATCGGAGCAGGAAGATTAGTAGTTTTATGGCAGTCACAATCGTTGAGAAACTCGTCGGCGGGCGCACGCTCCGCTTTGAAACTGGCCGCGTCGCGAAGCTCGCGCACGGCGCAGTCCTCGCAACCTACGCAGACACTGTTGTCCTCGCGACAGCAGTCCGCGCGAACCCACGTTTGGGTATCGACTTCTTCCCACTCACCTGCGATTACCGCGAGAAAACCCCAGCTGCGGGCAAGTACCCAGGTGGCTTCCGCAAGCGTGAAGGTCAGCCTTCTGAGAAGGAAGTCCTCACGATGAGAATGATGGATCGACCGATTCGTCCATTGTTCCCAGAGGGATTCCTCGATGAGATCCAACTGCAAACGATCGTGTTCAGTCACGATGGTCAGAACGATGCTGACATGATTGCGTGCTGCGCTGCGGCTGCTGCACTGCACATCACCGACGCGCCGTTCCTCGGCCCAGTCGCGACGGTGCGTGTTGGACGCATCATCACCGAGAGTGGCGAAGCGTTCGTGCTCAACCCCACGCAGGCGCAGATGGATTACAGCGATCTCGACCTTGTGCTCTCCGGACACAAGGACGGCATCAACATGATCGAAGTCGGCGCTGCTGAAGTCGACGAAGCAACGATGCTCCGCGCAATTCGCTTCGCATACGAAGAAGGCGTAAAGCCCATCCTCGATCTCATGGAAGAACTCCGCGCAAAGTGCGGCGCTCCTGAGAAGCGCATGGGTGAACTTCAACTCCCTGCACCAGAAGTCACTGCCCTCGTCACCGAGAAGGCATACGACAAGATGATCGAAGCACGCAAGATTCACAGCAAGGCAGCGCGTAATGCGGCTGTCAGCGCGCTCAAGGATGAACTCCTCAAGACGCACTTCGCGATTGCTGATGGACTCACTTACTCCGAGCACATGAAGGCGGAGAAGCGTCAGCGTCAAGCGAAGGAAGCGTTCCAGAAGCTCGAGAAGAAGATCACGCACAAGCTCGTGTCCCAGTACGGCATTCGCGCCGATGGTCGCGGGCTTGACGAGATCCGCGCGCTCGATATGTCGACCGGAATTTTCCCGCGCACGCACGGTTCAGCGTTCTTCCAACGCGGCGAAACGCAGAGCCTCGTGACATGCACGCTCGGCACGAAGAAGGACGAGCAGATCGTCGATGGTCTTCTCGCTGAGTACGCGAAGAAGTTCTACCTCCACTACAACTTCCCTCCCTTCTGCACAGGCGAAGCGGGTCGCATCGCTGGTCCAGGCCGACGTGAAGTTGGTCACGGCGCGCTCGCTGAGCGTTCGCTGCTCGGGATTCTTCCTTCACCAGAAGATTTCCCCTACACGATTCGTATCGTGAGTGACATCACGGAGTCCAACGGTTCGTCGAGCATGGCAAGCGTTTGCGGCGGTTGCCTCGCGCTCATGGATGCAGGCGTCCCTATCAAGGGCACATGCGCTGGCATCTCGGTTGGTCGTTTCACCGACACCGATGGCAAGGTGACGCACGTCACTGACATCATTGGCGAAGAAGACTTCTTCGGCGAGATGGACTTCAAGGTCTCCGGTACCCGCGAGGGCATCACCGGTATTCAGCTCGATCTCAAGGCGCGCGGCCTTGGCGTGGCTGAGATTGAGACGATCTTCGCGCAAGCACTTCGCGGTCGACTCCACATCATCAAGTTGATGGAAGAGGCGATCCCAGCACCACGCGCCGACATCTCACCACTCGCTCCTCGCATCACCATTGTGAAGATCGATCCAGAGAAGATCGGCAAGCTCATCGGTCCTGGCGGCAAGACAATTCGTGGCATCCAAGAGTCCACTGGTGCGCAGATTGACATCGAAGAAGACGGCACCGTCTTCATCGCGTGCTCGAATGCGGAAGCAGCGATGCGCGCGAAAGCGGCAGTCGAAGCTCTCGGCGCGGAAATCCGCGTCGGCGCCGTGTATGTGGGCAAGGTCGTGGCGATCAAGGAGTTCGGCTGCTTTGTCGAACTCGCGCCAGGAACCGACGGCATGTGCCATGTTTCTGAACTTGCAGATGGCTTCGTGAAGAACGTCAACGAGGTCGTGAAACTCGGCGACACCATCACCGTGAAGGTGGTTCAGGTCGACGAGAACGGTCGCATCAAACTTTCTCGGAAGGCATACCTCCGCGATCAGAAGCCCGAGACCGCACCAGCAGGTGCGTAAACCGAGCCTGAGACGATGCTTCTGCTCAAGACTCGCTTGAGCTAGCAATATCCGCATCAGCAATCAAAGCACCCTCTCGAGGGCCGAGTGTAAAAACCTCGGCCCTCTTCGCTTGCACGAAGTTCATTTACGCAGCACAATCACCCACGCTGACTAGGTACTGAGGAGTCCCTGGCTCCGTAGTTTGAACTCTTACCGGAGTGGTGCGATGGCGACTCAACAAGAAGCTGACAGCAACTCGATCCCATCCGCATCTATCGATGAACTCGAAGGCGTTGTCAAATGGTTCGATCCTCGCAAGGGATTTGGATTCATCGTCGGTCCCCAGAATCAAGATATTTTCGTGCACTTCACAGTGATCGAACAGTCTGAAGGTTTCAAGACAGTGCGCGATGGTGAACGCGTCGTGTACTCCGCGCGCGAGTCAGAAAAAGGTTGGTCCGCGACATTGGTGCGTTCACTCGGATCGCGCGTTCCTCGTGCAGAACGCGTGAATTCGCCGTCGAAAGACACGACCGAAGCTTGACGCGTTGTCCGTGATTTCGTTCTCTCACAGCGGCGAATCGATACTTCACGCCTAGCCTGTCGGCTTGAGCCTCTCCTCTATGGATCTCTTCTTCCTCGGTCTTGCGCTCGGTGCAGTCGTCGCACTCAGCGCGACGGCGATCGTAGTGCGTCGACGATTACGCAGACTACGACTCGCAGAAGAACGCGCGCGCCGACAAGAACGACTCGCTGAACTTGGGTCGATGACAGGCGGACTCGCGCACGAAATCAAGAACCCACTCTCGACGATTCAACTCAACGTGCAACTCGCGCTCGAAGAGATCGACTTCTCCGCACTCGCGCTCGACGAACGCGAACAACTCGCGCGCAAAGTTGCGAGCGTTGGTCGCGAAGCCGCGCGCCTACAACACATCCTCGAAGACTTCCTGAAATTCGCCGGCCGCATTCATCTCGCGCCGTGCACAACGAATCTCGCGAACACGCTCGCGGATCTCACAGAGTTTTTCCGCCCGCAAGCCGAACGCGCGAATGTCGTGCTACGTGTGAGCGCGCCGCAGAATGCAGTTGACGCAGTCGTCGATGAGAGCCTTCTCAAGCAAGCGTTGCTCAACCTCATGATCAACGCACTCCACGCACTCTCGACGATGCCTGCAAACGTGCAGCGCGAATTGTTGTTGATCCTTGAACCAAGCAACGACTCCAACAACGACACCGTCGTGATCCACGTCGTCGACACCGGCCCTGGTATCGCGATCGAACGCCACGCAGAAATTTTCCGCCCCTACGTCAGCACACGCACCGGTGGCGGCTCCGGTCTTGGACTCGCCGTCACCCGCCGCATCATCGAAGAACACGGCGGAACCATCGAGATCCAAGGCGAAATCGGCCGAGGCAGCGATTTCTGCATCCGCCTCCCAAAGTCAGGCCCTCCCGCAACGAAAGCGCTCAGCGACGAAGACAACGCCCGACGCAGCGTCCTCGACACTCTTCTGCGCCGCGCAGAACCTGCCCCGCTACAGAAGCGCGAGTGAGTCGCGAAACGATCTCAATCAATCCAATCGCGCGCCTTCAAGCGTTCGGGGACATAGGTGTCGGTGACATAAGAGATGTCCTTCGTGATGAGCGACTCGACTTCCATCTTGAAGCCATTTTTGAGGAGTCCGCCGATTTCGCGCTGCCAACCTTTGTGATGTTCGAACCAGGGGTAGGCGGCGATTTCGCCTGCGCGTTTGATGTCGTTTTCGGTGAGATCGATTTTCACTGCGTCATCGAGACTGCACTCTCGGAAATCTTTCGCACGAATGCCGAGGAACTTTGCTTGCGGAATCGCGAGCCGTGAACTTTCGAATGCGAGTGAGATCGATCCTTGCTTGATGACGCTGTAGATGTAGTGCCCCCACGGATCGCAATCGAGCACACAAATGAGCGGGAGTTTCAATTCCTCGGTCATGCGTTGCAGTAATCGGCGACATCCGCGCGGTGGTTGTCCTGCACCGTGCGTGAGGATGCAGTTGTGCTTCTCCCAGAAGCGATCTTCGTTGAAGCGATTCCACACGGTGCCCTTCTCGACATGGAGAATGAACTTCGCTTCGCACTTCTTGAACTGAATGATGTCTGGTTCAACGATCGAGGGAAGCGCGTAACCGCCGGATCCCATCTTGCGACAATTGATCTCATCACCGCGATCGACAATCGTGATGTTGCCGACCATCGAACCGCGATTCTCCGCGAAAACATGCAGTTCCTCGCGCAATGCGCCGAGTGCAACTTCGAGGTCTTCGAGAATCGGATCCGACTCGTCTTGCCCATCGAAGGTGTTCTCGCGCGTCCCTGCAACAGTGTGCTTTGCTTTGTAGAACACACCGCGGAGGCTGCTGGTCTTTCCGGCCGCGATCAACTCACTGATCGTGTTGGAGTGCAACATCGTCTGCATGAACTGCTTGGCAGTCTTGAGATCGAAGAGCGGCCGCGCTGCAGTTGCGGAGCCCATCTCGAGAATGCCACGCTTCTTATTCCACAGCGTGTTGGACTTTGCACGCGTGGGGATCTGAATGATCGGATCGTCTCCGCCGAGAATGCGCTTCACCATCTCTTCCGCAAGGTCGAGAATTTTCTTGGACGTGCGCGCATCACGCTCTTTTAAGCGAGTGCTGATGCTCGGCGTGGAATCTGTTGTCGTGTTCTTCTTGGCCATAGCGTTCTCCACTCAAAACAAACTTGGGGTGTCCGCGACACTACGCTTCTGCGGTTTTGCAGAAGTTCGCGGCGCATCAGTCTTGGGCTTCGGCGCTGACTTGGTGTTCACCGCATCTGGTGCCGATTTCTTGCGCGGCGCCGCTGGCTTCTTCGTCGACGCGACTTCTTCAAACTCCATCGGCGCGCTCGTACGCACTGGCTGCGTCGGAAGATTCGGGATCGCGCCCTCGATGATGATCACGCCGTCATCGTCATCATCAGGATCCGGCGCAATCGCCTTGCGCACCTTGCCATCTTCATCAAGTTCCACATCCGCGATCGCAGTCTTTGTGCGCGCTTGAATGAGAAGTGAGTCATAGATCGGTTTCGGGCTGTGACCTGTGATCTGATGCAGTGCTTTCGCGATCTCACCGATGTAGCGCTCGAAGACGTCGCGGCGATCGTTCTCGCGCTTCATCTTCATGCGCTTGCGCAGATACGTTCCGAGCTTACGACCGCATTCCATCAGCGCGAGCTTCATCTCTTTGCGAATCTCGTCGTAGTCAGCAATCGCTTCCTTCGATTCACTCGTGAATGGAACCCAAACGCTTGCCATGTGGATCATCACCACGAGCGGTCCAGTTGGCACATTGCCGCGCGGTTGCTGGAGCCCGTAGTTTTTCCACGCTGTCTCAGCGATCGCTTTGAAGGAGCTGCACGCTGATTGTTGAAAGAGCAGTGGCACGCGATTGGCAAATCGAATCACGCGTGCAGATTCTTCACATGGAAGATCTCCGCCGAATGCAATCGCTGCTTCGATCTGAAACGGTCGACCGCGATACACCGCTGCTTCGCGACTCGAGGCTGCATAGAACTCTGCACGAACGCCCTTCAACATTCCCGCAAGCATCTGCCGCACGCCGATGGGTGCGAGGCAATCGGTGGGCGGAGGCGCGAGCTTCGTGACTTCAAATTCTTTGAAGAGTTTTTCCGCCACGCTCGGTTCAATATCCGCGGCCCGCGTGCGCGTCGTCACGCCGATTTTCTTGCACATCGCCGCCGCCGTTGTCGGTGAAACACGGCAAAAACGCTCTTGCAGAAACGAATAGAGCGAACCCTTCTCCGTTGCTTCATAGTCCTTGATCATCTGCAGCAAGATGCCGAGTTCAATTCCCTTCGGGTGCGGTTGAATCTCTTGCGTCTCGCGCGGAAGCTCTTCCACCCCGCGCGGATAAATCAACACGCCATGCGTTTCGCTCGTTCGCTTCGCACTACTTGCTGCGCTCGCTGCGCCCTGCGTGACGAGTGGCACATCATCTTCTTCGGTCGCGCTCTCACGCGAAGGTGGAACGAAGACGAACTTCGCGTGTGGATTCGCGATCGCGGTGAGTTCGAGAAACTCATCCACAGATCCACGCCCGCGCTGGTAACGACCTTCAAGCTCGATCGACACGCTCGTCCCTGTGGGGAACTCAATCGCATCGAGAAATCCCTTCTCGCTCGCAAGTGCACGAGCACCCAGAGTGACTGCGCGCAATCGTTCTGGCGGGAAATCATTCGTCTCATCATCAGTGATGACTTCCGCGCGATTCGTCTTCGTGTTCATCGCAAGCTCAATGCGATGCGCTTTCGCTGTTGCCTTCGGTCGCGTGACGATGGTCATGGGACGACCAGTCGTGATCAGTCCGTACATGCCCGCTGCAGAAATGCCGATGCCTTGTTGTCCGCGCGACATCTTCAATCGATGGAACTTCGAGCCGTAGAGCAATCGACCGAAGATGTTTTCGACTTGCTTGCGCACGATGCCAGGACCGTTGTCCACGATCGTCACGCGATAGCGCGAACTCTTCACTGTTGCGGCGCGATCTGGTTGAAGATCCTCGATCACCACCGCGATCTCCGGAAGGATGCCGCCCTCCTCGCATGCATCGAGAGAATTGTCGACCGCCTCCTTGACGGTGGTCAGGAGCGCTTTGCGCGGATTGTCGAATCCGAGAAGATGGCGATTCTTTGCGAAGAACTCGCTCACGGAGATGTCGCGCTGTCGCGCACCCATCTCTTCTGCGTTTGAACCTCGTCGTTTGACTTCCTTGGCTGCACTACTCATGTCGTATGTGGCGCTCCATCGCCAAACGGGAACATAGCCGAGCAATCGATTTGACGGAGTGGCATGGGCTATACTCCACGCCCCTCGCAAACGAGATCACTATGGAAACAACACTTCTCATCCTCAAGCCAGACGCTGTTCAACGCGGCCTCATGGGTCGCATCATTACTCGCTTCGAAGAGAAGGGCCTGCAGATCGTGGGAGCCAAGCTCACCATGATTTCGCCGGAGACCGCTGCGACGCACTACATGGATCACGCGGGCAAGGGCTTCTACCCTGGCCTTGTCGGGTTCATGACCAGCGCGCCCGTGCTCATCCTCGCGGTGCGCGGAATCGGCGCCATCACCATCTGCCGCAACCTCATGGGAGCGACCTTCGGTTCGAAGGCAGCCGCCGGCACGATCCGTGGCGACTTCGGGGTCTCGAACTCGTTCAACCTGATCCATGGTTCCGATAGCCCAGAGGCAGCTGCTCGCGAACTCGGAATCTTCTTCGGCGCTGGCGAGGTGCTTGAGTACACACGCGCTGGCGATCGCTGGGTTTACGACAGCAGCTCCGGCAAGCCTGAGTGACGCTTTCCGTATGTGACTGATAAAATCGAAGTCTCAGGAGCTATTTTGAAAAAAATAGCTTCTTTTTCTCATTTTTTACCGTTCTTAGTCCGTATAACGTGTGTTTTTGCCATTTTCGACGGTGTATACGGAGGGACATCGTTTTGTTCGCAGAACGAGGCCGCTTCGATACACCTTTCTGACCGCGCCGCAGGCTTTTTGCGACAGCGTGAAGACGTGCAGGGAACCCTCTGTTTCTCCTGCCCGCGTGAATAATTTGACTGGGCGTCGATGGTTGTTGGCGGTATTCGTGTCTCTCGAGCTTTTTGCGCTTCACCGCGCGGATGTGCGAAATACGAGTCCGCGGCTCTGCATCACTCTCACAGGTGGCAACCGCAACTCTTAGGAGCGGTAAAAAGGGATCTGTGCCGGATTTGAAGACCCCTGAAGACCCCTGAAGACTTTTGTCTGAACGTTTTGATCGTTTAACTGGAACTTTCTCCGCATTTCTGCGAAACTATCTTCCCCACCCCTTACCTTTGGAGGCTCTCCCCATGGCACAACCAACTCCATCACAACCAGCAGCGACGCCAAAATCCTCAGTGAGCGTCGCCAAAAAAGCCGCCACACCGAAGGCTTCCACGGTTGCTGATTCGATGCACGCACCGAACGCCTCGCGCGCTCGCGAAGGGTCGCTCCGCAAGGCAGCGAACCGCAAGGGCGTGATCAGTAAGGGGCCGGCAACCAAGACAATCGTTCCGACCCGTGCACGAAGCGCGAGCGTGAAGAACGCGCGTGGATTGTCGCTCGGCGAGAAGACCCGTCTCGCCAAGATCTTCACCCAAATCAACGTGAAGCCGATGGACTTCATGGCGAGCGCAGAGTTTGATCTCGAAGACGCAGAGCAGCGGATTCTCGCCAACGCGCCAACCATCGCACGGCCTGATGTCACCTGGTACCGACCACTGATGGATGACTTCATCAGCGCACGGCACCGACGCGCGCGCGCTGGGAATTCGCAGAGTTCTGTACTGCTCACCGGCGCACAAGAGCGCGTGCTGTTCCTCAAGTACAACTACTCGCGCAAGCGCGTGCGACTCGTGCAGGACGCGCTCGTCGACAACAAGCCGACGACCGATCAAGCGCGTGAAATGATCAAGTTCTTTGACCTTGCGGAGGGTTTCCGCGAGCAGATCGCTGAAACAAATCTCGCGCTTGTGCTCGCAATGGCGAAGCGTGTTCGCAACATCGATGTTGATCTTTCTGATCTCATCGGCGAAGGCAACATGGCGCTCATGCGCAGCGTGGACAAGTTCGATTGCATGCGCGGCTTCAAGTTCAGCACCTACGCATGCCGCGCGATTCTGAAGGCCTTCAGCCGTTACTCGATGAAGGTGCAGAAGGATCGTTCGAAGATCGTGGCTGAGTTTGATCCAACCATGGAGCGCTCGAATCACCTTGAAACCGTGCGTGCGCAGAGTGAGAAGGACTCGGCGCGTGAGGTTCGACATCTTGTCGAGACCAACTGCGCTGATCTGAGTGACCTCGAGAAGCTCGTGATCACTGCCCGCTTTGGTCTCAACAAGGCGCCAGGGACTCCACAAGCGACCCTTGAGCAAGTCGGTCGCGAGATCGGTCTCACCAAGGAACGCGTCCGCCAGATTCAGAATCGTGGGCTCGAGAAGTTGCGCCTCGCGTTCGAGACTCGCCCAACGCTCACGCCTGCATCTGTCCCGAATCAGAACTGAGCACATTCCTCAAAGCCCAATCGATGAACCCAGCCCTCGCGCTGGGTTCATCTCATTGTGGCTTCGAATTTTCGAGTGGCTCGCACACATCGCGTCCGTCTCTACGGGCAGATCTGTGTGGTTTTGTGTTCACATCTGCCCGTAGACCAGGGGTTGTCCGATTTGCGAACCAGGTAGCCGCGAAACGCGATCCCTTTGAGTACCGCCTTTGCTGACTCCCTTACAATTCCGCGCTCACTTGGAGCGCACTCACTATGCCAAAGAAGATTTACGACTCGCCCGCCGCTGCACTCAATGGTCTCCTTCACGATGGCATGACCATCGCGGTTGGTGGCTTTGGGCTCTGCGGGATTCCTGAGCAACTCATCATTGCGCTGCGCGACTCGGGCACGAAGAATTTAACTGCGATCAGCAATAATGCGGGCATCGACGAATGGGGACTTGGGCTCCTCTTGAAGACGCGCCAGATTCGACGCATGGTGTCGAGTTACGTCGGTGAAAACGCCGAGTTTGAGCGGCAGTACATGGCGGGAGAGCTCGAACTCGAATTCAATCCGCAAGGCACGCTTGCTGAACGACTTCGTGCAGGAGGCGCGGGAATTGCTGGTTTCTTCACGAAAACTGGCGTTGGAACCATTGTCGCTGAGGGCAAAGAGATTCGCGAGTTTGATGGCGAGGCGTATGTGTTTGAGCGCGGCATTCGTACTGACCTCTCGCTCGTGAAAGCCTGGCGGGCGGATCCATCTGGAAACCTCGTGTTCCGGAAGACCGCGCGCAACTTCAATCCGATGGTCGCGACTGCGGGACGCGCTTGCGTTGCTGAAGTCGAAGAAATCGTGCCACTCGGCAGCCTTGACCCCGATCAAATTCACACCCCTGGGATCTTCGTGGACAGGATCGTTCAGACGGTTTCCGAGAAGCGCATTGAGCAGCGCACGACGAATCCTGGTTAAGGCCGATGCGCGCGCGTTATAGGACTACAAAGACGCGATCCATGGGGCGATCGCGACACAAACTCGGTGCGTCATACATCGCAAACACACAAGGTTCTCTTACAAACGAGTCTCTCTCTATCCGATACTGAATTCTACGCATTCTGACGTGGAGTTCATCGTTCTTCGACTCCACTGGTAGACACTCGATCGCGCTGCTGCGGATTGCACGACCACGGATTGCATTAAGGAAGCCTGCTCATGATCTATCGCCTTCAACCACTTCGCTCCACACTCGCCATCGGATTTACCGCCGTCGCTCTCGCCTTCGGTTTCACGCCGCGCGCACAGGCGCAGTTTGGTGGACGCAGTTCGCTCGCGAATTCATTCGTCCCTGATTTCTCTCCCCGCGACCTCGTCGTCTTCATCGACGCGCTCGGTCTCGAAGAGTGGCAGCGCCCCGTGCTTGAAGTGCTCCTCGACGATTACACGAATGGTTTCACCGCGGGCGTTGAAGGCATGCGAACCGAAATGGCTGGGCTGAAGGATCGCGTTGCTGGCGTCGATGCTAACGACGTCATGAGTCTCATCACAGGACCGATGGAGAAGTGGCAAACACGAAAGCACGGGCTTCGTGACGACTTCCTCAACAACCTCAAGGCGCAGCTAAGCGATCCTCAACTCGAGCTTTGGCCACGCCTCGAGCGCGCACTTCGACGCGAAAAGTCGCTGCCTGCGGCGGAAATCAGCGGCGAAGCAGTCAACCTCTTCAGCGTCGTGCGCGACCTTCAACTTGCGCCACTGCAATCAGATTCCATCCAGCCGATACTCGATACGTACGAGTTCGCTCTCGATGCCGCGCTTGCCGATCGCGACACTGCGATCGAAGAAGCGTCGAAGGAACTCATGCAAGCCATGAGTTCGAATGATCCTGAGCGCGGCGTTGCAGCGCAGGAGCGCATCATGATCAAGCGCGTTGCCGTGCGAGCAGTGCAAGAGAACGCCACAACGCAAATCAAAGATGGTCTCGGTGGCGACCTCGGAACCCAGTTCGAAATGAAGGTGCTTGAACGCGCATTTCCACAAGTTTTCCGACCAGATCCCGTGACTCCCCTCTTTGAGTCCGCACTCGCTATCGAAAACCTCGACCCGACGAAGAAGGCATCGATCGATTCACTCTTCCTCGAGTTCACGCCGCAAAACTTCGGTGCGAACGTAACACTCATGCAAGCGATGCGCCTTTCGGAGCCGCAGCAACCCCGTCGTCAAACCGCGGCGATTCAGGCACGCAAGCAAGGCGGCGCAGTCACCCGCTCGCCAGAAGCAGAAGACGTCGTTGCTGCTCGTCAAGCCCGCGAAGCAACTTGGGAGAAGTACCGCAATCTTCTCTATGAACTTCTCAACGATCAAGAACGCGAAAACCTTCCTGGCATCGGCAAGCCTGACAATGCTGCAGACGCAGGCAAGACGCAGTCTGGTCGCTCGTCGAGTGCGGCTTCAACGCTTGGCGCAACCGATCGCGCAGTTCCAGGATCAGGAAAGTCCGGAACGCCAAGTCTCGCGGGCAACGGCCCGAAGGAGACTGCAGGAGAGAAAAGTTCGAAGGCCACGAGCTCAGGCCGACAAAGCGGCGGTCGTGGAACACCACAGCAAGCGGAGGATCAGGATTGATGTCGCTACGCCTCGCGCGCTGAAGTGCCGATAAGAAGATCCGATCAAGCCGTTGATCAAGCAAGGGAGCCGAAGTGCCTGCGACTACTAGTGTGCCAACCACCGACAAGAAAACTACCGCCACGACTGAGAACGCGACGCGAGAGCGTTGCGCCCTCCTAGGCATCGAGTGGTTTGACCAACTTCCGAATTCCGATCCCAAAGTAGGCGAACTGCTCGCGCCCGAAGTTGCTGTTCGCCTCGGCGTTGTGCCCGTGTCGCTCGATGGTGCGCGCCTCGTGCTCGCGATGCTCAATCCGCTTGACACGACCGCGCTCGATGAAGTTGCGGCGCTGACGAATCGCGCGATCCTTCGCGTTGGTCTCGAGCCAGTTGCGTTCCGCGACCTGATGCGCGACCGCTACGGCACGACTGCAGCGCGCATGGCCGAGTCGCTCGCATCAGAGGTGCTCGGCGGTTCGCAAGACGCAGAGCACAACCTCGATGCGATTGAGGCAGACGACGTCCATCGGATGGCGGAGCAGCCGACCCTCATCAACCTCGTCAATCTGTTGCTGCTCGAAGCGATTCAAGGCAGAGCGTCCGACGTGCATATTGAGCCCTTTGAGCACGATCTCAAAGTGAAGTACCGCATCGACGGCGTGCTTCTTGAGCAGCCACAACCACCTAAGCACTTGCAAGCCGCACTCATTGGACGCGTGAAAATCATGGCGTCGATGAACATCGCTGAGCGATACGTGCCGCAGGATGGCCACATCACGCTGCGCTTCGAAGGGCGAAAGGTCGACATTCGCGTGTCGACGGTTCCCACGCTCTACGGCGAGTCCGTCGTGATGCGTATTCTCGATAAGAGCAATCTTCCACTCGACCTCGCAGCACTCGGCATGAGTGAGCCGCATCGCGCGATTGTCGATCGCATGATTACGAAGCCACACGGACTCGTACTCGTGACTGGACCAACTGGTTCAGGCAAGACAACAACGCTCTACGCATCGCTCTCGAAACTCTACGACCCGCGCAAGAAGATCATCACAATTGAAGATCCTGTGGAGTATGAACTCTCAGGCATCAACCAGATCCCTGTGAATCCGAAGCGTGGATTGACATTCGCCACAGGGCTGCGCGCGATCTTGCGTCAAGATCCAGACATCATCTTCGTGGGCGAAGTCCGCGATGCAGAGACCGTTGATATCGCGATTCGTTCCGCACTCACCGGTCACTTGATCTTCTCCACGCTCCACACCAACGATGCAATCAGTTCGATCGGTCGCATGGTAGATATGGGCGCAGAGCCCTACCTGATTGCGAGCGTGATTGAAGGGCTCATCGCACAGCGCCTCGGCCGCCGCAACTGCGTGCAATGCAGCGAGCGCCGACCAATCACAGAAGAAACTGATCATCGCCTGACGCCGGATGAGCGCGAGCGCTTCGGCGGATTTCAAACAGTCGGAAGTGGTTGCGAGAAGTGTGCGAACAGCGGTTTCCGTGGCCGACTCGGGTTCTACGAAATCGTGAAAGTCACAGGAGCACTGCGTAACGCGATCAGTCAGAACCGCCCCGTGCATGAACTTCGCAAACTCTTCGACAGCGATTTCATCAACATGCGCGAAGACGGCATGCGTAAAGCAATTGATGGCATCAGCACGATTGAAGAAGTCTTGCGTGCAACCCAAGATGTCGATGACTTTTCTAGCTGAGCCCGTAGAGTTACTCAGTGCATTTCAAGTTTGATTACTGACCGATGCCCACCTTTCGCTACCAGTCCATCGGCGCCGATGGCGCAGTCACCGCCGGCACACTCTTCGCGGCCGACCGCGCTGGCGCTGTGCGTTCCATCGCGCAGCGCGGCGAAACTGCGCTGACGATGAGCATGGTGGACGGCGATACTGATGGAGCGGCCGCGATCAAACGTCGTCCGACGATTTCACGATCAGAGCTTGCTGACTTCATCCGCGAACTCGCGACCGCGATCGAAGCAGGCTTGCCACTCATGAGTGCGCTGCGGACTGTGCACAAGCAAGCGGGCACGCCGAAACTCCGCGCGATTCTCGACTACATCATCGACCGCGTGGAAGCAGGCATTCCGCTGTTCCAAGCCGCGAAAGAGTACGGTCCGCCATTCGATGACATGACGGTCGGCATGATGCGTGCGGCGGATGCGTCTGGCCGCACCAGCGAAGTGCTGCATCAACTCGCAGACTTGCTCGAACGATCCGTGGAACTCCGTCGCGAAGTGGTTGGCGCCGTCATCTACCCCGCGATGGTCGCAGGGCTCATTAGTGTGAGCGTGGTCATCATGATCGTTTTCGTGCTGCCGCGCATCATGCAACCGATTCTCGCGAGCGGTCGACCGATGCCGCTGCCGACCGAGATTCTCTTGGCGATGTCGAACTTCATCGCATCATGGTGGTATCTCATCGGCGCAACCTTTGTGATGGTCTGGTACGGCTCAAAGGCGTGGCACGCGAACCCCGACAATCGACTCCGCTTCGACACTGCAGTTCTACGACTGCCCGTCGTTGGACGGCTGCTTCGCGACATCGCCGTTGCACGATTCACTCGCACGCTCGGCACGCTTGTGTCTGCAGGTATACCGATCCTCTCCGCACTGCGCATCGTGCGTGACACGCTCGGCAACCACGCGCTGATGAACGCGATCGACCATGTCACCGAGAAGGTCACCACCGGTCAATCCCTTGCAGATCCACTGGAGCGATCCGGACTCTTCCCTCCATTGCTCGTGCAAATCGTCAACATTGGCGAACGCTCTGGTCGTCTTGAACAGATGCTCATGCATGCTGCTGGCTCGTTCGACCGTCAGGTCAACAACTCACTCAAACTCTTCACCCGCATTCTGCCGACCGTCCTGCTTGTGGTGATGGCGGTAGTTGCTGTGTTTGTGCTTGCTGCAATTCTTCTTCCGATTCTTGAACTTCAGCAGTCTGTTGGCTGATCCAAAGACGCGTTCATGCGTAGAACTTTTTCGAGGTATCCAAAGTCCATGCACCCAAACCGCTCCACCACCACGCGCCGATCAATCCGCCGAGCATTCAGTCTTCTCGAAGTCATCGTTGCGGTCACGATCATCGCGCTGTTTGCCGCGATCATTGGTCCGAACCTCTGGGCTCGATTGGGCTACGCCAAGCGCGCGAAGGCGATCACCGAGACCAACGCGCTCGCGATGCAAGTGCGCCTGTACATGACGGAAAATAATGTGACGGGCTTATCGCAAGACTTTGAGTTGGAGATGCTGGTGCCGGACTATCTTGAGAGTGCGGATGGCCTCACGGATCCGTGGGGATCGCCCTATCTCTTGCGCATGCCTGGCGATGGCCGCGACTTCGACATCGTGAGTTACGGCGAAGACAAAGTTGAAGGCGGCACTGAAAACAATGCCGACGTCGTTCACGGAAAGAAGTAAGCATTGCATCGATTGACCATCAGAGCATCTCGCATCAGAAGCCGCGCGTCACAGCGCGGCTTCTCGCTGCTTGAAGTGATGGTGGTTGCGGCATTGCTCGCGCTGCTCGCTGGAATGATTCTGCCGCGGATGGCGAGCGTAAATCGTCAGCGTGATGAAACCGGCATTGACTCCGTTGCAGATCTGCTTCGCATGTACGCGTTCCGCAATAGTTCAATGACGCAGGAAATTGCGCTGTGGTATGACGAAGAATCGAACGTCGTATCGCTGTGGATCAAAGACATCGATGCCGAGAATCCAGACGGCGCGCGCATTTGGCATGAAGACAAATTGAGTATGCCTGTCACGCTGCCGGCGGGAATGGCGATCACCGAAGCGTTGGCTGATGGAACTGTTATGACGAAATCACCGTGGACGATTGCAACGCGTCCAGACGGCTCGCGACCCAAGATCGAACTCCGCGTGCAAGGTGAAACGAAAGAGTCCATTATCGTTCTTGAGTCATGGGCAGTGGGACCAACCCGCATCGAACTCGGCGAACCGTCGCGAAGCGCGATCGATCTTGACAACGAAGGCCGAGGGCTCGAACGATGGTGAGTCGCCGACGAAACCGCCGCGCATTCGCGCTCATCGATGCCGTCATCGCTGGCGTCATCCTCGCGATCGGGCTTTCCGCGATCCTTTCGATTTCTGGCCGTGCGCTGCTGATGGAGCAGAAGGGCGAAATCGAGATTCGTGCCGCAAATGCGCTCGACGAACTACTGTCTTCGGTGGTGACTGAGGGACCTGAGACATTTGCTGAAATACAGTCCACCACTGGGCGTTTTGAAGCAGATTCCCCGTACGGCGACTTTGAGTTTGACATCCTCATTGAAGCTGGGGATGCAGGAATTCCTGCCCGAGTTGTCGTGACGGTATTGCATGACTCAGGCAAGAAATACACAATAGAGACACACGTCGCGCTCAAGCGTGGCGAGGAGCCTGATCCCGTTCGATTCCCTACCAGTCCGATTGATCGCGAGGCCCGCTATGAAGAAGAACGCGCGAAACTTGAAGCCGATTGAAACGGCCCTCAGCGTGACCGATCAGAATCGTTCGCGTCAACGACGAGGGTTCACCGTCATCGAACTCGTCGTCGCGACCGTCATCACAGCGTTGGTGGTGGGCACAATCACGATGAGCACGTCGCAACTGTCGCGCGCGCGAAACGTGACGAAGTTGCGACTTGAAGCAACGACTCGCGCACAAGGCGCACTTGATGCATTGCGCCGCGACCTTGTCTCCACGATTCGCGATGAAGATCTGTTTCGCTCGCGTGTGGTGATCTACGACGGCGAAGCGTTTGGCCCATACGGGGTGGTGGATCGCGATGAACTCGTCATCTTCAACAACCGCATGCGTCCCATCAAAGGTGATCGTTACAGCGGCGAAGGTGGCGAGTACGAGACGCAATATCGCGTGGAAGATGACTACGCGGGCAGCGCACTCTGGCAACGGCGCGATGCTGTGCCTGACGACAATCCAGAAGGTGGCGGCACTGTTACTCCGCTCGTCGATGGCATCATCGGGCTGAAGGTAGAAGCCTACGACGGTGAGTCTTGGTATCCGGATTGGGACAGCGATTTCGACGGTATTCCTTGGGCGCTTCGCGTCACGGTGCTCGCAACCGGTGACGCTACGGGCTCTGATCCAACGGATGCCAACAAGTCGACGATTGTGCTTCGTACACAAATCGCGCTTGATCGCATCGTGCCTCCCCTTGAGGAAGAGACCGAAGAGAGCAAAGAAGAAGCGGCTGCGGAAGATCCCGCGGCTGCCGCAGCTGCCGCAGCTGGCGTTGGAATACCGATTGATCCTGCAACTGGAGAGCCAACAGGTGGCGGCACCAACGGCGGCGGTGGTCGCGGCGAAGGTCGCGGCGAACCCGGCTCTGAGGGTGGAGGCGGTCGTGGTGGTCCACCAAACGGTGGTGACTTCGGGCAACCGGGCGGTGGCGGAGGTGGCGATGGCGGCATGGGTGGCGGCGGTGGCGGACGGCCAGCCGGTCGACCTGGTTTCAGCAGCGGATCCGGACGCGGTCGCGGTGCAACCATCGGGCGACCTAGCGGTCCAGGTAGCGGGGTTCGCGGAAACCGTGGCGGCTGACCGCAACCTCAAATGAAGTGCATCGATTGACGCACACAAGAATACGCAGCCCTCACGGTGCGTAGTTGTAACACGGGCTCCGCATTCTGCCGATATCAGACTACTTGACGCACACTCGCCAACCATCACGAACTCCGTCGACGCCTCGCGGCTCCGCGATCGTGATCGTGATTTGGGCGGTTGCGATTGCGGCGGTCATTGGCTCTGGCGTACAAATGCTCGCGTTCCGTCAAGCCACGCTTGGCCGCGAGGCGCTTGCGAAGGTTGAAGCGCGTTGGGCGGCGCGGGCTGGACTAGAAGAAACGATTGCGGTGCTCGAGTACCACACCGAGAAGCCGGAAGCAGACGACGCTCGACAGATCTTCCGCGACCTCGAGGCTGTTGCAGATGGCGAGGTTGCAACTGGAACATGGAGCATTCGCCATAGTGAGGATGGCTTCGAGAAGAAGGGTCCGCAAGACGAGTCGTCGAAGATCAATCTCAACACGATTTCGAAGACGCAGCTGTCTCAACTCTCAGGCATGAGCCTTGATGTGGCAGATGCGATTGTTGACTTCCGCGACGTCGACAATTCACCAGCCATGATGGGTGCGGAATCAG
>Ga0209553_1000160_pt1 | contig 33428 bp, 26 predicted proteins | sample LauGreFBDMM110DN_2_FD_188217 | JGI IMG/M metagenome (GOLD analysis project Ga0209553, IMG submission 188217) | Freshwater lake microbial communities from Lake Michigan, USA - Fa13.BD.MM110.DN (SPAdes) (version 2) | ecosystem: Environmental > Aquatic > Freshwater > Lake | place: Lake Michigan...
CCCTGCGACAGGTGCTGGATGTATACACGGTGGGCAGTTTCCTCTGCGCCAAACACGCCGCGCCTCTGCTCAAACTGGGCAAGCTCCAGGCCATCATTCTCATCTCTTCCCCCGCGGCCTACGGGGTCAGCTCCTCCTACGCCTATGCCATCAGCAAAGGCGGTGTCAGCGCGCTGGGCACGACGATGGCCGGCAAGCTGGCCCCCGAGGTCATACGCGTCAATGTGCTCTTTCCCGGCGGGATCAACACATATATGGAGCGCTCGGTGATCGAAGAAGATGCCCGCCGCAAGGGGGAAGATCCCCAAGCCGCCGTGGACTCCGCAGCCCAGTCAGGATTGGGTGAACCTTTGGGCGTGGCGAAAGTGCTGGCCTTTCTGGTCAGCGACGAGGCAGACTATGTGCGCGGGTCGGTCAGCACGCGCTAGGACGAAGGACGAAACACAAAGGACGAACGGTATGCCTTCGTCTTCCGTCTTCCATTTCACATAAACTTAACAGGGTCTACAAATCAAAGGGACATTCCGTATGAAAATTACAAAAGTGGAAACGCTGCTTCTCTCGCGCATGCACGAATTGCATGAACAGTGGGTGACATCCACCCTGCGCATCGTCAAAGCGGACTGCGCGGTGGTTGTTGTACACACCGACGACGGGCTAACCGGCATTGGCGAAGCCTGCGCCTATGGCGGGCCGGGGTTGATGCAAGAATGGGTAGAGTGGTACAGTCGCCACACCCTCGTGGGCCGAGACCCGCGCAGGACTGCGATAGTACCCCATACCAGCGGGCGCTCCTGGGCGCACGATTGCGCGGTGGCGGGCATTGATTGTGCACTCTGGGATCTGCGCGGGCAGATCGAGGGCAAACGGGTCAGCCAGATGTTGAGCGCCGCGCCCCTCGAAAAAGTGCGCCTCTACGCCTCCAGCGGTTGCCGCTACGACTGGCGCATCCGCCCAGAGCAGTTGATCGACGAAGCCCTAGAATATATCGCCCAGGGCTTTACTGCCATGAAATTCCGAATCGGTACGCATTGGGCCTGGGACGGCGTGACGGTGGACCGTTTCTTGGGGCTGGTGCGCGAGCTGGCCCAGACCGTAGCGGGCCGGATGGAACTGATGCTGGACGGCAACCAGCGGCTCACCGAGGATCAAGCCCTGACGATTGCCAAAGAACTGGATCGTCTCGACTTTACCTGGTTCGAGGAGCCAATTCCCCAAACCGACGTGGACGGCTACGCCCGTCTCAACGGCGCAGTGGATCTGCCCATCACCGGCGGCGAACAGTACACTACCGTGGAACAGTTCCGCCCCTATATGGAAAGCCGGGCCTACGGCATCCTTCAGCCCGACGCGGGTATCTGCGGCATTACCGAGCTGATGAAAATTGCCGAAGTTGCTGACGGCTACGGCATTGGCCTCTGCCCCCATAGCTGGCACAATGGACTGATGTGCATGGCCAATGCTCACGCTGTGGCGGCGCTGCCCAATCCCAAGGTGCTGGAGCTTTGCATGATCCAAGGCCCGCTCCAATGGGGCATTCTGGCAGAGGAGCCCACCATCGAGGCTGGTTGGCTGACCTTGCCAGCACGCGCGGGTCTGGGTGCGACTCTGGCGGAAGGGGTGGAGAAAAAGTACACCTATGTTGAGGGGAATTATTATGTCGATGTAGTTCGTTGAAGCCGGGCTCGGTGTCTATCCCGACAACCGCGCACTACTCTTGGAATTTCAACTGGCGCCGTGGTAATGCGCAGCAGAGCTGTCATGCCGGGCACAAGTGCAGCGGGTGATGGGTTGCAGGGTGGAGCGCGTGCAGGCGGTGGTGCGGCGCATAGGAAAGAGTGCGCGCTAGTTTCTAAAAGAGAGCAGCTGGTGCTCCGGGCTGTGGGGTGCTGGAGGAGCATTGGCGATAAAGGGATGGTAACTTCTGTGGGAAAGCTTTGCTATAGCTGAAGAGCCGTGACGTACTATGCGGTGAAAGCGGGCGCGGTTGTTAGATTATTGTGGGTTGATAAGAGCGTTATGGAAGCGACTTGTTTAGATGATGAGGAAAGTGGCCTTGAAATTCCCATCCGTTTGGGTGTGTCTGACGGGTAGCCGGCCAGTTTGATCGCGTTCTCGTGGGGAGTAGGCACAATCCGCTTGAATTCGGAGCAGAAGCGCTCCCACCATTTTGTTAATTGGTTCGGGGAGGGAATCGCCTCCGGCTCGCGCCCAAGTATTTCAGGGCGGGCCAGATAGCCGCTCCAGTGCCCAGCCTGGGAAGCACGCATCATCTAGTTGAATGCATCACCTTCCACGCGCTGGCGTGGTGATGCGCGACTGTCCGAAGACAGCCAGCGCTTTGAAGAAATTTTCCAGCACGGCCTGCGCAGCTCCCGATTTTCCACAAACTCGTCTGTCAGTTTGGGCAGCATCACCCGGTTGATATCGATGCCGGAGGAGCGTAGACTGTGGCGCAGCGCCTTCACCCCTTCCAAGTCCGTTTCGCCTTGGCTAGCTATACCGGGCATTTCTGGTCGCCGCCTAAATCACTAGCGTTCGCGCCCAGCGCCACCCGCTGGCGCAGATAGGTGTCGGTCAGTTCGGCGCTGTGGGAAAAGATAGAAACGCGTATTAGCGGGAAACCTTTTGTAAGCTGGTCTAGTCTGGTAAGACGACGGAGGACGATAGACGACAGACGACGGACGAACGTAATGCACCGGCTTTCTCGATACGTGCGTATTCCGTCCGTCGTCCTCCGTAATTTCTTACCATGTGCGTTCTTTTAGCAACTCCTGAACCGCCTCTCTCGACACGGAAAGTTCGTGCATGTGGCTTTCTAGCCAGCGGGAAAAATCGGCCTCGATATGGTCTTCCCAGCGCCGGTCAATCTCGCCGGAAGTGTAGATCTCTTCGCGCAGCCGCTCTTTGCCAAACTGGTCGCGCAGCCGGATGAGTTCGGAGGTCTTGACGACTTTCTCGGCCAGATGGGCAGGCACAAAGACAACTCCATCCTTGCGCCCCAGCACCACATCGCCCGGCATCACAGTCACTTGGCCGATGCGGGTGGGGCAGTTGACGCCCGCCAGCATAATGGTCGGTGAGGCGTAGGTGGGGTGCATCCCCCGGAAGAAGCTGACAAATCCCGGCTGTTTCTCCACGCCGTCAATGTCGCGGATAGCCGCGTCGTGCACCACCCCGTTGCCCGACTTGGCCAGGATGCTCGTCGCCAGGTTGTCGCCGATCACGGCGCCCTGATCGATCTTCCCAAAGACATCGGCCACGTAGACATCGCCCGAAACCAGCAGATCAATCGGCCAAGAGATCTGGTCGCCCACACAGCCCAGGCGCGCTCCCTTCTCCTCCATCAGCAACCGCATGTCCGGGCGCCGGGGCATATACATAGCGGTCACCGCCCGTCCCACCAACACCTGTCCGGGATGGGTGCAGAGGAAGCCCCCTTCGTACTGGTGATGAAAGCCGTCGCCGCGCAGCACGCCCCAGGCTTCCGTGATCGTTACTAGCCGCATTCGTTCCAGAATGCTGTCAGGGACTTTGGGCCGCCCGTCTGAAAAGCGCTCGCCCCTCCACTCCGGCGTGTAGTCGCATATCTCTTCCGGGCTAAGATTTAACGGTGCAAACTTTTCCATGTAACTTTCTCTCCTATTTAAAAAGGGTGGCCCCATATGAACACTGAGTGACGCGGATGCTTCCACGAATTGACAGGGATGCAGCCTGCGCAAATCGACGTCTCTTATTTATTTACAATTCACTACATAAAAGCTGTTATCCCTTCCTCAACAAACCTTCACCGTCAACTTCCGCACACGCTCCTCGTCCCAGACCGCGCCCCAGCCCGGCTTCTCCGGCGGAGCTATATGGCCGTCCTCGATCAGCGGTGCGTTGAGCAACCCCCATATTTCGCCCTGCTGCCGGTTGTTGGTATTGCCCGTCCCGAAGTATTCATAGTAATCGGTGTTGTCTATGCAGCAGTCCACATGCGCGTGGACCAGCCCAAACAATCCGCTCTGGCCGTTGAGTTCCACATTTGTGCCGTGCAGCTCGGCCAGCTTCAGCACCTGCGTCAAACCAAAGGTCGCCCGCGCTCGCAGCCGATCGGTTGCGCCTTGCAACAGCCACTGCGCGGTTAGCTCCATATCGTGAAAAACGCACTCGGTCGCAATCATGGGCATCGTCAGCACCCGGCACAATTCGTGGTACTGGTTCATATTCTGCTCGTGGAATGGTACTTCCAGCCAAACAAAGCCTAGCTCTTCCATCACGCGTCCCACTTCGATGGCCTCGCGCAGGTCATACGAGCAGACTGGGTCGCTGATCAGCGTGTAGTCGTTGCCCAGCTCGCGGCGCACAGTGTGGTGGATGGGGCTATCAGCTTTACCCCCGCTGAAGCTGTGAAATTTGCAGGCGGTCACGCCGTAGTCCCGCCCGCTTTCGATGTGGGCTGGATAGCCAGCCGTGTCCATATTGCCGCCAGTCAGATAGGCGGGGAAGCGCTCGCGCATACGCCCGATGAGCGCGTGGATGGGCAACCCAGCGAACCGACCCGCTATGTACCACAGACAGCTGTCAAACTCGCCAAACCATCCGGGACTCTGGTAAATCCAGCGCGTGCCTTTGTGCAGCATCTGAAAGAGGCGCTCCCGCTGGAAAGGATCCTCGCCTATGACGTGGCGGCGCAAAATTTCCGCCTGTTCTGGTGTGATGGAGATGGGGGCCATCCGCCCGGTAATGTCGGCGTCTGTGTGGACTTCGATCATGTGCAACCGTGCGGGCTGGTTTCCGGGCTCGCCGGTATGGGTGTACTGGACACGGTGCAGACCGGGCACTTGCACCAGCCGGTGGCCGCCGGGCTTTGTTCAGCATGTTCGAGAATCAGTAGTTTTATGCCGGTGGTTTTCATGGCACTCTCCCTTTTGGACAAGTAAAAGTGGGCGCCGTTGTTAACAAATTATGGTTTGACAAGAGAAGTGTGGTGACGTACTATTTCAGGAAAAAAAAGTCGTGAATTTCGCAATCGTAGCTTAGGCTCATGGTCACTTAGAGGCTACAGGTTGAACAATCTTACTTGTTATTTCCCTAAAACAACGAAACGGAATTGTAATGCATGAGAAAAGAGCTATCTTCAAATAATTTGCAATCCAGTATTCGCCGCACCATTGGTCTAACAGGCTTTATTGAATACACAAGCTATTGAATGAGGGGACTTGGAAGTCTGCTATTTTGTTGCGGTATAAAATTTTTGATATAGTGCACTCCATCGTCTCCTTCAATAATGAAAAAAATATTTTTGACGCTAGCCCCCGTCCTGACCGTTGCTCTACTCAAAGCAATGGCTCTTCGCTAAACACATGAAATCTGTTAAAATCATGCCGCTTGTAGACACCCACCAGCACCTTGCCGAAATGGTTCGATTCGGCAAAGGCTGGACAGCACCACCGATACCGGGCAATTATGACATCAAAGCATATCTAGAGGCTGCCCGCAATGTGAATATGGTAAAGGCTGTTTATATGGAAGTTGGTGTACCGACAAATAGACGACAAGAAGAAGCACTTTATGCAATCGAATTGTGTAAGGACAAGTCCACCCCAACAGTAGCGGCGGTAATTAGTGGAGATTTGAAAAGCCCGGAATTCGAATCTTACATTTCACAGTTTAAATATTCACCCTACATCAAGGGCATTAGATATGGTTTCGGTTCAATAGCAGATATGGAGGACCCACTCGCTATCAAAAATATAGAATTACTGGGCAGGCTTAGTATGAGCCTTGATTTAATTGTCTCACCAGCATGGTTACCTTCGGTTGCAAATCTAATTCGGACTTGCACTGGAACGAAATTTCTCTTAAATCATTGCGGAAATGCTGATCCAAGAGCATTTCTCGAACCAGCAATATCTGCCGGAAAAGCTAATCACGGTGCAGCGCAATGGGTCGCCGATATGAAGACTGTCGCAGCCAACAAGAATGTGGTCTGTAAAATTTCGGGCACAATTTCAGTTTCGTCAGGCTATCCTAAAAGTGCCAAAACATTGGCTCCGGGAATAAATCATTGCCTGAATATTTTTGGCCCCGACCGGGTTATGTTTGCAAGCGACTGGCCCTGGTGCCTCAAAAGCAGTACCCTAGAAGAATGGGTCAAGATTTTGAAAGAGATCGTAAAGAATAGACCCTATCGTGAACGAAAAAAAATGTTTCACGACAATGCGATTAAGTTCTACACCATTTAATTTGCAGTCGTCTCGTTTGTAATTCGCGTCTGCTTTTTGTGTTGCAAAGTAGCGCTGTTAGGCTGCAATCGGGCTGCCAGCCAGTGTGGATGGGAATGACCTCGAAGGTGATTTATATGCGCGCGGCTGCTGAATCCGGGCGTGCCGTTGTGTTCCACAGCTGCGTGCGAATGTTGGAATGTTAACTGCTCCATAGTGATGTGTAGCATGCCCGCCTCGGCTGGCTGCTCCGGCCCGCTGCCTCCCACGGGCTAGTTCCGTGTCTGCGTCGGCGACCTGGACGGACTCTGGCGTACTAAGGTGGTCTAGAGCAACTTGGAGATATTTGTTAATGGAGTTTGCGCCGCCGCTGGCTGCGCTTGATATTGAATTCAAGGCAATTCCTAAGCAGGAGTTTGACCAGATGGCAGATTTGCATGGCGAAGCAACACATGATCCTTTCATGATGCTGCGGACTTGGGCGCTGAGCTGACCCCGCAGTTTTTGACCAGACTTTGGGTTGGCGACATTGCACCGAAGTCTTAGAGTGCGCGCGCCGTGTAAGCGTGGGTGCTAGTTTTTGACAGAGTGCAGCTGGTGCTTGGAGCTGCGGGGTACTGGTGGCGTTGTTGTCATGAACAGCGCGGTAGTTTCTGTGTAAATGCTGTGATGTAGCTGAAGGAGCGTCTCGATCTTTGCTCGGAAAGCGGGCGCGGGCGCGAGAAAAGTGGCGCTTGACAAATTTTAGTCACAGGCGTAAAGTGTAGTAATTAGCGTCATGAGTATTCCAATAAACTTGGTATTTCCGATAGTTTGGGGTTTTGTAGATGCGGAGTGCTTGACAAATTCCTGCTTATCGCAGAGAATAAAATAGTCTTAATGTTTTCAATAGACTCTGTAACAAATAGGGGACACTATGCGGAGCGCGGGCATATAAATAATTTATCTTACATGTCACAAATGTATCTATTTTGTCTGCACAGGAGAGTATTATAAATAAGTATTTTTCGTGATGATCGCTGGCTCTAAACAAATTGACCGAATTTTTAAATAGGAGATTGAAATGGCTCGAAATAATTTAAGTCGACGTGACGCATTGAAAGGAATCGGCACCGTAATGGCGTCTGCTCTTGTGGTGGCTTGTGCTCCGCAGACCGTGGAAGTTGTGAAGGAGGTCGTGAAGGAAGTTGAGAAGAAAGTAGAGGTCGAGAAGATTGTTGAGGTAACTGCTGTTCCGGTAAAAGGTGTGACAAACGCCATTGGAATGGAGTTTCCCGCAGATGCGCTGCCGATTGAAGAGCAGTACATGCCGATACCTGTTGGCACAACGGGCGGCGGTTTCGGTCACATAATGGAGTCCCTTTACAACCGTGCCTTTGAGCATGCTGGCGGTCAGGAAACACTGACGACGCTGGATATTGACGGCAACGTAATTGGCATTGGCGCCGAGAGTTGGACCCAGTCCGAGGATGGACTTTCGTGGGACTTTATGTTGCGCAAAGAACTGGTGTGGAATGATGGTAGTCCTGTCGTTGCAGGGGATTGGGAGTACACCCTAAAGTATTCGCTCGGCAAGGGGTACGACTTCGGCTGGTTTTATACCGACATCGTGGGCGTGCAGGATGCGCTTGCGGGGACAGGTGGCACCGATGACATCGGTATCGTAGCTGTGGACGACTATACGCTGCGCATCACCACTAAGGCCATCACACCATATGTGCCCGCCCTGGGTGTGTGGTTCCAAGTTGCTAAGAAGGATATTTGGAAAACAGCTGGTGAAAACTGGTCGCTCGATCCAAAGAAATACATCGCATCTGGTCCTTTCAATTTGGCGGAGTTCAACCGCGGAATCAAGAACCTGTGGGTACTGAATGAAACATACAAAGGTGTGCGCCGCCCCTATTTCACCGAGATTCGCGAAGAGACCTTGCCGGTCGCTGGAGGTTTGCCGGCCTACATCTCGGGCGATGTCCGCAGCTATGGTATTAACGGTGACACGCCCCAGGCAGAGATTGCGCTGATAAACTCCAATCCCATTTTGCGTGCAGAGTCTCACCCGAGTCCGTCTACATTCACTGACTATCTCGGATTTAACACCATGGCTGGAGTGCAACCGCCATTCGACAATCCGGATGTGCGCTTGGCGCTGTGCAAAGCCATTGACAAGGAAGTACTGATTGGCGAAATCTATCGTGGCTTCTCGAACACCGGCTGGGGCGTCTTGCCGAAGGGTTTCCCAGGCTACAGCGGTGACAAGCTAAAGGAACTTGACCCGAACAAGTATGATCCAGAAGCCGCCAAGCAGTTGCTCTCTAAGGCGGGTTTCACGGACGGCAAGGGCTTCCCCAAGGTTGAGGTCTGGATGCGTTCGCCCGGGCCAACGAATTTGAACGTGATGCAAGCGATTCAGGCACGCTGGAAAGAGAATCTAGGAATTGAGGTTGAGTTGAAGCCAGCTGACTTCCAAGCTTTTGCCGAAGTGTATCAAGGCAAAGGCGAGAAAGCCGGGATCTACTATGTTTCATATAGTATGGACTACTTCGACCCTGCCACGTTCCTTAATGTTTTTGTGACCAAGGGTGGGCGCCATCCTCACGTAGATCCTGCGTGGGATGAGAAATATGCCAAGGCGAACGCCAATATTGATCCGGTAAAGCGTTTGGAAGAGATTGCCGCGTGCGAGGCGGACTTGGTCAATAGCACAGCCTATTTCTTTATGGCGCAGCCATTCGGCATTAGTCTGGTGCCGTGCACCATGGGTGGTCCGGCAGTTCAACCCAACAAAGATGGTTACGTCTTTGCCACGGGCGGAGGCCCAGGATGCCCACATGCGTATGAAGGCCTTTACTGGCGTGATCCCTCCTGTCGGGCTAGTTTTGGGTAAGGATGCAAAACTAGTGTGCGCTAGCGGATAGCTGGCCGTGTAAAGTAACTTCGGGGGTTGGGTGGAGTAATGTGGCAGTTACTCCATCCAACTTTATGTAATCTGGAAGTCCATAGAGCAGAAATAGAAGCTTCGGCGGGTCCTCCTTCTGGTTACTGCTGCTTGGCTTTTCCAGTCAAGGTGAACTATCTTAATACTCCGTGATCAATTACACCATTCGCCGTTTTGTCGGCTTTGCGTTTACGCTGATATTGCTTTCTGTTTTTACCTTTGCCCTTACTAGACTTGTACCGGGCACTCCCTGGGGTAACAAAGCCCAGATCCCTCTTTCGGACGAGCAGGAAGCCATTTTCAGAGCAAGATATGGCATGGATAAGCCAGTCACCACGCAGTATCTAGTATGGTTGCGCAATGCTGTGATGTTCGATTTTGGGCGACCCTTCACCGCCCCCGAATTGAGCGTCATGCAGCTCATCTTCAAATCTCTGCCTTACAGTGCGTTGGTGGGTGGATTGGCCGCGATTTTTTCACTGATGTTTGGCATGCTCCTCGGAGCGGTCGCGGCGGCAAAGCAAAACACTTGGGTAGATGCCGCCATCACCAGTTATTCTGTTTTTATCGGGACCATACCCTCCTTTGTTATGGCGTTCTTGTTTGTATTTATATTCGCTCAAAAGCTTAGGTGGTTGCCAGCGGGAGGGTGGGGCTTAGACCACCACCTTATTATGCCTGTGCTGGCTTATGCCTTGCCAGGTACGGGCGGAATCGCGCGCTGGACAAGGCAATGTCTTGTGGAAGCCATGTCATCGGACTATGTGCGGACCGCCTATGCTAAAGGCTTGCGGCAAGCTGCGGTTGTGAGCGTTCACGTGTTGCGCAATGCATCTATTCCCCTCATCACTAGTTTTCTACCTATCTTTCCGAGCATGATGACGGGCTCTATTTTTATCGAAGCGGTGTTTGGTCTGCCTGGGCTGGGTAAATATTTTGCGCAGTCCGCTTCAAACCGTGACTATCCGCTGGTGTTGGGCATCACTATGTTCTGGGCATTCTTGATCATGACCACCTACTTCCTTACTGATATTTTGTATGGGGTTATTGACCCGCGCGTTAGAATTACGGACGAAAAGTAATGGTTGTGGGAGTTGATAAGCTGGGCTTAAGCGATACGACAGAGAACGTCGAATACGCTACTTTTTGGGCTGGCGCATGGCGCAGGTTTCGCCGTAACAAGCTGGCGGTCTATGGTTTAGGCTACGTTTTTGCGATTTTTCTGATTGCCATTTTCGCGGGGTTGCTCGCGCCTTATCCGTACGACAAGATTAATCCAAGATTCGCACTGGAGCCCCCATCGTTATTACACCCTTTTGGGACGGATGCACTTGGGCGTGATTTACTCAGTCGGATTATGTTTGGGGCTAGGCCGATGCTCATGGTTGGTCTACTGGTGAACATCGCATCGCTTGTGATTGGGGTTCCGATTGGACTAGTTGCCGGCTATGCAGGCGGTGTGCTCGACTGGGTTGTAACCCGCTTGATTGAAATGTTCTCAGCGTTGCCGTGGTACCTCGTGGCGCTTTTCCTTGTAATGGTTTTGAACCCAAGCATCGAAAATCTGATCATTGCTTTGACGGTAACCGCCTGGGTTGGTCCGGCACGCCTGGTGCGCGGCATGTCATTTTCTGTGCGCGAGCAGGACTACGTCGAAGCCGCGCGCGCGCTGGGTATACCAACTTTTCGGATCGTTGTTATGCATATCCTGCCTCAAATTGCGCCGTTGCTGTTGTGGAGTTTCGCGGCTGGTATTCCGGCTTCAGCCATGGCAGAAGCCGGAATGAGTTTCCTGGGTATGGGCGTTCGGCCTCCAGAGCCCAGTTGGGGGCAAATGTTGGCGGAGTCGGGCCAGTACTGGCAATACTGGCCACATATGTTCGCGTTTCCTGCTGGGATGATTGTTATTACGGTATTGGCATTCCAAGGCATGGCCGATGGTTTGCGCGAAGCAATGGATGTCAATACCAATGTTTAGGCTGCAGCATAAGTAAGATGGACCATTTACTGTCAGTTAAGAATCTTGAGGTTGCTTTCTTTACCAAGGACGGTAAAGTGAGTGCTGTAAATAGTATTTCGTATACGGTGGACGAGGGTGACACACTTGGTATTGTTGGCGAGAGTGGCTGCGGCAAAAGCGTGGGTGCGATGGCGCTGCTGCGCCTATTGCCTACACCGCCCGCAAAAATTATGGGTGGTGAAGTGGTGCTGCAGGGGCAGGATTTGCTTAAGTTACCGCAGAGCCAGATGCATACCATTCGCGGCAGCAAGATCGCCATGATTTTTCAGGATCCGATGACGTCGCTTAATCCTGTTATGACAGTCGGCAAACAGATTTCTGAGGCGGTGCGTGTGAACTTAGGTCTTGGCGCGCGAGAGTGCCGTGATCGAACGATAGAAGTGCTGTCAAATGTCGGCATTCCCCGGGCCGTCGACCGCCTGGGAGATTATCCGCACCAGTTCTCCGGTGGCATGCGGCAACGCGTTATGATCGCCATGGCGATTTCGTGCCGCCCTAAGCTTTTGATTGCCGATGAGCCGACCACCTCGCTGGACGTAACCATCCAGGCGCAGATCGTCGATTTGGTACGCCGCCTGCAGCAGGATCTGGGTATGGCGGTTATTTGGATTACCCATGATCTGGGCGTGATTGCACGCATTGCTAAGCGCTTGAATGTGATGTATGCCGGCAAGATCATCGAGTATGGCCCGATCAAAAGCGTTTTTGCTAAACCGCAACATCCCTATACCATGGGTCTGTTAGGGTCATTACCGCGCATTGATTCCAACAGCGATCAGGAGTTGCAATTTATCGAAGGTGCGCCCCCCGATATGGTCAGGCTGCCCAAAGGCTGCTCATTTGCGCCGCGCTGTAAGTTTCGCTCTGAGCGCTGCTTGGTTGAGGAGCCGCAACTCGTTGGAGTGGGTGACGATCACATGGCAGCCTGCATCAGGCTGCCGGAGATCCATGCTCAATAACTGTGCTTTGCATGAGTTTGCCGAAATAATTTTGTTGAAATCAACAGTTTGAAACCATGCCAGAACGAGAAGCTTTAGTACAAGTTAAGAATCTTAAGAAGTATTACCCCATTCGGGAGGGGTTGTTGCAGAGGACAACCGGCCATATTAAGGCCGTTGATGATGTGTCTTTTGACATCTTCAAGGGAGAAACACTCGGGCTGGTGGGCGAGAGTGGCTGCGGTAAGACTACGGCTGCCCGCGCTATCCTGCAGCTTCAGCGGCCTACGGCTGGCTCAGTCGTTTTGGATGGCAAGAATGTCGTTGCAATGAAAGGTGAGGACCTGCGTCGTATGCGCACAAAGATGCAGATTATCTTCCAGAATCCGTATTCGTCGCTTAACCCGCGCATGACCGTAGGTAGCATGATTGCCGAGCCCATGAAGGTGCATGGCATTGCGGCGGGTGATGAGGCAAAGGAACGGACCGCGGAGTTACTCTCTCTCGTTGGACTGAATAAGCATTTTGTCAATCGCTTTCCTAGCGAATTCTCTGGCGGGCAGCGCCAAAGAATCGGTATTGCGCGGGCACTGGCACTGAACCCAATTTTTGTTATCTGCGATGAACCTATATCTTCGCTGGATGTTTCTATACAGTCTCAAATAGTCAACCTGCTCAGGCGTTTGCAGCACCAGCTGGGGTTGACTTATTTGTTCATCTCGCACGATTTGCGTATGGTGCGCTATATCAGCGATCGGATTGCTGTCATGTATTTAGGCAAGGTCGTAGAGTTAGCCAGCAGCACTGTGCTGTTTAGCAAGCCGTTCCATCCTTACACCCAGGCACTTTGGTCGGCTGTGCCAATCCCCGATCCGGTAATTGAAGAAACCCGGGAACGCATCGTGCTGGAAGGTGATGTGCCCAGCCCGGCGAATCCTCCGAATGGCTGTCATTTCTGTACGCGCTGTCCGGCGGTCATGGAAGTTTGCCGCCAGATCGAGCCGGAATTGCGGGAGATTGAAGCCCAGCACTTTGTCGCGTGTCATTTGTACAATTAGTTGGGGAGCCAGCAGAATTAAACTGTAAGGTGACATATTTACGATTATGGAAAAGTTTACGCCACTGAATCTGTCTTCTGAGGAATTGATCGCCTACACCCCGGAATGGCAGGGGGAGCGCTTTGCCGATGGTCGCCCCCGGGTGCCGGATGATATTGTCGCGCGCATGCGCCACGTTACCATCACCCAGGCTTGGGGAGTGCTGCGCGGCGCTGGTTTCAACCATCAGTACGAGGATGGCTGGCAATGCACCCACCCAGGTGGAGTGCTATGCGGCCGAGCACTCGCTGCGCTTTACATGCCGCGGCGGCCAGATATGCGGCAGGTTATGGAGACCCGCGGCGAGCAAGCTAGACAGGTCGGCGACCAAATTTCCTGGCCCATCGATGCTCTGGTGCCCGGCGATGTCTACGTGGCAGATGTCTATGGAAAAATCGCCGAGGGCCCGGTGATCGGTGAAAACTTGGCTACTGCCATTCTTACCAATTCGGGCAACGGGGTGGTGCATGGCCGGCGGTTATAGTTTTGGGGCAGGGCCCTACTGGTGAAGAATATGCGTTCATTGCGTAGGAACATGCCTTTTTTGCTTATGGCGGCGCCGGGCTTTTTGTTGCTCGTGGTATTCAGCTATCTACCCATGTTTGGTGTAGTGATCGCCTTCAAGAACTACAAGGCCAGCAAGGGCATCTGGGGAAGTGATTGGATCGGCCTAAAGAATTTTGAGTATCTGGTGCGCACGCCCGACCTGCAGCGCATCACTACCAATACAGTTTTTCTTAATGCAATCTTTATTCTAACTGGCTTGATCGGCGCGATTGGTCTGGCGCTCCTGCTCAACGAAGTACGTGTGAAGCTTGCTGCCCGTGTCTACCAGACCGTTATCTTTTTCCCATTTATTATTTCTTGGGTCATTGTCGGTTACTTCTCCTTTGCTCTACTCAACTATGAAACGGGATTGGTCAATGGTGTGGTGCGTGCATTAGGTATCGAACCAATTTCTTGGTTCAACACTCCTCAGCCCTGGCCTGCGGTTCTGACCATTACCAGTCTCTGGAAAGGAGTGGGTTATGGCAGCGTGATCTATCTGGCGGCTATGCTGGGGATCAACCAGGAGTATTACGAGGCTGCCATGCTGGACGGCGCCAACAAACTGCAGCAGATTCGCTATATCACCCTGCCCTTCCTAATCCCCATAGTGATCATCGTTTCGCTGCTGGCAGTTGGCAAGATTTTCTACGCCGATTTTGGAATGTTCTACTATGTCACCAGGGATAGCAAGATGCTTTACTCCAGAACAGATGTGATCGATACCTACGTTTTTCGCGCCCTGCGTGTCAACGCCGATATCGGCATGGCTGCTGCGGCCGGGCTTTACCAGTCGGTGGTCGGTGTGGCGCTGGTCTTGTTCTCCAACTGGTGCGTCAAGCGTATTGATCCGGAACGATCACTATTTTAGTATTGCCGACGCAGAACAGGGTAATATGACTGCCAACCGCCTATCTCCCCAGGCCTACACACCGCGTGGTTGGTTTGCCCGCAACTGGGGGCAGATTGCACTTAATCTTTCTCTCACCCTGCTCGCTTTTTTCTTTCTAGTACCGCTCTGGGTTGTTATCTCTGCTTCTTTTACAGATGAGGCGGCATTGACCAAACATGGCTTTGGTCTTTGGCCGACCCTGTTCAGTTTTAGCGCCTACAGATATATTCTGCAAAATCCGACACAGATCTTTAATGCATTTGGCGTCACTCTGCTTGTCACCACGATTGGTACACTGGCTTCACTTTTCATTAATTCCCTGATAGCCTATGCGCTTTCCCGCACCAACTTTACCTGGCGGCGCACCCTGAGTTTCATAATCTTTCTAACTATGCTTTTCAACGGTGGGCTCGTGCCTTCCTATATTTTGATTACCCAATATCTCAAGTTGCGCGATACATTTGCGGTTTTGATTGTTCCCAGCCTTCTGGCACCGTGGCATATTTTTTTGCTGCGCACTTATTTCAGCACACTCTCTAAAGAGTTCATCGATTCGGCCAGGTTGGACGGCGCCAATGAATGGCAAATCTATTTGCGGATAGTCATGCCCCTCTCCACACCAGCCCTGGCAACCATCTCCCTTTTCACAATTCTCGGATATTGGAATGATTGGCAAATGGCTTTGCTCTACATCAACGATACTACGCTCTATCCATTGCAGTACCTGCTTTTTGCGGTGTTAAAAAATGCCGAGTTTTTGACCTCGAACGCCAATGCATCTGCTATGCTTGGCTCTGTGAAGGTGCCCCTGCAAACTGTGCGGATGGCGATGGCCGTGATTGCGATCGCTCCGGTGGCGGTTGCCTTCGTTAGTTTGCAACAATACTTCGTCCGGGGTCTTACCATCGGCGGGATTAAAGGGGAGTAGACGGACAGGACGGCCAGGATGCATATTATGTAAAAAATACAATTCGTGTTATTTGTGTATATGGAAGCTAACCAAATTTTTTGGAGAAAAAAGAACCATGACTAAGTTTTTCAGATTTCTATCCCCTTGTTGCCCTGCTAAGCCTGGTGCTGACCGCTTGTGCGGCACCCGCCCCAGTGGAGCCTGCAGCCGAAGTGAGTGCACCGGCTGCTGTAGAAGCACCAACGGTGAGCGCACCGGCCGCCACGGACAGCCCACCGGCCGCCACGGAAGCGCCCTTGGTGACCGTCACCTACCAGTATCCGAACACCGTCTTTAAGGACGTGAAGCTGGTAGAGGATGCCCTGAATGAACTGCTTGTGCCCATCGCTAATGCCAAGATCGAACTCATACCGTTCGACTGGGGTGCTTATGACGAAAAGATGAAATTGTCCTTTGCCGCTGGCGAAACGTGCGACATCGTATTCACTGCGCCCTGGATTAATAACTACCTGCTCAACATCGCCGGTGGCAACTTGCTGCCGCTGGATAAGTTGCTGATTGATTCCGCGCCCGGTCTGTGGGCCAGCATGCCCGAGACCACCTGGGATGCAGCCCGTGTTGACGGCAAGATCTACGGTGTGATCAATCAGCAGATTTTTGTTAAGCCCTTTGGTGTCTATGTGCGCAAAGACCTAGCCGACAAATATGGCCTGGATGTCTACGCGCTCAAATCCTATGATGAACTGGAACCTTTCATTCTGTCCATCTTGAAGAACGAGCCGGATGTGATCCCGTCGGGTGGAGCCGGTACTTGGACCGACGAGGGTGTCGGTTTCGATCCTATCGTTGGCCAAGGAGTGCCCGCTGTTGTTCGCTTTGACGACAAAGATATTACTGTCTTCAACGCCGCAGCTTCGCCGGAATTCAAGAAGTCCATCGAGCGGGCGCGCCGCTGGTATATGGCTGGCTATGTACCCAAAGAACAAATGGCTGACGACGATGCCCAGAACGCGTGGAAATCGGGTAAATTTGCCATCGGCGGTTTAAGTGGCGTCGTTAAGCCCGGCGGCGAAATTGAAAATGAGCAGCGCTCTGGGCAGGCGGTCTATGCCCAATCTGTGGGACCGGTCTTCCTTACTACCGCAGGCACAACAGCTACTACTAATGCCATTTGCAGCAGTTCCAAGAATCCAGAAGCCGCGATGCGGATTTTGGAAGCGCTGAACACCAATGTGGAAGCTTATAACACCCTGGCCAAGGGCATTGAAGGCAAACATTGGGAGTGGGCGGACAAGATGAACAAAGTGGTGAAGCCCGGCCCCAATAATGCCGACTACAACCCCAACACCGACTGGGAGTTTGGCAACCAATTCCTGGCCTACTACATCGATGCCAAACAGGCTGAGATTAAGGCGTGGGAAGCCACCTACAAACTTAACACCGAGTCGCCGGTCTCGGTTGCCATGGGTTTCAACTTTAATCCGGAGCCAGTGAAGACCGAATTGGCCAATCTATCCGCCATCTCTGTTGAGCTGCTGGGCCCCCTGACTGCTGGTTTGGTGGACCCCGCCACGGCGCTGCCTGCCTATCTGGAACGGTTGGAACAGGCCGGCCTCCAGACCTTGATCGACGAAGCCCAACGTCAGTTGAAGGAGTGGGCTGCAAGCAGATAATATATTTGCTGACAAAGTGATAGGGTGAGGGGGTGGCAAGAAATGCGCCTTGTCACCCTTTCATCACTCGGATAGTCAATCTCGTAATCTCCCAATCTCTGCCATCTGGCGGGAATTGGGAGAATGCCAGACCACAACCCAACTAATGCAAATCAAAGCAATTCACTTCTACATCCTGCCTGGCGAACCCATCGTGCGTGCTGTGGATGGCGGCAACGGCGGCATGGAGCAACCGCCACAAAGCTGGACGGGGATGTTTACCCACAGTCATGGCTTGCGCGGTGGCTTGGGTAACCCGAGCGTTCTCTACCGGGACGACAAGCCTTCGCCCACTTTTCGCTCTGTGCTGCGCGTTGTCACAGATGGCGAACTGAGCGCCTACACCGATTTTGAAACTGGCTTCCATGCCGATGATCTGGTTTGGAAGGCGCGCCAGTTTATGGCGACCATTGCGCCTATGCTTATCGGCATCGACGCTTTTGACCGCGAACATATCTGGCAGAAGCTCTGGTACGCCCAGCGTTTCTTCTACACCGGGCGTGGCATGGTTGATACCATTGACACCATGTTGTGGGATTTGTTCAGCCGCCATGCGCGCCTGCCCATATATAAATTACTCGGTGCGTGCCGCGAAAGCATCCCGGCTTACGGGAATATTGGCGGCACGACCATTGACGAGTACATCGCTGATGCGCTGCGGGTTAAGGAACTGGGTTATGTGGGTGCCAAGGATCATTCCTATCGCGGCGTCAAGGGCAACATCCAGCTTGCCAAAGAATTGCGCGCTGCGACAGGCGATGAGTTCTTTCTCATGCACGACCCCGTCGAGTGTTACGACTATGACGAGGCGGTTACAGTGGGGCTGGCGCTGCAAAAATACAATTATAAATGGATGGAAGAGCCGCTGCAAGATTTCGACTTCCTCGGTCTCAAGCGGCTGAGCGACCGCCTCGATCTGCCAATCATGGCGATGGAGTGGATCGGTTCTTTAGGGGGCCAACCCTTCAACGCCTCAGCTTTTATGGCGCAGCAAGCGTGTGACATCCTCCGGCAGCGCGCCGTGGGAATTACTGGGCAGATCAAATTGGCGCACCTGGCGGAGAGCTTTGGCGCGCTGGTGCATGGGGGCAACCACCATGTTATTCTCGCCATTCGCAACGATCCAGTCTTTGAAGCCTACATGGGCATCAAGCCCCGCCCGCCGGAAAGTCAGTTGGATTGTCGCGGCACACTTGTGGTGGAAAATGGGGCGATGTCGATTGCCTACAATGATCGCCGCCCCGCGGAACCGGACTGGGATGACTACAAGCGCACGGCGCTGGAGGTTGTGGTTTGAGCTTTCCTGCCCGACGCCGAGAACGCCGCTGTGCGTGGTGCGTGTATCGACGTCACTACCAGTGCACCGACGACTAAGTACGGACCACCAAGACCACCGGCGTTTTGTTCGTCCGTCTCGTGCACGAGGGCAGAAATCGCTGGTCTATTCCCCGAGCAAAGTAAGAAATATGAAACAACTAGAGCGCCAAACTTGAGCCGCCCCTTTGCCCACCCCATCGCCGATATGCTGGGGTTGAACCTGACCCATCCCCGCTTTCTGGTGGATCACATTGATCTGGGTGTGCGCCAGGAGACGAGCTGCCGGGGCGACTTTGTGAAGTTTCAGGAGTGGGGGATCAGCCTGGCTGTCTGCAAGGGCGGCCCTGTGCAGTACGATGGCAATTTCGCTAGCCTCTGGCCCCAACAACCTGAGTGGCGGCCTGGACGGGCCAACGCCGCACCTCTTCATCTGAGCAACGCCTACAAACACCCCACGGAACTGGTGCTGGCTGTGCTCGATCGTTTCCTGTGCGATGTGGAGGCGCACCCCGATCTGGTGCTGCTGGTGCGTCGGGCCGCGGACATTGACCGTGCCCAGTCCGAGGGCAAAGTGGCGCTGCTCATGGGGGCCAACCGCAGTGACTGGTTTGGCGATAGCCCCGGTGTGGTGCGTATGTTTGCCCGCCTGGGTCTGCGCATGATTACCCTCAACGCCAGCGGGCGTGAGCTGGGCTACGACGCCTACGACGAGGCACGCTCCGGTGGGCGACTGACCCAAATTGGGGTTCGGATGATCGAAGAGATGAACCGGGCCGGGATTCTGATTGACCTGGCCCACACCAACGAAGCGTGCGCCCTGGACATCATCGAACTCTCCGCCGCGCCGGTAGTGGATTCCCATTCCAATCCTCGTTCATTGGAGGAGTCGCCTCGCAATACCTCGAACCGGGTGATGCGGGCGCTGGCAGACAGAGGCGGGATGCTGGGCATCATACCTCCCATCCCCCGGCCCCACGGGGAAGCGCCCTACACTTCTGTTGAGCCGGCAGCGTTGGACCGTGCTATCGCCTACATTCGCTACGCCGTGGATGTGATGGGCGTCCAGTCCGTGGGCATCGGCACCCACTTCAACACGGCAATCATGCCTTTGCTGATCGACGGTCTGCTGGCGGCGGGCTTTGGGAATGCCGCTGTGTCGGATCTATTGGGCGGCAATTATTTGCGGCTGTTGCGCCGGGTGCTGCCCGCAGTATGATCTATTGCTGCCCTGTGCAAATAATGCCGTTGTGCGTGTTGCTTCAACCAGTACACGCATCACGCACCACGGGGAGCGCTGGCAATGTCCCTCATTTGCAAATCTATTTCACAATTTAGCGCATGGCGCCCCCTCACTTTAGGTCAGGGTTCGGAGATTCACAAACATGGCTTTAAATTTTTCGTTGCCCAGGTTTGGACTAGGCTGTGCGCCACTTGGCGGAGATGGCGGCGTTTTTGGTATGGAATCAGAGGCTGCATCTGATCTGTTGGTGCAGCACAGCCTGGCCCACGGCGTGACATTTTTTGACACCGCGGGCCTCTATGGGGCCGGTCTCAGCGAGCGACGTCTGGGCCACGTTTTGGCCGGTGTACCACGCCAGCGTTTTCAAATTGCCACCAAGATCGGCGTGTTGATCAACCCCGACGGCAGCAGCGAACGTAGTTATCGCCGCGATGCGGTGAAGCGCAGCATCGCCGATAGCCTGCAACGCCTGCGGCTGGATTTTATCGAGATTGCGCATATCCACGATGCGGACAGCGATGAAAATTTCCGAACGGCCCTCGACGAAGCTTATCCTGTGCTGGCCGATCTCAAGGCGCAAGGAGTGATTCGGGCGATTGGCGCGGGAATGAATCAGTGGCAACGCGAAGCTGATTTTGCGCGCAACGCCGACTTCGACTGTTTTCTGCTGGCGGGTCGCTACACGTTGCTCGAACAAGAGCCGATCCACGAATACTTGCCGTTGTGTCTGGAGAAAGGAATCAGTGTCTTGCTCGGAGGTGTCTTTAACACCGGTATCCTCGCCACCGGCAGCATTCCCGGTGCCTGGTATCAATACCGTCCGGCCCCGCCGGAAATTCTGGAGAAGACCCGGCGCATTGAAGCCATTTGCACACGTTACGGCGTCGCGCTCAAGGCGGCGGCCTTGCAATTTCCCCTGGCGCACACATCCATCCGCAGTCTCGTGGTGGGGATGATCGCACCAGATGAAGTTGATCAGAACCTGGCGGCGTTACATGCGCCGATCCCGTCTATGTTTTGGAGTGATTTACGCAGTGCCGGGTTGATTGATCCTGCCGCACCTGTTCCTCTTTGAAACATAAACGGAGCCGCCGATGAAGATCACTGCTGTCAAACTCTATGTACTGGAAGCAGCCGGGCAACTGAGCCGGGGCGCGCTTAAATTAACCCAGGTACCTGGTCTATCGCGCATCCAGTACACCCACACCAGTTCGCCCACCGATCAGCCGCTGCGTCAGCACTTCATCGAGGTGGAATCAGATGCCGGAATCAGCGGACGCTGCACCACTACCATGCTGCCCTATCAGGTGGAAATTCTGCGTCGGCAAGTGCTGGGCGAGGATGTTCGCCACCGTGAGCGCCTGTACCAGATGTTGCACAAGGGCACGCGCTGGCTCTACCAGCCGCCCGGCTGGTTTGGCGATTTTGATAACTGTTTGTGGGACATTTTGGGCAAAGCGGCCGGCTTGCCTGTTTATGCGCTGGTGGGTGGCGTACGCCAGCGTTTTCCCGTGTACCTAACCAGTGGCGATGCTACAGTGAGCGACTATCTGCGTCACATCGAATTCGGCAAACAAATGGGCATCAACGCCTACAAATTTCACAGCTACAAGGGCGGTCAGGCCGACATTCCCATTTTCCGCCAGGTGCGCAAAGAAGTTGGCGATGGTTATGGCCTGATCAACGACCCGGTCTGCTCCTACGATCTGCGTGAAGCGATTGAAGTGGGGCGTGTCATGGAAGAACTGGGCTTTATCTGGTTGGAAGAGCCGTTTCATGAGCAGAAGCTCAACCACTATCAGATCCTTTGTCGCGAACTGACCATGCCGGTCATGGCCAACGAGATGCTGATGCATGATATCGGCCTATCCAGCCAATGGCTGATACAGGGCGGCACCGACCGGCTGCGCGCCAATGCCCGCAACGGCACCACGCAAGTGCTCAAGATGGCACACTTTGCCGAGCTACATGGTGCAAACATTGAAATGAACGCTCAGGGCGGGCTGGCTGGATTAATCCACGCCCATCTTGGCTGTGCGATCGATAATACCGATTTTTACGAATATTTTGCCATGACGCCAGAGGCCAATCGCACCGACGGCGAGCAGTGGGGCATTCTCAATGGCCCGTTGATAGAAGATGGGCACATTGCGCCGCCCGATGGGCTAGGCTGGGGCGCCGTCTGGGATGAAGACTATTTCCGCGCACGCGTTGTGGCTGAACATTAGACCAAGCAATCAAAGGAAACTTCTATCATGCTCAAAATCACAGATGTCGAACGCATTACAGTGCATGTGCCTTTTACGCCTCGCAGCCATATTTGGTGCGCGCGTGAACAGTATCAGTGGGGCATTAGCGAGGTAGTCCGTGTCACCACCGACGTGCCTGATCTGGTGGGTTACGGCGAAACCATGCCCCACTACACCTGGGGGCGAGTTAGCGACGAGGCTATTGCCCGCGTCAAGGGGCGCACCCCGGCTGAATTTTTGGGCGATGAGTCGCTCGGCGCCGGTTTGCAGATGGCGATCTATGACCTGGTGGGCAAAGCCAACGGAGTGCCAGTCTACAAGCTCTTCAATCTGCCACGCGTGCGCGAATGGTGTCCCATCTCGTGGTGGAATGTGGATATGTCGCCTGCAGATTTCGCTGCTGAAGCCAGCGAAGCCGTGAGCAAAGGCTATACCTCCCACAAGATCAAGGCCCGTCCCTGGTGGGACATCTATGCCCAAGTGGAGGCGATTAGCAAGGCCACACCGGAGTACTACCACCTTGACATGGATTGGAATCAGATGTTGGCGAATGCCAGCAATGCCATTCCTGTGTTGCAGCGGCTCGACCAGATGCCGCGTGTCAGCCTCTACGAATCGCCCATTTTCCATCATGATGTAGAGGGCAACCGCCAATTGCGCAGTAAGATCAGCTTGCCGATCGCGCATCACTTCGGCAACCTGCTATTCCCTACAGTCATCCGCGACGAAGTGTGCGATGGCTTTGTGATCGGCGGGGGCATTAAGAGCGTATTGCAGCAGGGATTGCTGGCGGCTGGCTTCGACAAGCCCTTCTTCTTGCAGATCGTTGGCACGGGCATCACCACGGCGCTTTCGCTGCATCTGGGCGCCGTCCTCTCCCATGCCCAGTGGCCGGCCGTCAACTGTATGAACATCTATAGCGACGACCTGCTGGCGACGCCGATCACAATCAAGGGTGGTTATGCGAAAACACCGGACGCACCCGGACTGGGTATTGAGATCGACGAGTCCGCCCTGGTGCGCTTCAAGATGGAGCCACCCTACGAACATCCACCCTTGCGCTTGTTGTTAGCCGTGCGCTGGCCCAACGGACGCACCCGGTACTACGGCAACATCATGCAGTGCTGGACCGATGCCCACAACGGCAACATGCCAATCCACGAACACGGCGCACGGCTGGAATATGTACAGAATGATGGTTCGAGCGATTGGGATGAATTGCAGGCGCGCGCGCAGCGCGAGGGACCGATCTTCTCGTATGAGTAACTCGACGCCACCTCGTTCACTAACGCTGGGGAAGCACACACTTTTGCGCCATCTGCCATGTGAGGTCTCGCTACAGAGCGATCGACTCGGTGTCGGAGGGTTGTTGCACATTGAGGTCACAGAAAGTGCGGCGCGCCTGGTCGTACGGATTGGTGAACTGGCTGAAAGCAATCGCTTTATGGCGCTGGCGCGCTACGACCCCTTTTGGATGCGCCCACAGATGGGAAGGCGTGGTGGACAAGTACCAGTCGAGACGCAATTTCTACTGGTCGAGCGTTCCGGTGGTGGCTATGCACTCTTTATCCCGCTGATCGACAAGGCTTTTCGTGCCACGCTGCAGGGCGATGGCGAGAATGGGTTGGCAGTCGTGATCGAGTCGGGCGATCCAGCTGTCGTGACAAACGCTATGACCGCGATCTTTGTCGCCGTAGGGGAGACTCCTTACCATTTGGTTAGCGAGGCGGCGCGGGCAGTGCTAGCGCAGACGGATGGCGGTCGTCTGCGCCGCAATAAACCGTTGCCAGCATTTATCGATAGCTTGGGCTGGTCGACCTGGAACGCCTTTTACCACGAAGTGACTCATGACAAGATTCGCCAGGCATTGACCGTGCTGCGCCAGGCAGGAATCCAGCCACGCTATTTGCTGCTCGACGATGGCTGGCAAACTGTGGCTCACTTCCCCACCGGTGAGAAGCGACTGACTGCTTTCACGGCGGACCCTATCAAGTTTCCTGGCGATCTGGCGCCCACCGTGCGCATGAGCAAAGAGGAGTTTGGTATCGAGACGTTCCTCGTCTGGAACACCCTCTGCGGCTATTGGGGCGGAGTCGATCCGGGGTCGTTTCCGCACTATGCCATCCAGGTCGTCGAACGTCATTATTCACCCGCCATCACGCAACAGGCCCCGACAATCGAGGGCGCGTGGGGGCGGGTCGTGGGTCTGATTGCGCCGCAGGATGTTTATCGTTTCTTTCATGAGTATTATGGGCACTTGCGACAACAGGGTGTGGACGGCGTGAAAAGTGATAGTCAAGCGATGTTGGAGGGACTGGGTGCAGGTCATGGCGGGCGTGTGGCAATGATGCGCACCTTTCACGCCGCACTGGAGGGCGCGGTGCAGACTCACTTTCTGGGTAACTTGATCAACTGCATGAGCAACTCGAACGAGATGCTCTACAGCACACTCAACTCGTCGCTCACGCGTACCTACACCGACTTCTGGCCCGACCGACCCGAAACCAATGGCGACCATCTCTATAGCAATGCACTGGTCAGCCTCTGGTCCACACAGTTTGTGCATCCCGACTGGGATATGTTCCAGTCCGGTCACCCAGCGGGCGCCTATCACGCCGCCGGGCGGGTCGTGAGTGGGGGGGCAATCTGCGCCGCCGATGCACCTGACGATTTCGACTTTGCCTTGATGCGCAAATTGGCGTTGGCGGACGGCTCGATCCTGCGCCCACGTCAGCCAGGTCTGCCCACGCGCGATTGTCTCTTTCACGATGCCACGCAGGAGCCAATATTGCTCAAGATTTTCAATCACAACGTTGGTTCAGGCATTCTCGGTGCTTTTCATGCTATGTGGCACGTGGACGGAGCCGCGCCGATCACGGGAGAGATTCGCCCTGCCGATGTCGAAGGCATAGCCGGTGACCGCTTTGCCGTCTTTGCCCATCACAGCCAGGAAGTGCGACTGCTGGCGCGCCACGACCCTTGGTCGTTAACCCTGTCACAACTTGGCTTTGAACTCTTTACCATTACACCGATCGACCAGGCTGCGGGAACACAGGCAACTTCCTCCATCATCGCCCCGATCGGCTTGATCGACTACTTTAACAGCGGTGGCGCCATTCTTGATAAGGGGTGGTTGACAGAGCGTTGTTACCGCCTACGGGTGCGCGGTGATGGTTACTGTTGGCTCTATTGCCAACCTCAGCCCACTCGCATCGTTGTCAACGACACACCTATGCACTTTGGGTATGTACAGGAAACGCACATCGTCTCACTCCATCTGAAAGATGTAGACAATATTGTACAAGTTGAGACTTAGGTTACTCTTTCCGTAACACTTTTTGCGGTTCAAAAAGTGTTACGGAATTGTGAGCTCAAGTATAGTGCTCTGTTTGCCAAGTTTAGATGGGTTTGGATGACGTAGGTGCAATTTGCTTATTGCACAGTTTCGGTACTCAAGCACGTGCGATGCGGAAATCGCACCTACATTAATTCCATCAGAATTTACCTAACACTGGACTAGCCACAAGTACATCAAGGATAGATAGTCTAAGTAGATCACGAAAGTGGAGTCCGCATTCGCTACCGCGGATAGCATTCGACAGTAGGAAATGCCTCACTCCTCCAGATTCGTGATCTACTGAGTATAATTTTCAATTTACGTGAAGCATAAGGAATCAACCCACATGACATTGGAAGCACGTACAAAATCTTACGACCTCTTGCTCAAGGGTGGACACGTTATCGACCCGCACAACCGCGTAGATGCAGTGCGGGATGTGGCAATCCAAGGCAACCAGATTGCGGCGGTGGCGCACGACATCAACCCGGCATTGGCAGCAAATGTCGTCGATGTCAGCGGACACATTGTCACCCCGGGCATTCTCGACATTCATGTCCATGTCTATCACACACGCGCGCCGGAAGGCGACCCTGAAGGATTGAGCGTGGATGCCGATGCCCACTCCTTCCGCAGCGGTGTCACCACAATGGTCGACACCGGCACGGCTGGGCCGCGTCACCTGCGTCACTTTAAACAGAGCGTGATCGACCGCGCCAAGACGCGCATCTTGGTTTATGTCAACATTGTCAACCAGGGTATGCTGGGAGACTTCGAACAAGACCCGCGTACCTTTGACGCTGACTATGCCGCCTCGGTGGTCGAGGCCTTCCCGGAAATCTGTGTTGGCATCAAAACTGCCCACTACTGGAGCAACCTACCCTGGGACGATCTGCACACTCCCTGGGCTGCGGTGGATCAATCGATCAAGGCAGCGGCACTGTGCGGCAAACCTGTGATGTACGACTTCCACCCGCGCCCACCTGAACGCAGTTATGAAGAACTCATCCTGCAAAAGGCGAGACCGGGCGACATCCATACCCATGTTTACGCCGCCCACATCCCGGTGTTGGATGCGAATGGCAACGTCCACCCCTGCATGTTCGAGGCGCGCAAGCGCGGGGTTATCTTTGATCTCGGGCACGGTGCTGGTAGCTTTTGGTTCCGCAACGGCGCCCGCGCCATCGAGCAAGGCTTTCTGCCCGACTCGATCAGCACTGATCTGCACCGCCACAGCATGAACAGTGTGGTGGCTGATATGCAGACGACCATGAGCAAAGTGCTGGCAATGGGTGTGCCGCTTTACGATGTGATCAAACTCTCGACCATCAACCCCGCCAACGAGATCGGACATCCGGAGTTGGGGCATTTGAGCATAGGCAGTTGTGCCGATGTGGCGGTGTTTCAACTGCACAGCGGTAGTTTTGGATTTGTTGATTGTGGGCGTGCCAAAATCGCAGGCGACAAAAAGCTGGAATGCGCCATGACCATCCGCAACGGGGCAGTTGTCTACGACGTGGGCGGTTTGAGTATGCCCCATTGGACAGAAGCGCCGGCTTCTTATTGGGGGCGTTGAGAACTAGAAATATGGGTATTTACGACGAGTTTGATCTTCCGCGCGTGATTAACGCCTGTGCCACCGTTACGCGGCTGGGTGGCAGTCGCATGCCGCCTGAAGTGTTGGCGGCAATGCACGATGCGGCGCAGGATTTTGTCAACATAGAAGATCTGCAACGCAAACTTGGTGAAAAAATATCTACTATGACGCACAACGACGCGGCTTACATTGCCACTGGCGCGGCGGCGGGGATTGTGCTGGCGATCGCGGCCTGTATTACGCGCAACGATCCGGTTGCAATGGCTGCGCTGCCGCACACGGAAGGCATGCGCAACGAGGTGTTGCTCTTTAAATCGCACAACATTGGCTACTCGTTTGCGGTACGTCAAACCGGCGCAAAAATGTTGCTGCTTGGCGATGGTGAACGGGTCACCAATCAGGAATTGTGCGATGCGATAAACGATAAGACCGCCGCTTTTATTTGGTTTCAAGGTACTTTCTGCGGGCGCGGGGATCTGCCCTTGCCGGAGGTGATTGAAATCTGCCAGGCGCGGGGTGTGCCTGTATTAGTCGACGCCGCCGCTCAATTGCCGCCGGTTGAAAATCTCTGGAACTTTACAAAAATGGGCGCGGCTGGCGCAATGTTTAGCGGTGGCAAAGACCTGCGTGGTCCACAGGCAAGCGGGCTGGTGGTGGGTAAACGCTGGCTGATTGAATCCATCTGTCCGCTGGGCAACCCCAACGCTGGGATCGGTCGCCCCATGAAGGTGGGCAAGGAGGAGATGGCGGGTCTCTATGCGGCAGTCAAGCGTTATCTTGCGCTTGATCATGACGCACGGCGGGTACGCGATGAACAAGTCGTCGGGGATTGGTGTGTGGCATTCAATCAACTGCCGGGCGTCACCGCCCAGCGTTCCTTTCCCAACGAAGCGGGTCAACCACTTCCGCGCTGCGAAGTTAGTATTGCTGCCGGTGCGCGTTTGAGTCACGATGAGACGCTGTTGGCGTTGCGGGCCGGCACACCCTCAATCGAGACTGGTGGAGTGGCCGGGCGGGTGGGTTTTGCGCTGAATCCTATGACCTTGAACGGTGATGAGTGCGCGATTGTGCAAGAACGGCTTGTTGCCTTGCTTAGCAGAAAATAGTGCCAATAATATATTTACGAGCAAGCAAGCAATCTAAGGTAATGGAGTAATTATGAATATTCTGATTGTCGGTGCGTCCGGGGATGTCGGCACTCTGGTAACACCTTTTCTCAAACAGAAACATGCCTTGCGCGTCTACGATATCAAGGCGCCCGCCGATGAAACGTTGGCATACTGGCAAGGCGACGTCACGGATTTTGACAATCTCAGACGGGCGCTAGAAGGCATGGATTTGCTCTTCTACATGGCGATGAACCTCCAGCGCGGCGACCCTTTGGCAATGGAGCACTCTTCGTTTGATGTTAACGTCAAGGGCGTCTACCTAGCCTTCAAGGCGGCACACGAGGTAGGCATTACCCACGCTGTACATTGCAGCACCATGTCGGTATATGATGGTGCGCTGGATGTGCGCTACTTCTTTGACGAAGAAATGATGCCGGATGCGCGTGGCACCTACGGCTTTACCAAGCGACTGGGTGAGGAAGTGTGCCGCAACGCGTGGAATCGTTATGGGATCAGCGTCAACTCGCTGCGCATGTGCCACCCCGTGGCGCGCGAAAAATGGCTGGAACAGGCGCGGCTGAGTGTGCCATCCATCCCGACTGATGCCGAAGATGTGGCGCGGCTGATGCTGGCGGCCATGGAATATCGCAACGGTTTCCAAGCCTTTCTGACCAGCGGCGATTACGAAAACAAGTTCATGAACATGGGCAAAGCGAAGCGACTGTTGGGTTGGGAGCCGTTGGCGCGACCGGTCAAGTAAAAGCCGAGTGATATCAGTTCTGCGTTGAATTGTAGGAATGGGCTGATGGGTTGTTTCGATGAACGACGTCAGGTTGCTGTCCACTACAACATAGGTGCTGGTCACGAAGGTGGAGAGGTGAAGGCCAGCAAGGAACCACGCCGGCAATGTCATTTGGCAGACTATTTCGGCGCAAATTTTACGGTTGGGCGATCTGTTAGCGCTGCTTCGGGGTCATACATCTATGAGTGGGCCTTGACCGGACCAGGCAGGATGGCGTCGACGCGAGTCGTGGGAGCATGATCAATCGCCGGGAAGCGGGTCAACTCCAAAAGTACTGTTGGCTGGCTGGTAGGCGGAGGCTTTGGTGTAGCCTCGAAGAGACTGAACCGAACCTGTGATACCTAATGCCCCGGCGCTGTCGGCGAGCCTACGGGGGACGACTTAGTTGGCGTTTACCTGGGTAGCTTTCAGACACATTATTTGTTTGATCCTAGTCGTTCTCGCAGGTTTCCGGTGCTGTCCCGCCCACAGATGGCGGCACATTGCTATAAATGATGTCGAGGCGGTCAAAGCGCTGGTAGGCCGCATCGATCATTGCCTGCCCTTGCTTTTCTGTTTTTGAAACTATGCAGCTTTTGGGTGTGATGCGCTCGCTACAACCATGTTCCAGAACTATCTATTTCGGGCAGTGCGTCGCCATATATAGATCCGGGTCCCGCACACGTTTAGGTCTAGCTGCGCACGGTTTTGGAGTGTGACATTTTAGGGTATGGGTGTGCACGTGCGGGCTATGAGTAGTGCGTGCAGGAGTTTCGGGTTGCGTATTCGTGCAAGCCGGGTGGCGGGTGTGCTGCGCTCACTATGCAGCGCATGGTGGAGACGCCAGCGGAATTGGTGGAGCACGATTGTCCGGCAATGGCAGTGCGGCAGTGGGTGGTGGTGTTGCCGAAGCGCTTGCGCTACTTGTAACGCTAAGAGGCCGCCTGCCTGAACCAAGTTGGGGGAAAGGCTAGGTGCGCAGTGCAGCGGTCCAGAGCGCGCGCCAGCACCAGCACAGATATGGTGCGCACGGGTGCTCTGCTAGTGGTGCACTACTTTGGCGCGGTCCTGAACGCGCACTTGCATTTGCACTTGTGCATGGTGGATGGTGTGGTTGCGCCGGGGCGGCAGCGGCTGTCGTTGTCCGCCGCAGGTGGATGAGGCTTTTGTGCAGCGCAATTCGGCGGCAGTACGGTGGCGGGTGAAGTGAATGTTGTTGGCGCGTTATATAAGCGTGCGTGCATTGCGACGGCGGAGTGCACTTGGTATTTGGGGCTAAGGGTGGCATGACGTTAGCGGTGATGAAACGCTGCTGTTTCCTGTTTTTAATCAGCACTTTATGTGAAAAAGCTTGCTATTGGGTTGCGATGCGGAGGGCACTGTGAAGTGTCAATTTGGTTTTGACAACAAGAAGGTAGTGATATACACTTTGTTTGAGTTGGAGGGGTGCGAATGAGTTGTCCTTAAGTTGAGGCTGGCGGCGCTGAACGGTCAGCCGTTAGTTATTTCCGTTTTATGGATTTGTTCAAATTCGTCAGCGCTTGATCGTCAAGTCCGCCACTTCTGATCCGAATCAAAGTGGATATAAATAGGAAAAGTTGATGGAATCTCTAGACGGACTGCGTAACCTCGACATAACAACTCGGCTAGCATTTATCTGCTTGCACCAGAGTTTCGAGTAAGGTTGACTGGGATTCCATTCGAGGTGTCTTCATTGCAGCATCAAGTTTGTGTCAAAAAAGTGGTAGCGGGATTGGCGCAAATTGTGTGAACTCTTGAGGGGCATAACACGGTAGGAGTGACTATGCGGGTAAATCTTTCAGGCAAAGTAGCCCTCGTAACGGGGGCGGCACGTGGGATAGGGCAGGCGATAGCAGATTTGTACACTGCAAATGGAGCGCTGGTCGTTTATGCCGACATAGATATAGAAACGGCGCAGCAGGTTTCTGCAAATGCACAGGGCGGTATGGCTCTTCGCATGGACGTAAGTAGCGAAGAAGACGTTATTGCCGGGGTGGCTCGTATTTTGGGGAGCTATGGTCGGCTTGATATCCTCGTCAATAATGCTGGCGTAAACACTCTCAAACATCGGGTAAACATTGATGATTTTCCATTGGGAGAGTGGGATAGGATTGTGAATGTGGATTTGACGGGCGTATTTCTAGTGAGCAAATACGCCGCCAAACCCATGATTAAACAGGGTGCAGGGCGTATTATCAATATTGCCTCGGTGATGGGTCTGGTGGGGGCGCGGCTGCAGTGCGCGTACACCGCCGCCAAGGCCGGCGTGATCAATTTGACCCGTTCCACGGCGCTCGAACTGGCCCCGCACGGCATCCTGGTCAACTGCGTGGCGCCGGGTTCGACGCTGACCGAAAGCACGAAGCAACTCTTCTACAGCCAAGACGCGCTCATGAAGGAACGCGCCCAGCGGATGCTCTCGCATGTCCCGCTCGCGCGGCCGGGCACCGTGGACGAGATCGCCCAGGCTGTCTTGTTTTTTGGCGCGCCCGAGAGCAGCTACATTACCGGCCAGACACTGTGCGTTGACGGCGGGTGGACGGCGGGCGGGTTCTTCCGGGATTTCTAATCCATGAATGTCACCGACGATCTCCAGTTGTACGAGACAATGCTCAAGATCCGGCGGACGGAAGAGCAACTCGTCCAAGCCCACCAGCGCGGCCTCGTGCCGGGCGCTTGTCACACCTACATCGGCGAGGAAGCGGTCGCGACTGGCGTCTGCGCGAACCTGACGGCGGCGGATGTGGTGTTCAGCACGCATCGCGGCCACGGGCACGCGCTGGCGAAGGGGCTCGAACCGCGGAAACTGATCGCGGAGTTGCTCGGACGGGCGACCGGGTGTTCGGCGGGCCGCGGCGGCAGCATGCACATCTTCGCGCCGGAAATCGGGATGATGGGCACCAGCGGCATCGTCGGTCCGTGCATCTTGCAGGCGGCGGGCGCGGGCTACGCCTTCAAGCTCTTCGGGAGCGACCGCGTGGCGGTGGCGTTCTTCGGCGACGGCGCGGCCAACAACGGCGCGTTCCACGAGGGGCTCAACCTTGCCTGCATCTGGAAGTTGCCGGTGCTGTTCGTCTGCGAGAACAACCAGTTCGCGACCGAGGTGCCATCGTCGTACTCGGCGGCCAATTCCGACATCGCGGCGCGCGCCGCGGCCTACAACCTGCCGGGCGTGGCCGTGGACGGCAACGACGTGCGCGCCGTGCAGGCCGCCGCCGCGGAAGCGGTCCGCCGCGCTCGCGCCGGCGAAGGCCCGACGCTCATTGAATGTCGAACGTACCGGACCCGGCCGCACGCGGAGGGCATGGGCGATTACACTTACCGGACCCGCGAGGAAGTCGAGTGGTGGAAGGCGCGCTGCCCGATCCAGACATACCGGCAGCGCTTGCTTGCGGAAGGGCTTGCCAGCGAGGCCGAACTCGCCGCCATTGAGCAATGCTGGCAGGAGACCGTCGCCGAGGCCTTCCAATCGGCGGCGACGGACCCGATGCCGGCTGCGGCGACGGCGACCCGGCATGTTTATGATGAGCAACCGCCGGCGATTGTGGACCCCGCGCCGGCGCGGAATGCGGCGGACCGGCAGATTACCTTCAGCAAGGCGACGCTCGAGGCGTTGACCGGGGAGATGGAGCGCAACCCGGCGATCTACGTGATGGGCGAGGGCATCGGCGTGCGGGGTGGCAACTTCGCGACGACGGCGGGGCTGTTTGCCAAGCACGGCCCAGTGCGGCTCTGCGACACGCCGATTGCCGAGCGCGGCTTTACCGGCATGGCCACCGGTGCCGCGATGGTGGGGGCGCGGCCAATCATTGATTTCATGTTTGCGGACTTCGAGACGGACGCGGCCGGCGAGATCATCAACCAGATCGCCAAGGTCCATTACATGAGCGACGGGCGGCTGAAGATGCCGGTCCTGTTGCGCGGCTGCATCGGCATCGGGCACGCGGCGGCGACGCATCATTCGGGGAGCTACTACGCGACGTTCGCGCACTTCCCCGGCCTGCGCGTGGTGGTACCGTCGAACGCCTACGACGCGAAGGGACTGTTCCTGCGCGCACTGCGGTGCCAAGACCCGGTGCTGTTTCTCGAACACCGTGAGCTGATGGGCTTGAAGGGCCCGGTGCCCGAGGGCGATTACGAGATCGAGTTCGGCCAGGCGCACGTCGTGCGGCCCGGCCAGCACGTGACGGTCGTGGCGCTGGCGTTGATGGTGCAGCACACGCTCAAGGCCGCCGAAACGCTCGCGACCGAAGGGATCGACCTAGAGGTAATCGACCCTTGCACGGTCTCGCCGCTCGACCTCGACACCATCACCGCCTCAGTCCGCAAGACCGGGCGGTTGCTGGTCGTGGACGAGGATTTCGCGCCGTGCAGTTTTGGGGGCGAAGTCGCGGCGCGCGTGGCGGAACACTGTTTCGACGACCTCGACGCGCCGGTGCGGCGGTTGCACGGCGCGTTTGCGCCCACGCCATACAGTCAACCGCTTGAACAACAAGTCGTACCCGGTCCCCACGACAT
>Ga0209553_1000161_pt1 | contig 33362 bp, 27 predicted proteins | sample LauGreFBDMM110DN_2_FD_188217 | JGI IMG/M metagenome (GOLD analysis project Ga0209553, IMG submission 188217) | Freshwater lake microbial communities from Lake Michigan, USA - Fa13.BD.MM110.DN (SPAdes) (version 2) | ecosystem: Environmental > Aquatic > Freshwater > Lake | place: Lake Michigan...
AGACAGCCTCCCGGTTCCTCCGTGAACAACTGGAACTCCTACCTCCGGATGTCGTGCGGGTGGAACTGTTGTTTGGTACGGCGGTGAACGGTCGACAACTGATGCTAGACTTTAATTTGAAGCCGCAAGACGCTCCCGCAGACGGCAGCATCTCTCGCGAAACGGACCGTGGACGCATGTCGATTGACGGCAGGGCTGCTGGCAGCGGCGTGAGACTCGGGGCCGGAGGAGAACTCATGGAGAAGGCCAGCGAGCGGCAAGAGAGAGATCTTGAAATGCAAAAAGACGCAACTCCACTCTTTAGAAAAGAAGCAGCGGCCGTCGACAATGCGTTGTTCGATTCACTCGGGGACAATGGCAGCGACAAACAGAAACGAACTCTGAGTGAGCTGTTTCGGCAGACTGAAAAGACTCAGGAATGGGCGGAAAACAACTACTACAAACGACCAATGGAATCGCAAGATGCCAGCCTTGTGACCGTGAATGCATTCTGGGCGGACTTTGCGGCGCATGGTCCGCAAGGCGCGTTCTTCTCCTCTCACTTGGCCGAAGCCTCACGTAATTTCACGGAAGTGATGTTTGCCATGTCGGTGCTGGAACTTCCGTTCAAGGCGGGCGAGCATCAGCAGGACCAGCAGGGCGCGGCTTGGAAGATCAAAGCAGCAACCCCCCTCGTGATTGTGCACGAACAGATTAAAGCGACAGATGGCGTCGTCAAAGATCTTCCCATTCTTGTGAGCCAGAATTTCTTTAAACACGATGATCGATATCGCACTGTTAATGGCCAACGTCAAGACAAATTTGTGTTCGATGAATTCCTGCTGCACACGGTTTACGGGTGCCAAGTCGTGCTGACGAATCCGACGTCCAGCACTCGTAAGCTGAATCTGTTGTTTCAGGTACCTCAGGGGGCGATTCCTGTGCTCAGCAGCCATTACACTCACAGTCAGGAAACCGTGCTGGAATCGTACAAGACAAGTTCGATTGAGTACTACTTTTACTTTCCGTTCGCAGGTGAATTTGGGCACTATCCTGTAAATGTGGCTCAAGCGCAAGAACTGGTCACAAACGCCGCACCAGTGAAATGTAAGGTGGTCGAACGACCAACGACTCAGGATCCCGAATCGTGGGACTACGTCTCACAGTATGCGTCGGCCGCTGAAGTGCTGCGATATCTTGAGACACACAGCCTGCACCAGACAAATCTCAGCCGTATCGCGTGGCGGATGCAGGATGCGAACTTCTTCACACAGGCGATTGCCCAGCTTTCCATGCAACATGCCTTCGAACCGACGCTCTGGTCATATGGCGTGAAACACAACCAACCCGCTGCGGTCCGTGAATTTTTGAGCCAGAATGAACAGTTCGTACAGATCTGTGGCCCGGTCTTGAAAAGTCTGCTCCTCGACATTGAGCCGGTGGAACGCAATCTGTTTGAATATCGTGAGTACCGTCCCTTGGTGAACGCACGGGCTCATCAACTGGGCGACGGCCGCCACATCCTCAACGATCGTTTTCGCGGACAGTTCGCCAATTTCACAAAAATCCTTTCGTATGGGCGTGACGTCAGTGACCAAGATCGGCTGACGCTGAGTGGTTACCTGCTGCTTCAAGATCGAGTGACGGAGGCCTTATCGTGCTTGTCGCAAATCAATGTCGATAATTTGCCAACCGTCATCCAGCATGACTATCTGGCGGCATACTGCGACTTCTTCGACGGCGAACTCGACGTCGCGCGCACCATCGTGGCGAAGTACGCCGACTATCCGGTCGATCGGTGGCGAAATGCTTTTGCCGCAATGGCCGTGCAGGTTAAAGAAATTGACGAAGCCCGCAAACGCGGCAACGCTCAGGAACTCATTGATCCGAACAATCGCGATCAATTGCTGGCTCAGCTAGCTGCCGGAGAATCTACGTTCGAAGTGGCTGTTGATCAGCAGGAAGTCACGGTGGATTTTCAAAATCTTGAAACCATTCAGGTCAATTACTATCTGATGGACATCGAATTGTTGTTCAGCCGTAACCCCTTCGTGCAGCAGCAATCCGGCAACTTTGCGCATATCCACCCGAATTTGTCGCAGAGCATCGAACTTCCAAAAAAGAAGTCGCAGTTTACCTTGCAGCTGCCTGCTGAACTCCGCAACAGAAACGTGCTTGTCGAAGTCCTTGGTCAGGGTAAGAGTAAGCGTGCCGCCTACTACTCAAACTCATTGACGGTGCAGACGTCAGACAATTACGGACAAGTTCGTGTGACTGACGAAAAGGGGCGGAAGTCGCTGGCGGGGGTCTACGTGAAAGCGTATGCAAAAATGAAGGACGGCAGCACGAGATTCTACAAAGACGGCTACACGGATCTGCGTGGACGATTCGACTACGCATCTCTCAGTACTAATGACCTCGATAACGTCGAGCGCTTCGCTTTGCTGATGATGAGTGAGGATCAGGGCGCCGTTGTCCGCGAAGTCGCCCCCCCCGCACGATAGGCGGAGCGGCTCGAATCTCGCAGCTTTATGCATCCTTACGCCGATTCTCGATCAACACCAAACAAAGATGCGGTCAGCCATGCCTGCCTAGGATTTTTTTGGCAGCACGCGATTCAAACTCGCTTGGCGGCGGATTCTACGATTTGCCGGATGAGTTCTTGGAAGCTCATGCCGACTTTGGTGGCGATCATCGGCAAGTCAGAATGCTCGGGGTGTAGGCCAGCGAGAGGATTGGCTTCGATAAAGTTGGGTTGACCGCTGCCGTCTGATCGCAGATCGATGCGACCCGCGTCGCGACCGTTCAGTTCACGCCATGAGATGAGTGCAATGCGTTCCGCTTCGGCGACTTCAGGATCGTTGTCGGATCTTACGAGATCGTAGCGAACGAGCTCTTCGCAGCGTTCTTTGTTGAGGTAAGAATATGCGCCCGGTTCAGCATCCGACAGGAGTACGATCTCAAGCGTGCCGAGCACCCTTGCGTCATCGCCTGACCCCAGAATCCCCACCGTGAATTCACGACCGCTAAGATATGTCTCGACAAGCACTGGCTGGCGGAAATCGGAAAGCAATGCTGCACACACTTGGCTTAACTCAGCCGCAGATGAAATCCGCGAGGCTGGCGAAACGCCTTTTCCCGTGCCTTCGGCAATCGGCTTGGCGAAGAGCGGGAACGGTAGATTGACCTTCGCGAGATCGGACATAGTTTCGACGACCACAAACTGCGGTGTCGGCATGCCGCTTTTTTCGACAAGTGTCTTCGTGAGTCCCTTGTGCAAGCACACGGTCATGGCAACCGGGTCCCCAAACGTGCAGGGAATGGAATAGGCTTCCAGTAATGCAGGCACTTGGGCTTCGCGGGCGATGCCACGCAGCCCTTCACAGATGTTAAATACCAAATCCCAACGATCACCAGCAGCCAAGCAACTTACCAATTGCCGCACATGACCGATTCGATCCGTCGTGTGTCCCAACGACCGCAGCGCATTTTCCAGAGAATCGATCGTATCTATGCGGTCGAATTCGGCGGTTTCTAGTTCGCTGTAACCTTCAGCGAGGTACGCCTCACGCAGGTCGTATGTCAGTCCAATCTTCATGCCGCCACAACCTCCGTTGCCGCATCCAAATCTTCCGTCTCAGGGAGTTCAGCATACAACTGTGCCCGATACCGCTCCGCTTCGTCGCGATCCATGCCCAGCACTTGCAGGAGTTGCTGCTCAGGTCGCAGGAGCTGCACGGGACAGCCTCCAGCTGGCCGTTCCTTGATCCCATCGACATCGTAATCAAATGGGTAGATGCGGCAGATAAGCGGCCTCTCGATGAGTGCGAGCGTGCATCCCTGAGCGCCAAGAAAATGGCAGTCTCCGTTCGACTGTTGCTTGAGCACGCGCCGCGTTCCATCCGGTCGAAACACGTGATGCTGCCAGAACGGATCTTCCAGCGTCTGATCGTAAGACGCATCTTTCGGAGCACGATATTCCGTAAAATCAGTCGCGGATGATGCGACCGCGATGCGGCGGACATCTCCCAGCGTCACGTAAATATCGGTTTTCTGACAACACGTCGAATAGTGTCTAGCACAGCGTGCACATAGGAAATCGTCGGGCACAATAACTTCCTAGGGAAAATTTTTGGGGAAACTTCACGTGAATTTCGATCAACTGCCAGACACACGCGACGACCTCTGGTTGCCGCTTTGTCAACGACCCCCGTCGCACATGTACCGGCAGGCTGACTCCACGTCGCTCACCGGTACACTGCGCGAGATTGACTGAATACTCTGCTTCTGCATCCGCTAAGTCGCGATTGGATCCGGATAACGGAACGTCTTGCCTTCAAAGTTCCGAAGCAGCAAGTCGTCACCATCGCGTCCGACCAAACTGTCGGGCTGAAGTGGAATTTTACCTCCTCCTCCCGGAGCATCGATCACGTACGTTGGTACCGCGTAGCCTGTGGTGAAACCACGCAAACCTTGAATGATTTCCAGACCCTTTGAAACGGGCGTCCGAAAATGTGACGAACCACTAATCGGATCGCACTGGTAAAGATAATACGGGCGCACACGCATCAGCAGCAATTTATGCACAAGCTCCTTCATAATTTCGACTTCGTCGTTGACTCCCTTGAGCAACACAGTCTGAGAACCCAGTGGAATCCCAGCGTCAACTAATCGTTCGCACGCTTGTTTTGATTCCACGGTGCATTCTTCTGGATGCAGGTAGTGAACACTCATCCAAATTGGATGATACTTACGCAGCATGGTGCAGAGCTCCGGCGTGATGCGTTGCGGCAGCACGGCGGGCATTTTCGTCCCGATTCGAATAAATTCGAGATGCGGGATCGCTCGTAGACGGCCAATGATCCAATCGAGCTTTTCGTCGCTGAGTGCCAGTGGATCACCGCCAGAAATCAGCACGTCACGCACCTGCGTCGCTTCTTCCAAGTAGTGAAAAATGGCTTCTAAGCGTTCGACGTTTGGCTGAATTTCCCCGTGACCTACCACTCGTGAACGAGTGCAATAACGGCAGTAGGTGGAACAAAAATCGAGCGGCAACAAGAGCACTCGATCAGGATACCGATGCACAAGGCCCGGAACCGGACTGTGTCCATCTTCTCCCAAAGGATCATCCGCTTCGCCCGCCGTACGCACGAATTCTCGCGTGGTCGGAACCACTGTTTTTCGCAGCGGCTGCAACGGGTTTTCAGGATCAAGGAGACTCATGTAATACGGCGTAACGGCCGTTGGAAGCAGCGTCCCACCATCGGAAAGAACATCCCGTTCCTCTGTGGACAAATCCAAGATTTTCTCGAATTGCTCCAGCGTCTTGATGCGGTGCCGGGATTGCCAACGCCAGTCGTCCCAATCGTCGTCTGTTGCATCCGGATAGAAGCGTTCACGGAACTGGACGGTACGGGCGTTTTCTTGGCGGGGCTGAGTTCCTGCATGATGGGCGGCGTCAAGTCTGACACCATTGCGATTAGACTGGGTTTGAGTCGCGGTTACTCTGTCAGTAACAGCCTGTCCGTTGCTCTTTTTTTGGCGGGAAGCAATTGCCGATGGGGCAGCGTTTCGAACAAGGTTCAAAACTGACAATTTACTGGGGGGGTAGGTTTGCGCCTTTGAAGCAGTTCCTTCTGCGATGGTCAGGACACTCAGACGCCCTGAACTTCCTGGAGGGTCATCATGCTCCGGCCCGACGGAAGGAGGTTCCGAACTCTCCCCGCCGAATGACGATTCGTCCATTAAATAAAATCTCCGCGTTCTGCATCTGGTCGCACTTCATGATCAGGAATCCCCAAGATGGATTTCATAAAATCCTGAGGAAAACAAGCTGTTGGAAACAAATGGCAGGCTGGAAATCCGTTTCCTAGTCCGTTTCAGGTCATCTGAAAACGATGGGCACTGGGATTTCTAAAGACAGCGAATAACTCTTCCAAACAATTGAAACGCGAGGCCGATGCAATGGTTGAGAAGTCGGCAGACTCGAGTTAACACCGGCCGACTCCATCCCGGGTTAACGATCAAGCAAATTGATAGCGAGTCTCTTCCCGGATCGATCGCTCTTTCAGCAAAAGCTCCAGGGGTGAGGGAATGACGCCAACAGGCCGAACCCCTCTACACCTCCACATGTGTTTTGTATGGACAACTTGGCCGTCTCCGCAACTCTCGAACAAAAAAACCAGAGCCACTTAGACCAGTCAGATGAGCTTCATTGCACCATGCAAATAAACCTCACTGCGCGGCGTTATATCTTTCATCGCTTCCAAATCAATAGATCAGTTGCCGTTGTTTTCCGGAATCAGGAGAAAATCACAAAAATGCAATTGTTAGCCCCGCCAGAGCAGCAAGCACTGCTCCCAGCCAAAACGCAATTACGATTCTTGTTTCAGCGACTCCGCGAAATACAAAGTGGTTGTGCAGAGGACTGCAGAGCAGCACTCGTCGCCGCGTCCGCCGATACCAGCCAACTTGCAGCATTACACTCAGTGTCTCAACCACGAAGACCGCTCCGATGATCGCCAACAGCAATTCATGACCGGTCGATAATGCGGCAATTGCCAATAAACTGCCGATTGGCAAGGAACCCGCATCGCCCATAAAGACGCGAGCCGGATGTCGATTCCACCAGAGAAATCCGAAGGTGCTTCCAGCCAGCGCCGCACAACTCATCGCAGCGACAGTCCGACTTGAATCATGGATGTCTTGCCCATTGCCCCCAACTGTTGATATGCCGCAAATTACCAAAACCATCGTGCTCGATGCGATTGCTGAACAGCCGCAGGCAAGTCCATCGAGGCCGTCCGTCAGATTGACCGCATTCGACGAACCGACAATCACAAAGGCCGCCCACGGAATCCAGCCCCAGCCAAGGCGGATTGTAGCATCAATCCCTGGAATCATGATGCGTCCTGCGTGGGCACCGGTGGTCTGAAGCATGTACATCCATCCGGCTGCAGCAAAGGCAATCAGGCATTGAAAGATGAGCTTTTTTCGAGCTGTCAGACCCATTCTGGCAGTTCGCAACTTAATCCAGTCATCAGAGACGCCAAGCAGCGTGAACGCTGCGACAGTGAGGCAAAAAAGCCATGCCTGCGGGGATGACACATCAGCCATGCACAAGATCGAAAGTACAGTGGTTCCGGCAATCAACAAACCGCCCATGGTCGGCGTGTTCTGTTTCGCGGCGTGCAGTTCGTTCAAACGCGCTGAATCGCTGACAATGCGTTCGGTGAAACGCGACCTGAGCCATCGAATCAACCATGGCCCACACACGAGCGACAGCACCAGCGAAAGTAATCCGGCACCGAATATGCCCATAGAATTTGACATTGCAAATGATTCGCCAGTGAACACCGAGGTCTCCTGTATTACTCAGTCGCTCTGCTGACAGAGATTTCCTAGTCCGATGTGCCAAGAGTCTGAAATCGCTCATGAATCTGCGATTCCAGTTGTCTATTCAATCAACGGACGTTGGCGTTTTAAATGCGCACGATGAAATGTGTCGAATTCGGGTGGCAGCAACGTGAGCAACTGTTCGATCGACAGAGAATGCAGATCCCACGTAAGGTCAAGCTGGCTCAGCACATCTGCAAAGCGGCGAGGGCTTCCGGGACTTTTTCCGCTCAGTCTGGGGCGATTACGCCCATTAGCAGCGTCGTAGTAAAGCCGAGTGGCAACTCCCACGACGGCGTTGCAGGTGACCAGCGATGGTCGGGAGGCAATCAACGGGACAAGTACGCCGAGTTGAGTTGGTGTGCCGCACAGCAAAGACATGGCGCGAGGTGGATCGTCGCGATGAGCCCGATAGATCTGAAATGGCCCTGCCAGAAGATGACGGCAGGTCCGGCGAGGGTCTTCCAGATCGGCCAGCCAACGAAATCGCTCGCCGGGATTCCAGCGATCCTTAACCATCGGACACAGGGACTCAAACCAGTACAAGGCCAACCAGCACCAAAATCCGGCGTCGGCGCGAAGTGTGGTCGTATCTTTTCGCAACAGCCGAGTCAGGTGTTCGGCAATCTCGAGGCGTGATCGAAACCGACGCACTTCGGCCTCAAACTCCGCCTCGATCGGTTCTGAGGTTCCCGATTCTGTCAGCAGTTCTAGCGGAGCGTCCGCCGTCGGATATTCTTTCAGCGATGCGAGAAACGCATCGAACTGTTCAATCCCAGCTTGTGTGAGTCGGCGAGCCAGCATAACGAAGCTAAAACCAATCAAAGCCAGACATATTTCTGCACAAACTCCACGACGTCACCGAAGCACCAATAGGCCAACGATGTCTTGCCGCAGTACAAATGCACGGTCACTTCCACGCCGATCCGCTGAGGCGGAAGATCCTGTCCTGCATTCGCTTCTGCCGTCAGTTCGAACACGGTTCCCAGTTCAGTATCGGTTGTCGAACGAGTCGCGACCTTGGTGAGATGGCACGTGAATTCTTTTTCCGGCTGTGATGCCAGTTTGAATTCCCCTTCAAGTTCGGGTGATTGGCCGTTAACAACTCGGTCCCGCTGCGCCTTCAGCAAGTGCCCCATGCGTTTCTCTTCAACTAATAGTTCCATGTGCCATTGGCTGCCTTCCCCGTCGTTCATGATGTCGAATAAATGATCTCCCGCGCGAACGGGACGATCTTCCAGAAGTTGGCGTAACTGAAAGTCTGGAATGCGACCGCTCGCCTGAGCCTTGATGTAAAGTTTTTCAGCCTTGCGTTTTTCAAGTTGATCCAGTTGCTTGACGGCGACTCGACCGTCGCCAAGGATTCGCTGCTTTTCCACTTCCAAACGTTTGACAGTCGCCACTGCACTGCCTTTCTGCTCGCCTTCTTCAGATCGCTCCTGAAATTGTGCAGTCCGGATTTCATTTTCTTTCGCAAGCTGCATGTTGTTCTGCTTTTCGATCGCAGCCTTTGCCTCCTCAATCTGTCCGTCCAGTTCGTCGTTCTGCAATACGATGAGGAGATCACCTTTCTTGACCAACTGATCGGGAGGAATCATGATACCCGTCCGCGTTATCAGGCCGTCGGATGTTGCAAACACGGCAGTTTGTTCCACTGGCATCCATTTGCCTTCAGCCTTGATTGGATATTCCAGCTGATACAACGCCATCACTGCGACCAGTCCGGCGACACCCAATAAGACGGCAGCCGAGATCGCTAACTTTCGACCACGAAACCATTCCAAGCCTTTGCCCATCACTTTCCACAGACTCAGGCCAAAAATTCGCCCATACTGGCGAGAGTTCCACAGTGCCGCTCCAATGTGATCGGCCAAGAGTTCTGCTCGCTGCTCCAGTTGGGGCAATGGTTCTGATTCGGCAATCTGTTCGATTACGAGGCAACCTGTAGCTCGCGGGCGTTTCTTCCGCCGTTCACGATCCTCCTCTTCGCCCTGCTTGCGGACCATGGCTTCGTTTTCAAACATTGGCACGAGCATGACCATCCGGGAACCACTCTCCTGCACAAACGCCGCGAGAGGTTCTTCAACTTGTGGAGCAAGCCCTTCGACTTTGCCAGTGTAAATCAGGGTCTCACCCATCTCAATCACGCGCTGTGACAGATTTCGCATGGCAACGATCAAATTCGCTCGCGGATTAACACTGCTTTGGCCACTCACCGCTCGAATTTGGAAACTGCGCCCCTTCCGGATCGCAACACTGACACGATCACAGCCGAGCAAAGCGCGGCTGTCACTCGCTGCTGCGTCGGCGACTTCATCTTCTAGCAACGAACGCTGAAGCCGTAGCGAGAATTGTTCAAAGTCGCTCCAAAATTGATTTTTAAGGTCTACGTTGTCTTCCACGTTACGTCGGCGACCTTCCAGAAATCGCGACGCGTATCCGCACATCTGCTCCAAAAACTGCATGTACCCCGACTGGGCCTTCACCGGTACATCAGGACGCTGAAACAATTCGACGACACCGACACACTTCTTTTCTTTATGCAGTGCCGATAGCACCAAGACATGTTCGGTCGGGAGTTTTGATTCACCCCCGTGAGTCAGCGTCCGAGCTTCACCCGTCTGCATCACTTCGACAAGCAATTTCTCGTTCACTCCCAAGGCACCGGGCGTTTCACGCAGTCCCGTTTGCTCCAAATTCATCTGCGCGAGCAAGCTGAGACGACCAGATTCGTCCAATAACCAGACGACACCCGCACGCGCCCCCACTGCCGTGACCACACGCGTCAGAAATTCCTGAAAGTAGATCGGCGGCGGAATTTCCTGACCCGACATCTGCTCAATCTCACGTGCCAACTGCATCACGCGTTCGCGGACTTTTTTAAGGTTTTCGTCGACTGGTACAGGTTCTGTCATGAAAATAGTCCGGTGTACTGCAGATGATCGGCGGTATGCTGGTGGAATGTTTCGTCGTTACGATGCAAAATTGGGCGGGTGTTTCAGCAGAATTCCAGCTTGTTTTGGCGTGGAAAACCGAAATCTCCAACACACTTCGCTTTGATTGCCTTAAAACCGCAGATTGTTCATGTGTTCTGAAATACGGTCAAGACCGTTGATCCCTTTGCTAGCAAGAGTTTGATACCGATTTTCATTTTTGCAATCGCATGCGAGGAATAGGCAGAATTGGTAATCTTTCGGCGGCATTCTTATGTGTGGATTTCGCCACTGGTCAGCGGTTCCTCTAATTTGTTGCAGAATGAGTTGCAAATGACTTATCAAACGTCTGACAACAGTTCTGCAGATTTAGCGTGGTCGGGTGCTGCGATGTCTAGGCTTTCTGTCACACCCTGCGATCGCCAAATTCATACGACTGCGATGACCGCGTTTGGTATCTTCTTGATGGTGGCATGCCGGTCCGCGACCGCGATCAGCGATGAAGCTGCCGAATTCACAAAAGAGGTCTGCATCGTGCAGGACCCATTAATTTCCGAGGCGAGCGGACTTGCCGTTAGTCGGACAACTCCAAATGCCGTCTGGATGCACAATGATTCGGGTGACTTACCGCGTTTATTTCTGATCGGCCTGCAGGGTACGACGCTGGGTATCGTGAATGTGAAGGATGTGACAGCCACGGACTGGGAAGATATTTGTTCATTTGAACTAGACGACGCATCATGGCTGCTCGTGGGCGACATCGGAGACAACCAACGCATGCGCGGAACGAAGTCGCGGCCGTGCCAACTTTTGTTGCTGAAAGAACCAAAACTGAAACTGCCCAGTGCCACAAAAATGATCGCCCAGTCGACAGTCGAGGTTGTCCGCAGGATCGAATTTCAATTTCCCGATGGCGCACATGACTGTGAAAGTCTAGCTGTCGATACCGTATCACGCACCATTCTGCTCGTCACAAAAGCCGATCCCTTTGAGAGCGGGTTGTATTCGTTGCCACTGGCTTTGACGACGGGGAAAGAATCACTGACAGCCGAACGACTCGCCCCCTTGGGCGTCACGTATGCAACTGCGATGGACGTTTCCTCCGACGGCCGTCATTTGGCGATCGTCAATATGTTCAGCGGCGTGATGCTGACGCGCGAGGACCCGAAAAAAGAATCCTGGGCCGAGGCATCCCGCGGATCCATCACAGTGCTCACATTGCCTATCCGGAAACAGGGAGAATCTGTCTGCTTCACCGGCGACGGCAATTCACTGCTGCTTAACAGCGAGGGCAAATCACAGCCGCTGTGGCAGGTTCAGCTGAAAACCCCGGAATAAAACCTACTCGGGCATTTCCGCTGGCAATGACATCCCCGGACCTGAACCGCTCTGGAATTCGGTTTGCCTTTTGCCCTGCGTGGCAGCGAAAATGCCGCCGGCTACGAGAATCGCCAGCAGAATCGCAAACAGTATCTTCCAGACACTGTAGGGGCGTTCGCCCTGGACCTCGCCAGTCGCCGCGTTGATGAACACCTGAAATGTCTTGTTGTTGTACTTGTAGGCTAGCAGCCAGACAGGCAGCAACAGGTGTTTGTACGTCATTGCGTCGTAGCGACTTTTCACGGAACTCACGACCTGTGTATCGCCGCCGATCCGCTGGCAGACTTCTGCATGAATCGCGGCATCAATTCGCTGCTTGCCATCGACAAAGCACTCATCCAGTTCGATGTCGTACGTCCGTGCCATCAGTCCGGCGAGCATCTGCTGATCGAACGCGACAACTTTAAGCAGCGGCCACGGTTCGAGTGCTAGCATGAAATCCCGACGCAGCCCCGTGTTCGCCAGCACCAGCACGTCGTCAAAAAATCGCTGGAAATTACCACTGGCTGGATACCACCGCGTGTGCCGTTCCGTGCGTTGGTTCTTTCCTGTGCCTACTGTGACGTAATAATGTTCGCCACGCTGTCCGGTGTATGCCGTCAGCGTCATGGAATCAAACGTAAAATAGGACAGATAGATACCATTAAATTTTCCCGTGGCCCCGTCTCTCCGAAAGCTGTTGGGGGCGAACCAGCGTGAATTCACCCATTGCTTCAGGTTTTGACTCGCCTGATCGTGATCAACCTGAAACGGAAGCACGCCATCCACAGGAATACGATGCGATTCGCTCTTATGAGCATTTTCAAGCTGCATCGGCGAACCACAGTACGGGCAGAAAGTACTCGTCAGTGTGCCATAGAATTCGACATTGCCTCCACAGGAATCGCAGCGAAGTTCACGATGTGCAGATTCGGCTTCAGCAACGTCCGGGTCGGCCTTGGTTTTCTTCGCCTGAGCTGCCTCACGCCATTGCTGAATGTGTGCGAGCATGGCGTGGAAGTCCTGCTCGGGCAACGGGCCTTCGAGTCGCTGCTCGATCCGCTTGACGTGTCCGCAATGTAGGCACTTCAGAGACTGTTCGCCGATATTGAATTCCAAGTCCGAACCACAGGATTCGCAGGGGAAAATCCGGCCTGCGCCGCCATCAAAAGTCTGGCCGACATCATCCGTGCGGTCTTCCCTCCAAACAATGTCCAGCGGATCATCCACATCGCGTTTGTGTAACTCTTCCGGCATGGCCGCCGAAAAATGCCGTTTGTCCGGCTCGTTTGTCATTGCAGTCCTGCCTTAGTTTTTATACGTCCGCCCGCAAATACGATGCGTACCATGTGTCCAACCAGATTCTAAAAGTCGCCTCAATTCACCATTTTCAAGCCATCATTAATTGCACCGACATAGATCATGGCGATCCGTAAAATGAAGAATACAATCAGAATGACCACCCCCAACCAGATGGCTCCACTGAAGAAGAGAGTCAGCCTGTTCATCGCGCGGCGGGCATCGTCGTCAAACAGATGGCTCAGGCGATCCAGTTGTTCGGGCACCGTGCCGGTTTCTTCGGCGGTCGCCACCACCTGCAGGTATTCTAGGGGAAATAACTGCGACGAGGTCAACGCGTCTGTCAGGGTTTCACCACCTTTCATGTCCTCCCAGATCATTGGTTCGGCTGCGACGAAAGCTCCGTTGGCAGTTGCCTTCAGACTGCATTCTAATGAAGGACGGATGCTCATGCCCGCCTGCTGCGTCAATGCGAAGCACCATGAAAACCGGGAGATGGCAAACGACTGCATGCACTTGCCGATCACGGGGACACGCAACAGCACCGGATGCAAGGCCATTTGGCCAGCCGGATTGCGTGCCACAAACTTCCACGCAAACAAGCCGAGTCCGGCCGCAGCCAGCCAGCTCAGAAACCATGTGATAGCGCCAGTAGTTCCATAAAGTCCTAAGCCAAGCACATCGAACGGTTTTCCGTCTGCTTGCGGTGGCATGATTCCAAGAATGAAGATCAACAGGCCGACAATGCCAATCGCTGCCACCAATTGAATCACGGGCCATGCAATCTGAGCGCGGAACTCGCGAACTTGCTGAACACGGGCTTCGTAATATTTAGCCAAAGAAGCAAAGACTTCCGGAGCGCTGCCAGTCAACTCACCGACGTTCACTAGATCGCGAAACAATGGGGGATACAATTCGCCCTCCGCCTCAATAGATTCCGCCAGCGATGAACCGCTGGCGATGGCTTTCTGGAGGCGTTGGGCACTGGCTGAAAGTCGCGAGTCACTGGATTGTTGCGACGCCGTCTGCAGAGATTTTCGAACATCCACGCCGGCTTCCAGCATCCGAGCCAGCGAACGACTGAACGCGCCGAGGGCCTGTGATGAAATCTGACGACTGCGAATCATGTAGAATTTCCATGGCAATGATCTTGAAACCCGGATAAATCAGCAGCGTCACAGACGATGGCTTTTGCGCAAAGCTCAACAGCCTACCCAGGCATGGGGGTGGTCACGGCCTTTTCAACTTCATCCAGCATTTGAGCCCTGCGGAATGGCTTGTAAAGCACAGCCTTTAAGCCTTCCTGTCTGGCCTTCACAATCGAATGTGAGGCATCGTATCCAAACCCAGTCATCATAATGATGGGTACATAGCTATTAATTTCACGAAGTCGCCGGAAACATTCGTAGCCGTTGGCATCTGACAACCGAATATCGGTCAGCACCACGTCATAGTGATAGTTGCGAAGCATCGCGCAACCTTCAGTCGCATTCTGGACGGCTTCAACCTCGCACCCCATCTGCCCCAACAAGTTGTGAGCATCATCGCGGGCGGCTGAATCTTGGTCCACCACAAGCACACGTTTACCCATCAGTGCTTTTCGCGGCGGGCGTTGGGGGGTTGTCTTGTTCAGCCGGGTGTCTAATTTTCCAGGCACGCTGCCAACATGACCAGAAATCTTGCGAACGCGATCAGTGATGAGATGCAGGCGGTCGCAGACGTCTGGATCGTGCCCAATGTAACGCTCCAGAACCCAAGTGGCGGCGTTGAGGATTTCATCGGACGGCTTGGAGATTTCACGCCGGAGTCGGTCCGAATTTTCCGTCTCCACCGTGACTTTTTCAGCGGCCAGCAGTTGCAACTGATTGAGCGAACTTGCCACCACACGACTGAATAATGTGAGGAAGTCTAGGTCCGTCTGATTAAAGGAAAGCGTGCCCGGACTTTCAACGTTAAACGTGCCCAAAACTGTGTCGCGAATCATCAACGGGACCGTGAGGGAACTGCGGGCGTCGCTCGCACCACGCAGATACAGCGGATCGTTCTGCGTATCCGAACATAGATAGCTGCGTTTGCTGAACGCCACAAAACCCGTGACACCGTTTCCACTTTCCAACGCGTACAATGTGCGGACTGCAGCCTCAGCATCCATTCCGTCTTCCAACAATGGAATGAGTTCGTGGGTTTCCGGATCGTTCAGTCGAATCTCGAACGTGTCGTAGCCCAGAATTTCCTGAGTGAACTGTAAGATCTGATCCTTGAGCAACATCACGCGTTCTTCGTGACTCATAGCGGTGACTTCTTCCGCCGTCAAATTACCCATCTCTAGGCCCGCGCGATAAATAGCATCTTGCTTCTGTTTTTCCAGAACCTGCATGCTGACGTCGCGTACCGTCAGGATCATGGCTGACTGCTTGCCATCCTCCAAATTGATGGCGGTTCTTGCCAGTCGAAGTCCCAGTGAACTGCGATCTTCGCAACGCACCGTGAAAGATACGGCTTCAATGCAACTTGCTGCAATGGGAATTCGTCGCAGATCTGTGCCGTCTGCAGGTAGGATAACATCGTGCAATCGCAGCCCCACAATGAGTTTTGCTGTTCGCAGTAACTCGCGAAATGTGCTGTTGTGCCACAGGACGGTAAGGTCATCGTCAAGCAGTACGATCCCATCCGGTAAAGCACTCAGCAAACCCATCGCACAGACCTGAAGATCGGACATCAACTGCGGTTCGGATCCGTCCACAACCACATAATCCGCTGACACATCCGGAAGCCTGACGTGATTGCCGGAAATTACTTCGACTCTATCGCCGGTCAGTTCTTTAATCTTCGGAACTGTTGTGGCTGTATTACCAATCACCAACATACGCTGACGCGACACGGCCATCTGCACAAATCCTTGAAGCCCGTTTCGGCACGCTGCAGACTAAATTGACAAGCAGCGGAATGACAATCCCGTGTCGCCTCAGACTCCATTGCCGGAAAAGACAATCAGAAAACGCGACTCACTCCGGATTCTGCCCGTTGAACGTCAGGACTGCAAGAAGGATTCGCAATCTGCCTCAAACCCGGCAAAGTTTGACGGTGCCGTATTCTGTGATTTCACACAGGCTTAGCCAGCAGACCGCACGCCGCACGAACTCGCTCGAGAACTTCCTGAGCTTTGGCACGCGCCCGATGAGCGCCTTCCCGGAGAATATCTTCGACGATATCTGGCGATGTTTCCAACTGCGTGCGGCGTGCAAACGCAGTTTCAAAGTGGGCAATTGCCGCTTCGTACAAAGCTTGTTTGGCTTCGCCATAACCCATACCGCCCGCACGATAGCGTTCCGTTAATGTCATTTGTGCTTCAGGTGTGGCAAACAATTTGTAGAGCTCAAACACGGAACAGGTATCCGGGTTCTTCGAGGACTCCTTCGATGTCGAATCAGTCTTGATCGACATAATCATCTTTCCCAGTTTCTTTGGCGTTTCGAAAATCGGAATTATGTTGTCGTAACTCTTGGACATCTTTTCACCGTCCCTCCCCGGCACTTTCGCAGAATCGTCCAGCACATAGGCCTCTGGCAAATGCAAGGTGTCGCCATAAATTGTGTTGAATCGCTGCGCGAGGTCACGCGTGACTTCAACATGCTGAATCTGATCCGCTCCAACGGGTACCGTTGTACTGTCGTAGATCAGAATGTCGGCGGCCATCAGAACCGGGTAAGTGAACAGGCCGGCGTCCGCCGCAATGCCTTTTGCTTTCTTGTCTTTAAAGGCATGGCATTTTTCGAGCAAATGCATTTGCGCGATGGTCATCAGCAACCATGTGAGTTCCGTGGTTTCCGGCACATCCGATTGGCGAAAAAGCGTGGCCCGCTGGGGGTCCAGTCCCAGTGCGAGTAGGTCCAGTGCTGCGTCTTTTACATTCTGCCGCAAAACGTGCGGTTCCCTCACCGTCGTCAAGGCATGCAGATCCGCAATAAAATAGAAAGACTGCTCATGCCCCTGAAGCGCAATGTACTGCCGAATTGCACCGAAGTAATTGCCCCAATGGAATCGACCTGTAGGTTGAATGCCGGAAAGAATTTTCATGGATAAACGTCGTTTGTGCTGCATGTGCATTGGACATTTCTGTGCACCATGCCTTCAGCAAACTTTCCTGTTGAGAGAATCAGTTGAGCAACTCGCATGACTTTCGTGGAGCATAATTTACACCACCGCAGTTTTTAGCGTACCCACAATTTCGGCAACGCTCTCCGCCCCTAAAGTTTGTAACGCGGCGGGCAGTTCCCGAATCAGTTGATTTGCAAGACTAGGATTATAGAAGTTGGCCGTGCCGATCTGAACTGCCGTCGCGCCGACTAAGAAAAACTCCATGACGTCGTCGATCGACTGAATTCCGCCAATCCCAATGATCGGGATGTTCACCGCCCTCGAAACCTGCCAGACGATGCGGAGAGCCAGTGGCTTGATGGCCGGGCCACTCAGCCCACCCAACACATTGCCGAGCACCGGACGTCGTTTCTTCCAGTCTACTGCCATTCCTTGAAACGTGTTGATGAGTGAAACGGCATCAGCCCCAGCGTCAGCGACCGCTTGAGCGATTGGCACCACACTGGTAACGTTGGGTGTGAGCTTCGCAATCACCGGAATGTCACACACGCTGCGGACCGCTGCGACAACTTCCGCAGCGAGTTCCGGACTCGTACCAAAATCGACGCCGCCGGAAACGTTCGGGCAGGAGATATTCAGTTCAATCGCTGCCACGCCTGCGCACTGATTCAGGACGCCCGCCATCCGTCGGAAATCGTCGTTGGTCTTCCCAGCAATGTTGACAATGATGGCCGTCCCAAGGCCGCTGAGATACGGGAGTTTTTCAGCCACGAATTGATCAAATCCGTCGTTGTCCAGACCGATGGAATTCAACATGCCACTGGCCGTCTCAACCGTCCGGGGCGGCGCATTTCCGGGACGTGGTTGCGGCGTTACCGTCTTCGGAACAATTCCACCCAGTTGCTTAAAATCTACAAAGGCAGTCATCTCCTTTGCGTAACCAAAGGTTCCCGATGCCACTAAAATCGGATTCTGCAACTGCAAGCGGTTCAGGCTGACACATAACGCCGTCATTCGTCGCTGTCCTCAACCGAATCTTTTAAACTGGACTAGAAATGTCAGGCTAGGGCTTTGCCGCATCCACTTTTTCCGCTGCTGGATCGGTAGCCTTTGGCTTGGGCCCGACAACCTTGACAAGGCCACTCATCGCCACAATTAACAGGCCAAGCAAAATTGAAATAGTCGTCCATTGAGCGGCGTTGTCTCGAAATTTCTGAGTTCCTTTTGATCGACCGACAAGCACGGATGCAAGGAAAAAGACGCCCAATGCGAGCACGATTTTGGTGTCAACCATCGCATGCCACAGTCCGTCACCTCGGTGCAGCGGCAAAGCTTTGATATAATTGTAAATACCGCTCAGCAGCAGACCGGCAATTGCAGCATGCACGAATCTTTTCCAGCGACCGCGAACCGCGTCTTTTAGCTCTTGCGATTGATTCTGCAATACAGGCCCGACGACAAACTTCAGGCAAATTGCGCCACCGAGAAGTACAATCGCGGAGCCGATATGCAGCCAGCGTGAAACAATCCCCAGGAGATCGAGATCCATTGAAAACCCTTCAGAGAAATCAAACAAGTTTGTTTAAAGACTGTTACTTCCGTCGCAATACAAATACAACGTCTTCGGTCATGCCGGTGACCACATGCGGCTGGCGAATGTTGTACGAGAAGTCATACGTTTCGGCGATCTCCAGTTGAGGCACTGATTTTACAAGCGACTGAAACTGGGCCTTTTTGTAGGTGCGGTATTCCATGTGATCCACAATCCGCATTCGTTTTGTCGGCGTGAACACGTCGATGTTCAGACCAAGGTGTTCGAGCCGCTTTTTGCGATCGATTCCTTTCGACCACATGTGCGAATTGATAACAAGGTTGCCACGTCGAGCTGACCAGCTTTCTTCCTGCATCGCGGGACACGATGTTGGCTCCAAATGGATACCCAGGACGTACAATCCACCCTGATTCATCGCGTTGCTCATACATTCGAGGTGATTGCGTGCCTCCTTTTCGGTCGCGAGGTGGCGAAAACTGTTGATCATGTTAAAGGATGCGTCAAACTTCTTTTTCAACTTAAAGTCTGCCATGTCCGCGACAACTACTGATTCCGGCAAGTTGTACTTGCAGAGCCGCTCGTTGCAAAAATCGACCGCCTTGGGGTTCAGATCATTCCCTGAGACGTCATAACCGGATCTGCCCAACTTAATCAGCAGCCTCCCTGTGCCGCAGGCCGGCTCAAAGATGCGTTTTACCACGCAGCCCGCGTGCTTCGCAAAGCATGCCCTCAAAAACCGGAATTCGGCAGCCACATCCGATCCAAACAGCAAATCGTAGTACTTCGGATAGTCGTAGATGCTGGCGGCGACTTCAATCGACATAGATCCCACTCAGAATACGCGAAAATTTCAGGGCTGCCCCGCACCTTCGAGCGCAGCAATTCTCGGGCGAAGCTTACCGTGTGTTCCCATGAAAGCAGCCCTCTGAGCGACGGGAACCCGGAAAAAAAACGCCGTCCGTGCGTTTTGGGCGAATTTTGGCCACTCTGAGAAGCCTTTGCGAATCTCAATAACAGTTATCCATCTGGTGTTGAACGTTGAATTCCAGATCGATATGCTCCCTCGCTTGCGAAAAACCTGTGTGAAGTGGTATGACACTTACACAAGCTGGTTTTCAGCTGCAGAATTAAGTTCTCCGCGGTTCCGCTAGGACTGCTGCGTTCTCGAATGCGTATTGAATTCACTAGTTTTAACGAGTTTTGATTCAGGGTGCTCTTAGATGTCGCAGGATCTTCTTCTTAAGGCTGAACGCCGTACAACACTCGGCACCGTGGAAACGCAGCGTTTGCGGAGTGCGGGGCGGGTACCCGCAAATATTTACGGAATGGGAAAGCCCGGCGTGTCTGCCTCCGTTTGTGTCGATGCCATCGGTAAGCTCGTTGCAACGCTGTCTTCGGTGGTCGATGTGGAAGTTGACGGAGCCATTGATAAAGCCGTCGTACAAGAATTGCAATGGGACGTGTTTAGCACCAAAGTCATGCATGTTGATTTGCGGCGCGTAGACCCCAATGGACGAGCCACAGTCGATGTGGTACTCGAACTGCGCGGCGAGGCCGTCGGTTTGAAAGATGGCGGAGCAGTGCGGCAATTGCTGAAAATGGTGAAAATTGATTGTCCGGACTATCGTATTCCAAAGTCAATTGTGGTTCGTATGGGTGCGTTGCAGGTTGGTGATACGGTCAAAGCCCGTGACCTGCAGTTGCCGGATCACGCCCAACTTGTCACGTCGGCAGACGAAGTGCTGGTTGAACTCTATGATTCTCGCAAGGTGGTTTAGGGAATGACAAAACCAACGCCGGGTTCATGGCAATGAAACTGGTTGTGGGGCTTGGTAATCCAGGGCTTCAGTACGTAGGAACTCGCCACAACGCGGGTTTTGATGTAATCGCGGAACTCGTGCGACGATGGCAATTAGGGAAGCCGCAGACAAAATTTTCATCGGTGATCTGGGAATTCTTCGCGACGACAGGCAAAGTTTTTCTGGTAACACCGACGACATATATGAATCGAAGCGGTGAAGCTCTGCAGCAGATTACAAGTTTCTATCAGGTGTTGCCGCAGGATGTGGCTATTATTTGTGATGACATCAATTTGCCTCTCGGGAGAATTCGTTGGCGAGCCAGTGGTTCAGCTGGTGGTCAAAAGGGTCTAGTCGACATCATTCAAAAACTTGGGACAGATCAGATTCCTCGGGTGAGATTGGGTGTGGGTCGTCCCCCGGGACAGTTAAACGCATCTGATTTTGTGCTGTCTCGGTTTCGTGCTGAAGAACGCGAAGAATCAGAAATAATGACAAAGATCGCGGCAGATTCTGTGGAAGCTTGGATCGCGGATGGTGTTTTAAGTGCGATGAATCGATACAATCGAACATCTGAAGAATAGTTATTCGTATGTTGGTTTTTTCAGGAGCAGTCCTTTCGTGTCAGCCGTAGCAGAAAATCCAGTGCGTCAGCACTTTTATGAAGGCATGTTCCTTGTCGATAGTGGCAAATTTGCAACTGACGCGGACGCCGTAACGAACGATATCATGAGCGTACTTGCGAAAGCGGGCGCGACTGTGGTTGCTCATCGCCCATGGCAGGACGGCAAACTCGCATATGAGATCCAGGGCATGAAAAAGGGCCTGCATTACATCGTATGTTTTACGATGCGTGGGGCTGGGATGAAAACACTGATTCGACAGTGTCAGTTGAACGAAACAATCATTCGACAGATGTTTATTGTGCATTCTCAGCAGATCTTTGATGCGACCGTGGGCGCAATTACGGGTGCGGCAACCTCGCCGCCCGAATCTCAGTCGAACGAGCGGCAAGAACGTGGTCGAAACGATCGACGTCGCGATGAAATGCCAGTGGACGACGATGAATAGCTTTCAGTGACTGACGGTTTCCCGGCAGTCAATATGGTGTGGAGTCTCAAACGGAGCGACACATGGCTTCATTTAACAAAGTCATTCTGGTTGGCAATCTGACGCGCGACCCTGAGGTTCGTTACATCCCGAGTGGCAGCGCGGTGTGCGATATTTCGCTTGCAGTCAATAGTCAATGGACCGATCGCAAGACGAATGAACGAAAAGAAGAAGTGACATTTGTTGAAGTCACTCTATGGGGACGCACAGCGGAGATCGCGGGCGAGTATCTCGCAAAGGGAAGACCAGTTCTCATTGAAGGCCGTTTGAGCCTTGATTCTTGGGAAGACAAAGAGACCGGGCAGAAACGTTCTAAGCTCAAGGTTGTTGCTGACTCCATGCAACTCTTGGGAAGTCGTGATGGTGGTGCAGGTGCAGGTGCAGGTGCAGGTGGTGCAGGTGCAGGTGCTTCCAGCGGCGGTGGCACAGGTGGCAACCCCGCGTCACGCGGACCAAGCCGGCCTGCAGCCCCGAAGCCGCCTGCTGGACGTGTGAACGAAAGCGGAAATAGTCGAGGTGGGGATGCAGATTCCTATCGATCTCCGGATCAGACATTTTATGATGACATGCCCTCCGGTGGGGCCGACGAGGTTCCCTTTTAGGGAATCTCTAACAGTCGTTATTTTGTAGACTCTAATGATCGAACGGATATTTCCATTGTTGGAATCGTCCGATCAGGAACGGTGAAAAAGGAATTGGTTCCCGATGGCTCGAGCAGCTCAAACATCTTCTCGCAACGTAGAAGTCCTCTTGGTACACGACGTTGACAAACTTGGTCAGCGTGGTGAAATCGTGCGGGTGAAACCCGGATTCGCAAGGAATTACCTACTGCCTCAGGGCAAGGCAACAGTTGCGACATTGCAAAATAAGCGAATGGTGGAAAAACACAAAGAACGTCTGGCGGCAATCGAAGTGGGCCGCGTGAAGCAGCTGCAGCGAATTGCGGATACCGTCAGTAAATACAGTGCTACGATCGAGGCGCATGCGACGGCCGATAATCATCTGTATGGTTCGGTGGTAGCTCGTGACATCAGTGAAGCACTCAAGGCCGCTGGTCATCCGGTTGAAGCCGAACACGTGCGTCTCGACGGGCCGATCAAAGAGCTGGGGATGTACACCGTGAAACTCAAGTTCCACGACAAGGTTCAGGGCGAAGTCAAAGTGTGGGTCGTTCCTTCAGCGACCAGCGGCTGAGCGTTGGGACGGAATTCCCGGTGTTAGGGTTGCTAAAAATCACGAGGCCGGTAAAGGCAATTCAATTTTACGCAATGCCGGTACGCTGGACTGCCGGCGGCAGACAGTTCAATCAAAAAGTTACGATTCCTCAGGCATTCATTTGTCTGAGGTTTTTTTCTGGATGCAGCGGAATATTTTCGGTGAGGGGATTGAGGGAAGTCAAGACCGATGGCAGACGACAGACTTAAACTTCCCCCCCAGAATCTGGATGCCGAACGTGGTGTACTGGGCAGTATTTTGTTGATGAACGAAGCCATCGACGAAGTCGGTGAATCGCTGAAAACCGAGCACTTTTATAGCGACGCACATCAAAAGATGTATTCCGCTATTCATCGCCTGTATGAGAACGGGATTCGCGGAATCGATGCGATCACATTGGCCGAAGAGCTCGTCCGGAGGGGGGACTTTGAGAGCATCGGCGGTGCCGGCTATCTAGCGCAAATTTTAGACGCCGTGCCCCACGCGGCCCATGTGCGTTATTACGCCACCATTGTTCGTGATAAATGGATGCAGCGCAGTCTGATCTATGCATGTACAGAGATTCTCAGCGAGAGCTATGAGTCCAGTGACGACGTTGAAGGGCTTCTGCAAAGTGCGGAACGCAAGATCTTTTCGATTTTGGAGTCGCAGGGGAATACTGGCAGTTTTGCGATTGCCGACATTCTATTGGAAGCGTTCGTCCGCATTGAGGAGCGGCAGCATACGACCGGCGAAGTCACAGGGATCACCAGCGGCTTCACAGATCTCGATCGTCATACCACTGGATTCCAGCCAACAGAACTGATCATCTTGGCGGCGCGGCCCAGTATGGGAAAGACGGCACTGGTGTGTAACATTGCCGAGTCGGTCGCACGAACATCAAACAAGGGCGTATTGTTGTTCAGTTTGGAACAGTCAAACCTTGAATTGGCTGAGCGTTTTCTGTCGATCACGGCGCGCATCGATAGTCACGCCTTTCGATCCGGCACACTCACTGATGCACAGCATGACGCGATGGTGCGAGCATCGGATGATCTTTCCCGATTGCCTTTGTTTATCGACGACAAGGCCGGCCGGACCATGACACAAGTGGCCGCCATCGCGCGACGTCAGCATCGAAAGTCGCCGCTCGGTGTGATCATTATTGACTATCTGCAGTTAATTGAACCTGACGAAAAAGGAGCTCCACGCGAACAACAGATTGCGCAGATTTCACGCCGCTTAAAGTTCCTCGCGAAGGAATTGAAAGTACCCGTGATTGCCCTAGCGCAGTTGAATCGGGGAGTTGAACTTCGAGAAGACAAGCGACCGCGACTGGCGGATTTGCGTGAGAGCGGTGCAATCGAACAGGATGCAGACATGGTTATGTTTTTGCATCGACCGGAGCAGTACGACCCGGAGGATCGGCCGGGCTTAGCCGAAATTATCATCGCCAAACATCGGAGTGGACCCACCGGTATTATTAAACTAACGTGGCGGAGCCAATATATGCGATTCGAAAATTTTAGTTCGACAGCGGACAATGATTTCAACCTGTAGGGACCAACCTATGAGTTCCTCGAATTCCCTGCCTCAAGCGGCTGCATCGTCCTGCGGAACAGGTGGAGACTCGGTTCCGGTTTTCAACTGCAGCGTAATTCTCACACGGAACGCGACCAACGGCCGAATTTCCGGGAGGGTCGCGAATATTGCGGGGATCACGGCGGAGGGCAATGCGGAACGGGAGCTGCTCATACTGCTCACAAAGCGATTTAAGATGTTGGTGCAGGAATGTCTGCAGCAGAGTCGCGACATTCCTTGGATTAATCCGCCGGAAACGCCGCTGCCGGGTGAGCAGCAACGTTTTATTCCCGTGCATTTGTAGTGAAGCAGACAAAGGAAAACAGAATATGTCGTTTGCAGGTACATCTCGAGGCTCGGGGCGTCAAAAACTTGTAAAGACACGCATCATTGCCACCGTCGGTCCAGCCAGCGAATCTGTTGAAATCCTGCGCGAATTGGTGCTCAATGGTGTCGATATTTTTCGGCTCAACTTCGCGCACAGCGAGTACGCATGGCTCTCAGACTTAGTCCACAGAATTCGTCAAGTTTCGGCAGAACTAGATTGCCCTATCGGGATCCTCGCCGATCTTTCCGGACCGAAGATTCGACTGGGTGAAATTCGCGGTGGCGACGTGTACTGCGATGCCGGCGCGGTATTCCGCTTTATTCGTGGGCTAACTTCGGAAGAACCAACCGATCTGACATGCACTTATGAACCACTGATCGATGACGTCCAACTTGGCGACCGAATCCTCTTGGCCGATGGCACCGTCGCAATGGTAGTACTGGAAAAAGATGCTGCATCCGCATGGTTGCGCTGCCAAGTGATTCAGCCTGGAAGAATCCGCAGTCGACAGGGCGTCAATCTACCCGGCGTGGCACTGAGCACACCGAGCGTTACGATGAAAGATCGGCGAGACCTCGAATGGGCATTACAACATCATATCGACTTTATTGGGCTGAGTTTTGTGCGTCGAGCCGCAGATATCATAGAACTGAAGCAACTGATCGAAGGACATCGCCCTAAGGTCATACCGCTGATTGTGGCTAAAATCGAAAAGACTGAAGCTGTTGCAGACCTTGATAACATTCTCAGCGTAACGGATGCCGTCATGGTGGCGCGGGGAGATTTGGGCGTTGAAGCAGACATCTGCCGCGTGCCAATTCTGCAGAAGCAAATCATTCGCCGCTGCAATGAATTGCGTATTCCCGTCATCACGGCAACTCAAATGCTGGACAGTATGCAGACGAATGACCTGCCGACACGAGCCGAAGTGACCGACGTCGCTAACGCCGTAATCGATGGCACGGATGCGGTAATGTTGTCTGGAGAGACCGCCATCGGCCATCATCCGGTGCAGGTTGTGCGGATGATGGATCGGATCACGGCTGAAGCTGAGCCCTTGGTTCATGCTGCCAGCCTGAACGAACTCCGCGATGACGAGTCCCGCCGCGCGCGACCAATTACGGAGGCTGTGACGCGTGGTGCAATTGCCGCGGCCGAATATCTTCAGGCTGACCTGATTGTGGTTGCCACTGTCACAGGACGAACAGCATTGGCACTGTCGAGATTGCGTGGACGTGTGCCCGTGCTGGCATTTACGGAGCGTGAAGAGGTCGCGCGACGAATGTGTCTTTACTGGGGTGTGACGCCGATTCTCAGTCGCGTTGTGCAGCAGTCAGCTGACACACTGCTCGCATTCGTCCTGAAATGGGGCGAACGCCAACAGTTGCTCACATCCGGCAGCAAAGTCATCGTCGTCGGCCATACCAACTGGCTAGGCGAAACGCATGACCTGATGATGGTGCACGTTGTGCCATAGTCCGTGGGGAAGCAAAGTACTGTGCAGAAGTCGCGACTTGTCGCGGCCGTCTCCTGACTACTGCCAGACGCCACATCAAGGGACTTAGGCCGCTCACCCGCGTCGTAAGCGTTTGTCTGCCTCTCGTGCCGATCTTCAAGAAGCTGGCATCAAGCAGCTCGAAACCTGCCGAAAACCTGCACTTCCCGGCAAGTTCACGTTACAATGGCAGGGATTGGAGTTGTTTAATTGTCGGGCAAGGTGCATGAATTATGTTTGCGGATCGAGTCATTCTGTATTGTCGCGCTGGTGATGGCGGCAATGGTTGCAGCAGCTTTCGGAAGGAAATCTTTGTTCCTCGCGGTGGTCCGGATGGCGGCGACGGTGGTGATGGCGGCGACATTATTCTTCAGGCGGATAATAATAAAGGCTCTCTGGGCAATCTTGTCGGGCATCGACACTGGAATTCTGATCGTGGTCAGCACGGGAGTGGTGCACTCTGCACCGGACGTTGCGGCAAGCCTACGGTAATTCTAGTTCCACCGGGAACGTTGATTACAGACCTCAAACACGGGCACTTATTAAAGGACCTGCAACGTCACGGCGAGAGTGTGGTGATTGCCAAAGGCGGGCGAGGCGGACGGGGCAACAAGCGTTTTGCGACTCCCTTGAATCGGGCTCCACGAGAATCCGAAGAAGGTCATCCGGGCGAGTATCGTGAGATCTCGCTGGACCTCAAGATGATCGCTGACGTCGGGCTGATTGGAAAACCAAACGCCGGGAAATCTACGTTGCTGAGTCGCGTCTCACGGGCAACACCCGAGATTGCTGATTATCCTTTCACCACAAAGTATCCGAATCTTGGGGTCGTGAATGTCGGCTATGACTATGAGTTTGTGCTGGCCGATATTCCGGGATTGATCGAGGGAGCTCATGCCGGCGTTGGTCTGGGGCACGACTTTTTGCGACATGTCGAAAGGACGCGACTGCTAGTGCATCTTGTCGAACCTTCCCCCATGGATCAAACGGATCCGCTCGATAACTATGCTCAAATCCGCGAAGAATTGCGTTTGTATGATCCGAAACTTGCCGAGCGGCCAGAGATCATCTGCGTCACAAAGGCAGAGCTGACGGATGCGGCAACTTGTGCTGAGTTATTGCGGGAAGTCACCGGCAAAGAGGTGTTTTTAATTTCTGCTGTCACGGGTAAGGGACTTCCGGAGCTAACACGACTGATCATTCAACGTTTGGCGAAACTGATACCTGAGGCCACAACGGTACCAGCAGAACCTGAGGTTGCGACTTAATGCATGACGGTGCTGCGCTCATAATTTGCATCGGTGTGGCTTGTTGAAGAACAGGTTCGCTCTAGCTGACGAGCTGTGGTCTTGATGCGAAGGCATGGGCAGAAACTTTTAACTGCGGCAAGGGGTACACAAAAGTTTTGCCCCCTCCCCCCCGAATAAATCAATACCGTCTCTATCCATTTAGTTCAAAGAGGAACTCTATGAAAGTGCTGCTCGCGAATCCTCGCGGTTTTTGTGCGGGGGTGAATATGGCGATAGAATGTTTGGACGAAGCCATTCGGCGCGTCGGTGCTGGGATCTACGTTTACCACGAAATCGTCCACAATAAGTACGTCGTTGATCGTTTCACGAAGCAGGGCGTAAATTTCGTCAACTCACTTGACGAAGTACCTCTTGGCGGAATTCTGCTGTTCAGCGCTCATGGCGTTTCTCCGGAAATTCGCAGGATCGCTCGCGAACGCAAACTTCAAACCGTGGATGCCACATGTCCGCTGGTGACGAAAGTGCATCTGGAAGCCATTCGTTATGCGAATCAGGGTTTCAATATTTTGCTCATTGGACACGAAGGTCACGACGAAGTGATCGGTACCATGGGCGAAGCGCCGGAGAGCATTACGCTCGTAGAAACGCCCGAGGACGTAGGGCGACTGCCTTTTACTGGCACAGAAAAACTGGCCTATCTGACTCAGACGACGCTGAGTGTGGACGAAGCCACAACTGTCATTAACGCGATTCGGAGTCGTTACCCACAGATTGAATCGCCAAAAAAGGAAGATATCTGTTACGCCACAACTAATCGCCAAGATGCCGTCAAGGCTCTTGTCGCATTAGCGGATGTCCTCATTGTGTTGGGAAGTCAGAACAGTTCCAATAGTCGGCGTCTGATGGAAATTGGTGGAAGTCGGGGAATTCCTTCGTATCTGATCGATGGAGCCAGTGAACTCCAACGTGACTGGTTCGCAGAAGCTGAGACTGTGGTCATCACTGCCGGCGCCAGTGCCCCGGAAGTGGTGGTCGAGGAGTGTATCCTGTACCTAAAGTTGAATTTTTCCGCTGAGGTTTCGGAAGAAACGCTTCGGGAAGAGCATGTGCATTTTGCCACTCCGCGTGAACTCTTGACGCTCAAACCAATTACGGAGAGTTCTCAGGGCTGACAGAACACAGGCTTGAGTTGCGGCGGGGCTTGAGTGTTGAACCCCGATGCTGTGAAATGTCAGCCTCCTGCATATTTCGCTGTTTCAGAATGTCCTCCTGTGTTTCGAGCATCACTGCTGGTAATCAATGGGCCCAATCGCGGGACTCGTTACGAAATCGAGTCTGACAAGGACGTCGTGATCGGGCGCAGTGTGGGTTGTAATCTACGACTTGACGACAGTGAAATCTCGCGTCAGCACGCCAAGATTTTTCACAGCGGTGAAGATTTTGTGCTCCGGGATCTGAGCAGCGCGAATGGGACGCGGGTCAATGGCCATGTCCTGACAGAGCGAGTTCTCTGCAATGGAGATAACCTGCAGTTTGGTTCCAGCGTGCTCTTGTTTCAGATGGCCGAACTGGATCAGCCACCGGTCGCATCCATCGACCAAATTCATTTTGTTGATGATTCGCGGTCGATGCACGCATCAGCGATCGTGCAGAGCGTCGAAGTTGAAGAAGCTCCTGCCACGGTTGCGGAAGTTAATCGTAAGCACGGTCTGGAACTACTCTATCATGTCGCCGAGGAATTGGTGACACCTGTACGTTCACTGGATGATGTGCTGCAACGCATTCTGAATTTAGCAATGCAGGCTATTGACGCAGATCGCGGCTGCGTATTATTGAAAGATCCGGTTGGTGTCGATCTGACTGCCATCGCCATTGCGCGACGCGGTGGGAGTCAATCTGAGTCCACCCAAATGCCCGTGTCACGTTCAATCACAGATTACGTCCTGCGGCATGGAACAGCCGTGCGCACCTCAGATGCAGGCCAAGATGAGCGATTTCATTCAGGAAAAAGCATCGTCACATCGGGTATCCGCGAAGCCATTTGTGCGCCGATGCGTGGCCGTTCTGATTTGCTGGGTGTGCTGTATCTGGACACCACGACGCCCGTCGATCAGGCGATGAACAGCGGCGTAAGTTCCCGTATGACTGACGAACATCTACGGACGATTGTGACGGTGGCGCGTCAGGCCGCATTGGCAATTGAATCGCGGCAATTTCAGGACGCGATGCTCAAGGCTGAACGCTTTGCTGCGATGGGCCAGACCATCACCGTACTCAGTCATCATATCAAGAATATTCTGCAAGGGGTTCGCGGCGGCAGTTATCTAATTCGCATGGGTTTGGATGAACACAAGGACGAATTGATTCGCCAAGGCTGGGGAATTGTCGAACGCAATCAGACGCGGATTTACGACCTTGTGATGGACATGCTCAATTATAGCAAAGATCGAGTTCCCGCACTGAAACTGGCGGATGTGAATACTGTGGTCAGCGACGTGATCGAACTTGCCGCAACCCGCGCCACCGAATGTGGTGTCAAGCTAGAATTTCGTCGCGGCGACGATGTGTCGCTGGCGATGTTCGACGTAGAAGGAATTCACCGCGCAGTCTTAAATATCGTCTCAAATGCCATTGATGCTGTTGAAGGTGTTGAGAACGGGGCGGTGGTCGTGCAAACCGGCTACGATAAAGGGGCAGATATGCTGCTGGTAGCCGTAAGCGACAACGGTGCGGGGATTCCTGAAGATCAGCGCGCAGCCATCTTTAATGTGTTCGAGTCATCAAAGGGTTCTCGCGGAACGGGTATCGGCCTACCGGTGAGTCGTAAAATTTTGCGCGAGCACGGTGGTCGTGTCCGTGTTGAAGGTGGTCCCGGACAAGGCACACGATTTGTTCTCAGCTGGCCGCGCGGCAATGCGACGATTCCGGACATCAGTCGACTTCTTCAATCAGACGATCCCGGCGTAAGGGATCTGCGTTGATCGCGACGCCTCTTTGGAATTAACGTTTTCAACTGAAAGCAGTCCCTCAACATCATGCCACAGTTCAAAAAACATCGCATATCGAAGAACGACAATGTTAAGCTGAATCGGACAGAGACTGACGGGCAGAAGTTAAAAAAAGACCGAGATAGGTGTGAGGTATTGTTCCAGGCACTTCGGAGTGAGCTGATTACGCTCCAAGCTCAACTTTATGCAGAACACAAACAGAAATTGTTGATCGTGTTTCAGGCAATGGACGCTGCAGGAAAGGACGGCACAATCCGTTCGGTCTTTGAAGGAGCCAATCCACAAGGTGTGGTTGTGACATCTTTCAAACGTCCGTCTGAAGATGAACTAGCTCACGATTTTCTGTGGCGGGTTCATAAATCCGTGCCACCGAAAGGCATGATTGGCGTCTTCAATCGTTCACATTACGAAGACGTGCTGGTGGTCCGAGTTCATGATCTTGTACCGGAATCGGTTTGGCGACCACGGTACGAAATGATCAATGATTTTGAAAAGATGCTGACCGCTTCAGGCACCCGCATCATCAAGTTTTTTCTCCACATTTCAAAAAATGAACAGCAGCGGAGATTCCAAGAACGGATTGATGACCCGTCTAAACGTTGGAAGTTCGATCCAGCAGATCTCGAAAAACGAAAACTCTGGGACGGTTATGAGCGGGCGTTTGAAGAGATGTTTGACAAATGTGCCACGCGCAAATGTCCATGGTACATCGTACCCTCCGACCAAAACTGGTATCGCGATCTCGTTGTGACAAGTGTGATCGTCGAAACGCTCAAAGACATGAACCCGCAATACCCAAGCCCTGCGGACGTCACGGGTGTGGTAGTTGAATAGCAACTTTAGAGTTGCCCAATCCATGGAACGCACGCAGCCGTGCGGCACATGGCTTCAATGCAAAACAATGGCCCGTCCCGGGCTAGCATGGCAATCGCGAATCCGGGTGGGGGCGAACAAGAAATAGGCGTCCTTGGGGACGCTCCCTAAATTATACAGAAATTCCACTCCGACCATGTCGTGGCCACCGAGAGTCCAGTAGGTCATTAAAGCCTGCCGTGGATCAACTCCACCCAAATCAGGTGCATCAGTGCCGATACAGCGGACACCTTTGAGATGCAGATAGTTGATCGCGTCTGGGCTGAGGGCAGGCCAGCCTTCGGATTTTCCTGTGAGTGGATCCAGCCAGACACCTTTGTCATCCGGCGTTGGTTTGAAGTGTTGATCAAGATGTCCGGTATGGAACAGGATAATTTGGTCACGTTCGTATGCCCCATGCGCCGTTTCATCAGCTATTAGCAAATCGACGGTAATTTCAGGTGACGCTGGCCATGCCGATTTCTGCGTCGTGCCGACAAGACTGCGAACATCGACCACTCGAGCATCGCCGCAGGTCCAGTCGAGCGGCACTTTGTCGGTTGTGCGAGAACTCAATCCCCGCCTGCCGTATTTGGATTCATACTCCGCCAGCCAACCTCGAACTTCCGGGGAATATTCGACCGTAGCACCTTCCGGCGGAAGAGCAAAGGCAGGCGACACTAAATGAGTGCCTGCCGTCGCATCCATCAGATGTGTGTGGTGCCACATATCGAGGTCAGGTGAATACAGAAAATCGACTTTCAAATAGACTTGGCGGTGACGCCCTGCGAGCCCACCTGGATTTGTGACGGGAAGATTCATTGCCAGCGTCGGCGACAAGTCGATGGCACGCTTCTGACGTGTGGACGCAATCAGTCTTGCCGGAAGATCACCCCCGACAACAGCAAAGGCTCGTGTTTCAGAATACGGACCATTTGCATGTTTTGGACCAAGCATGCAATAAAACGCCCCCGTCGCAGGCAGTTGGCCCAGATTCGTTGCTGCCTCAGTCCAGATCATTCCATGCCGTAGGCCAGCGTAGTGCGTGGGCTCAGCGAGATTTGGCATCGGCCCCATGCTCGCGCTGTCAGTGCCAAGTGTCATCACGCCGCGGGTTGCGAGGAATTCCATGGTCTCTGGATTTGGATCCGGATAGCCGGGTGATTTACGATCCACGACATCGGCGATATATCGCTGCCCCTCCGGAAAAGGGCGATAGTAAGTGTCGGAATAATCGCTCCGAAACAACACGACGTCACCTAATCTCAACTTACGATGCTGCTGCTCAAATCCTTCAATGTGGGATGGCAGAACAAGTGGACTCACTCCGTTTGGAGCCTTATCAAGCAAATCACGAACATCGATAATACAGGCTTCACCACCAAACTGCCATGCTTCAATTTTGTCTGTATAAGCAAGGCCGAATGGACCGGATTTCTCGCGATTTAGGTCCGGACGCATCACCGAATGAGGCGGCACATCGAGTTGCGTTCCCGTATTTCCGTCGATCAAGAGTACGTCAATATTGTAGGCACTGTGCGATCCAATCGCCTGTTCGTGGATCAATTGAAAGCGAGGAAACGGATGCGTCGGCCACGTCGCAGGGTATTCCGACGCGATCAGTAGCGAGCAATCCACGAACCGCGTTGTCGCTTCTCCCGTTTCTTGGGCAGTCAGAGAGTCGCCGACAACGCAACAGGCAATGAGCAAAAAACTAATGTGCACAGTCTCAATCGCTGTTCGATGCCGTATCCCGCTGGAACGCCGATAGTCTATCATGGCTGTACCTCTGCTTTTGAAGTGAACCCAAAGGGTAGATTGCAACCGATGCGAAGCAGACTGTCCAGCGACTTCAAGAGTCAAGACTGCTCTCACAGAGCGCACATCAGCAATTCCGTCTCTCTTTCACAAAATAAGCTCTGCCAATCCGACGCGTGAATACAACGACCACATGCATTTCCCGTCAAGCTTCGATGTACGACAGGAATTCCTGCCCGTCATGCCATCGATGCGGACCCCCGACATGCCTAGACATCCGTTTTACGGCACGCTGAGCAAGTGTTCATTTTGTAAACAACGGCAACGAATCACAGCAACCGCAAGCAGCCACATTGTTCAGAGGCCCTGTGA
>Ga0209553_1000163_pt1 | contig 33229 bp, 31 predicted proteins | sample LauGreFBDMM110DN_2_FD_188217 | JGI IMG/M metagenome (GOLD analysis project Ga0209553, IMG submission 188217) | Freshwater lake microbial communities from Lake Michigan, USA - Fa13.BD.MM110.DN (SPAdes) (version 2) | ecosystem: Environmental > Aquatic > Freshwater > Lake | place: Lake Michigan...
GCCGCTGCCTGTTGGTTCACTGGTGCGCGTTGCGGTGACGACGCGTCGTGAGCATCCTCGCGGCGAGGTCGTTGGATTCGATGGGCCACGCGCGTTGGTGATGTTGCTCAGCGAAGCGGATGGCATCGGCAGTGGAGTGAAGGTCATCGGCGAGCGTCCGATCGCGTCGATTCCAGTCTCGCGTCAACTTCTCGGTCGCGTGGTTGATGCACTCGGTCGACCGCTTGATGGCAAGGGTCCTATCCTGACAGGAACGCCGCAGCCGTTGTGGCCTGCGCGCACTGGCCCGCTTGAACGCGGTGTGATTCGTGAACCATTGCCTACTGGCGTGCGAGCGATTGATGCATTTCTCACGATCGGCAAAGGACAACGCATCGGCATCTTCGCGGGACCTGGTGTTGGCAAGAGCACGCTCTTGGGTTCGATCGCGCGCGGGACTGCCGCGGATGTGAACGTGATTGGATTGATCGGTGAACGAGGTCGTGAAGTGCCGGAGTTTCTCGAGAATGTGCTCGGACCCGAGGGACTTGCGCGAAGTATCGTTGTTGTCGCAACGGGTGACGAGACACCGCTCATGCGAGTGCGAGCCGCGCTTGCCGCATGCTCCATCGCCGAGCATTTTCGTGGCGAAGGGCAAGATGTCTTGCTCATGCTTGATTCGATCACGCGATTCGCGCAAGCGCAGCGACAGATCGGCCTCTCCGCGGGCGAAGCGCCAGCGACGAAGGGATTCACGCCGAGCGTATTTGCGTTGCTCCCTCGTGTGCTCGAGCGCGCAGGACGATTAGCAGTGGGCGGATCGATTACAGGTTTCTACACGGTGCTTGTGGAAGGCGATGATCTCACCGAACCAATCGCAGATGCCGCGAAGGGAATTCTCGACGGTCACATCGTGCTGAGTCGTAAGTTTGCTGAACGATCGCACTTTCCTGCGATCGATCCATTGCAATCCATCTCTCGCGTCGCGGATCAAGTCTCCGACACCGCGCACACGCAAGCACGACGCCATGTCACGCGACTGCTTTCTGCGCATCGCGAAGCGGAAGAATTGCTCGCGATCGGTGCGTATCAGAAGGGCGCGAATCCCGATGTTGATGCTGCGGTGTTGATGAAACCGCACATCGATCAGTTCTTGAAGCAAGATCGCGACGAGCGCGCCGACTATCCGCGAACGCTGCGAAGTCTCATCGAACTTTCCATCGCAGCAGATGCATTGCGTCCCGCTGCAGCGCAAGGAACTGCGACTGTTTCGGGTCCCACTGCCGGAGGAACGCGACCTCGTCGCTAATCACGCATGGCACGATTCATCTTCAAACTCCAACGCGCGCTCGATCGCCGCTTGCAAATCGAGGAAGAGAAGCGTGCCGTGTTCGCGCGCATTGATGCGATGCGCGTGAAACTCGAAGAGGGACTTCGCACGCGACAAGCGGAGATTCAGCAGAGTCGCGAAGCCTGGCGCGGCGGCATGGTGGGTGCGATTGATCCAGTGGCATTGCGTCAGCACGCGAACGCAGGCTTAGGATTATTCCGCAAAGCCCAGCGAACCGTGATTGAACTTTCAGGACTCGATCGAGGACTGCAAGCGGCGCGCGCTGCGATGGTTTCAGCTGCGCAAGATCGTCGAGCGCTCGAGATCTTGCGCGAGTCACGATTGGCGGAGTTCAAAGGTTCAGAGGATCGCAAGGAGCGCGATCAACTCGATGAGTTTGGTGCAGACCTCGCAGAGCGACGACGACAAGAGGAACAACGATGAAAACACTCTGGCGATTACTTTCGATCCTCGCAGTCGCGAACCTGTTGGCGTTGAGCGCGTTCGTCGGATGGCTCTGGCAAACAGGTCGCATGAATGAGCAGCGCTTCGAGTTGTTGAAGTCGATCCTTGCGTCAACCACCGATGAAGATGCTGCTCGGCTCGAAGAGGAGAAAGTCATCGGCGCAGAAGCGATGCGCGTTGCTGCTGAAGAGCGCAAACTTCTCGAAGCACCGTTTACGCGTGAAGAGCAGGTCGCAGCGGCAGAGCGATTTGAAGAGCGCGCGCAGTTAGCGATGAAGACGCTCAACAATGAGCAGACGAGACTCGCAGGAAAGATCGACGAACGCGAAGGCGCTGTTGCCCAACGCGAAGGCGCGCTCGACGCTCGTCGCGAGGCATGGGAGCAAGCGATCGCAGATGAGAAGCAACGCGAGACGAGTGAACAATTCAAGAAGGCAGTAAAGTTGCTCGAAGGTCTGCCGCCTAAACAAGCAAAGGACTGGATTCTCGAACTCGTCGGAAGCGGAAAGATCGAGCAAGCAGTGAAGTACCTTGATGCGATGAGCGCGACGAAGAGCGCGAATCTCTTGAAGTCCTTCAAAACCGCCGCAGAAACAAAGTCCGCCACCGATCTCGTCGAGCGCCTTCGTGTGTTAGGCCTCGAGAGCGAAACGCAAGCGGCCGCGAAGCCAACCGCGCAGCCAAAGCCACGCACACCGCCGAAAGAAGTCGCGCCCGCCGCCGCAACTCCCGCTGCGCCAGCGCCAACTCCCGCCGTCAACGCACCAGTCAGTGTGAAGTGACGCGAGAAGTGATTTGATCAACAGATCCAGCGGGACCCCGTCGCGGCTTCGGGTTCTCGTGTGAGTTGCACAGAATGCTTCGATCTCTACGGGCAGATGTATCTGGTTTTGTGTGCACATCTGCCCGTAGCGGGGGTAGACACATTCGCCGCGAAACCTTGACCCTTCCAAAGTTCTTGCTCCGCGCTTCGATGCAAGGCATCCCCTTTGCAATTGTGTTGGGTCTGAGCCCCTTCGTGGGCTTTGGGTACTTGCAATGGTTGATTTTTCGCCAACATCACCGTTCCCGGCTGCAGCTTCCGCTCGAAGTGGGGCAGTTTCTGCGCCCTCGAACTCTTCTGCAGCCGCGTCGACGGATGCGCCGCGTTCGAGTGCTGATTTTCGTGATCAGCTTCGTGGGGCTTCGGTAGATCGTCGTCCGAGTGCGCTTCGAAAGACGGCGCGTGAAGAAGGCGCGGATGGTGCGGTGGCTTCAGTTGCTGCAGCAGCGCCGGTCGAGCAGCCTGAGGCGACCGCTACTGCGAGTGCAGGTGCAGCGTCTTCATCTGCCACTGCGAGCGCGACCAGCATCACGATTGATTCGAGTTCCACCACTGTCGCGGTGCTACCGATAGAACTTCCTGCCGGCGCAAGCGTCGGGGTCAACACAGATTTTCCTGAAATGATCCATGAGGTCGCGCCAAGCGCAGGCGCGCAGCTCGTTCAAGCGCAAGAGTCTGCCTCGGCGAATGCTTCCGCGCTGACTCTTACCGAAGCCGTGCCACAAAGTGCGTCGCCGGTGTCCGCGGCACAGCTTTCATCGAAAGAACTCGCGCAACTGCTCGGTGCTTCCTTCGCGCCAACGAATGCGAAGCCTGCAGTTCGAACAGATGCGCAACAGTTGGCTTCTGCAACTTCAACCGTTAGCGCTGAATCGATCGCGCGCTCCACGACACCAGACGCGGCGTCGCGCACCGTTGCGCTGGGAATTCCTGCGGAAATCACGCGAAACACGTTTGTGCGCACCAGGGCTGTGCATGTCGAAGCAGTCCCCACGGAGCAACCAGCCGCGGTGGGTTCGGATGCGAGTGCCCATGTGATCGCTTCGCAGCTTGCAGCGGTCGAGCGCGAAATCGCAGCGCACGCGAATGTAGTAGCACGCGTCGTCACTGACGCAGTGAACAAGGATGCGAATGCGCCAACGACCGCGCAGCCCGCGCACGCCGCGTCGATGCAATCAAGCAGCGTGATCTCGATGAGCAACGCAGCAGTGTCTTCTTCGATCCCATTGAGAGTTGACACTGGCGCGACACGCATCGCGCCGGAGTTCGCCTCACTGACGCCTGAGACTTCCGCGCTTGTGAATCAGTCCAATGGCAAGCTCATGACTCGCGGGCTCTCTGCGCTCACGCAGCAGCGCGGCGGCACGCTGACGATTCGACTTGATCCACCCGAACTCGGCGCAGTGCAAGTGAAGATGGTGATGTCGCAGGGAAGTGTGAGTGTTGACTTCCGCGCGCAAACGCCTGAATCACAGGCGATTTTGGAACTTCATATGGGTGCACTTCGCACCGCACTTGAAGCACAGGGTCTCCATGTCGATCGACTGCGTGTCGAAAGCATGCCGCAAAGCAATGCATCGACTGCGCGCAACGCGGTGAGTGAGCATGCATCGAACACGCTCCTTGCTGCGGACCAACGCAACGCGCCCACAAGCACTTCGCAGAGCGAGACGTCTGGTGATCGCGCGATGCGCCAAGACAATCCGCAAGGCGAGTCACGCGGTCGTCAAGACGGTCATGCGTCGCGCGATCGATCCGACCTCAACCAAATCAACTCTCAGTCCACTGACACTTTCGATTCCTTTGTGCATGCACTCTCTGAAGGAGCACACTCATGAGCGCGATTAACGCCAATGCAGCAGCAGCGACCGCCGGAAATTCCTCCACGCCAAGTCGGTTCAACGAACTGAGCAGCGAGGATTTCATGCGCATCATCTTCACCGAATTGTCGAACCAGGATCCATTCAAGCCGAGCGACTCGTCTGCGCTGCTTGAGCAATTGAATTCGATCCGCTCGATCGAGACCGACATTCAGATGCAAGAGCGTCTGAGTTCGATCGTTTTCCAGAATCAACTTTCGAGCGCGGGCAATCTCATCGGTAAGCGCGTGAGTGGTCTCAACCAAGATTCGATTCGTGTCGGTGGCACAGTGCAGAGTGTCATTCGCGAAGGCGACTCAGTGGGCCTCGTGCTCAACACCGGTTGGGTGCTGCCCATGGACAACGTTGAGTTCATTGATTCGCCACTTCCGCCAGCGGCTCCCGCAGGAAATGGCGCAAATACAGGCGGTTCCACAACTGGCGGTACAACGGGCGGCGGCGCAGGTGGTGGCTCGGGCGGCGGCGGGTAATCGCGAATTACCACTATGACGATCGACCCGCGCCAACTTCTTCGACGACTCGAACCCGCAGTTCGACCGACATCGACAGGGAAGTCTCGCGCCACACGGGTTTCCGTTGCAGATGGAGAGTTTGGCGATCTGCTTGAACTCGCGCGTGATGGCGGCGTGCGGTCTGATCGTGACGTCGACACACGCGGCGCGGCGGACTTGTCGCGCAGCGAACGCGAAGAACTCGCACTTGTGCTTGATCAAGCAGAAGCTCGCGGATTCAAACGCGCACTCATCGTCACGCACGAAGGTCCATTCGTTGCGGATGTTGTGACCCGCAGTCTTGAGCGTCCACTTGGCGCCGCGCTTGAAGCGATTGATTGCGCCGTGCGCATCGGCGCGAGTGATGAGGCGCAGGCGGCGCGCGTACTGGTGCTTCACGCACTTCCACCGCTAGCGATTCAGGAGCAGATCATTCTTGCGCGCGGCGCGGCAACGGCTGCCGATTCCGTCACTGGCACACAAATTGCAGATCAGGTTGCGGAGCCCGTTTCGTTGGGCTCTCCTTTGCGCAGCGCGTCCGCGGCGTAAACAGTTCGCAGATCACAGGAGGTTTTTCCTATGGCATCAACAACCGCACTCTTCACTGGTCTCTCGGGACTCATTTCGAACTCCCGTCGACTCGATGTGATTGGTAACAACATCTCGAACGTCAACACGACGGCGTTCAAGTCCAACCGCATTCAGTTTACCCCTACTTTTAGCCGCAATTTCTCGCTCGGCAGCGCGCCGAGTGGGAGCACGGGTGGAACGAATCCAGGCCAAATCGGTCTCGGCGTCACCATCGCAGGCACGCAGCGCAACTTCAACAACGGTGCGATTGGTGCGACCGGTGTTGCCACTGACGTCGCGATCGAAGGCGATGGTTTCTTCATCGTGGATGTTGCGGGCTCGCGCGCATTCACGCGGTCGGGCAACTTTGTCCGCAATCCGCAGAACGAGCTCGTCACACAGTCTGGTGCTCGCGTGATGGGATTCTCTGTCGATGAGCAATTCAATGTCATTGAAGGCGATCTCGTCGCGTTGTCAGTGCCAGTTGGCACGCTGACGCTCGCGGAAGCAAGTCGCAATGTGATTTTCAACGGCAATCTCAACGCATCGGGAACTGTGGGATCGACTGGCTCGGTCCATCAGGGCCGCGCGTGGTTCACCGATGCTGCGATGACGATCCCTGCCACATCCGCGACCGATCTCACGACAGAAGATGTGTGGATGTCCGACGGCGCGGGCGGTTCGGTCCTCGCGTTTGATAGTTCCACGAATCCGAAGACCCTCACACTCAGCGGCGTTGAGAAGGGCGGCAAGGATCTTGAAACACATGCTTTCGCGTTCAGCGCTTCTGCAGTTGCTGGTACCGATGGCTTCGGCACAACCCTCGGCGACTTCACTGCATACCTCGAAGATATTCTCGGCGTTGACAACTCCGCAGTAGGTGTAAGTTCAAACCTCGGCGGCAGCGTGACGATCAATGCTGGCGGTCAGCTCGTGATCCAAGGCAACGAAGGTACGGTGCAGGAACTTGGGCTTGAAACAGCAGATTTCGTAGTGACTGCAGCCGGCGGCGGCAGTGGGCAACCACTCGTGTTGACCAAGACCGGTTCAGCAACTGGCGAAAGCGTGCGCACAAGTTTCGTTGTCTACGACTCACTCGGCACACCACTCACCATCGATCTCACCTTCGTGCTTCAAGCAACCGCTGCGAGCGGTGGTACGACGTGGCAATTCGTTGCGGAGAGCAATGACAACGATGCTGCAGCGCGCCTCATCGGTTTGGGCGAAGTGAAGTTTGACGCGAGCGGTCGATTCTTGGGTGCGACCAATCAAGCATTCTCCATCACGCGCACGAATGGTGCAGTGTCGCCACTGACTGTCAACATGGACTTCAACTCGGGCGCTGATGCGGTGTCAAGTTTGACAGACTCCGCGTCCAATCTCGCAGCCGTCTATCAAGATGGATCTTCCATCGGTACGCTCGCGAACTTCTCCATCGGCGAAGACGGCACGATCGCTGGTTCGTTCACGAACGGTCTCACGCGCGCCATCGGTCAGATCGCGCTTGCGAAGTTCTCGAATCCAGAAGGTCTCGTCGACGGCGGCGACAACGTCTTCCGCACGGGACCAAACTCCGGTACGCCGCTCGTTGCGAAGCCACGCGACTTCGGTACTGGTCGACTCGTGGGCGGTGCGTTGGAACTTTCCAATGTCGATCTTTCGCAAGAGTTCATCAACATGATTCTCGCAAGCACCGGTTACTCCGCTGCAAGTCGCGTGATCACGACGACTGATGAACTCATCAACCAGCTCCTGGCGCTCGGTAGATAGTTGAGCGCTTCTGATGATTTCTGCCCCAAGCGGCAAAATCATCACGCGCTGTGGTACGGCTCGGCGAGTGAATCGCCTTCGCCTTGTTCGAGCGCTTCTGATGATTTCTGCCCCAAGCGGCAAAATCATCACGCGCTGTGGTACGGCTCGGCGAGTGAATCGCCTTCGCCTGAGCGGGGGGTTGAGCGCTCGCGTTCAACGCCGAGGATTGCGATCACTTGCGGAGCGTGGCGCGGGCGGTGGACCTTTCCACTTTGGTTGCTCGGTCGCGAGGCGTGTGACGCTCGCAGTGCTGCCAGACTCTGGCTGCTCTTGCAGGAGTTTCGCAAAGATGATGCGGCCAGCTGCGGTCGTCACGCAGTTGGTGGTGCTCACACGAACCACAGAACCGATCGCGCGCTCGCCGTTCTCGATGACCACCATCGTTCCATCGTCGAGGTATCCAACGCCTTGCGCAGCCGCGTCGCCTGTGCGAAGGACTTCGACCTCGAGCACATCGCCAGGAATCGCAGCGACGCGTAAGCCTGCAGCGAGTGCATTGAGATTGATCACGCCAACGCCGCCGATGGACGCAATCTTTTCGAGGTTCGCATCAGTGGTGAGGATTCGGTAGCCGTCCTTCTGCGCGAGTTCAACGAGAAGTCGATCCACGCCGCGTCCGCCGACATCCATGTCGAACTCTTCGATGCTTAAGTCAACAAGCGCGTTCGCTTGAAGTTTCTGCACAACTTCAAGACCGCGTCGACCGCGCGCGCGCTTGCCTCGTTCATTGCTATCCGCCAATTTCTGCAGTTCATCGAGCACGAAGGAAGGAATCGACAACGGCGCGTCAATCACGCCCGCGAGTCCAAGTTCTTGCACGCGTCCATCGACGAGCGCGCTGGTGTCCACGAGAATCGGCAGCGCGCCGCGGCGTTGACGCTTGAATTCAACATAGGGAATGATGAAGCGGAAATCGTTGCGCGTGGTGAGCACGATGGAAACCGCGATGTAGGAGAGCGTGATCGCAAGCATCGCCTTCACAACCGGAATCCAAACGGGTTGCTGCGCACTTGACCCTGTTGGAACGAGTTCCCACGCGTCCACGACAGTTTCAAGCAACGCACCGAGGGCGAGCGCGCCGATGAGTCCGAAGCAGACGCCGAGGTATGTGCCGAAAAGCGCAGCGAGCCGCTTGTTCGGCGTCATGATGTCGATGACGAGCACGATGACACCGACAGAAATCGCACTTCCCGCAATCACTACGAGGTTGAGATAGGAGAAGCCTTCGTTGGCACTTGCGCGACTTGCGATCAAGAGCACTGCGGTGGTGACGAGCAGAACAAAGAAGAGAAGACGAACGACGAGCAGCACGACGCGGCGAGATTGTTCCTCGCGCAAATAGCGCTCGCTCGAGAGGCGCGCACGCGAAGCGGATTGCGCGGGCGATACGTCGGAGTTCGTTGAATCGTCGGCGGCAACACCCATGAACTGAGTGTACCGAAGGCTGCGCAGATACCTTCGGTCGTGCTACCATCTTCGCCCGTCGGAGTTTCTGAAGATGGTCAGGCGCGACAGTCGGGCGAACCGTGAACCTGGTCAGGGCTTGACCGCAGCAGCCATAAGCGTCGTCGTCCGAGCAGCCGTTGCCTGACCGTCTTCAGTGACTCCGAGTGTGGAGCGTGTGGATTCATTAGTTCTTGAGCTGCGTTGAATGTTGATGCGAGAGTCGATGGCGAAGAAGTCCGACCGTTCTTCTGAAGCACCGCCGCTCGCGATTGAACCCGCTGAGCATCGACCCTACACCGTCCTTGCGCGGCGCTATCGATCACGCGAATTCGATGATCTCATCGGGCAAGAACCGATCTCGCGCACGCTGAAGAATGCAATGCTCACGGGGAGAACCGCGCATGCGTATCTGTTTTGTGGCACGCGCGGGGTTGGAAAGACTTCGCTCGCTCGCATCTTTGCTCGCGCGTTGAATGCTGGCACTGGTGGCTCAGAACATGTGGCGGTGGGGGAAGCAATTCTTCGTGGCGAAGATCTTGATGTGACGGAGATTGATGGCGCATCCAATCGCGGCATCGATGATGCGCGCGACCTCATCGCAGGCGCAGGCCTCGCACCCACACGTGGGAAGTATCGCATCTACATCATCGATGAAGTGCACATGCTCACCACGCCCGCCTTCAACGCGTTGTTGAAGACGATGGAAGAGCCACCGTCGCACGTGAAGTTCATCCTGTGCACCACCGAGCCGCACAAAGTTCCGCAGACGATTCAATCGCGATGCCAGCGCTTCGACTTCCGCAACATTCCAGCGAGTGAGATCGCGCGTCACCTCGGCGCAGTCGCGACGAAGGAAGGAATGGACGCGAGTGCGGATGCGTTGCTTGCAGTGGCGCGCATGGCGAATGGTTCGATGCGCGATGGACTGAGTTTGCTCGATCGACTCTTTGCAGCTTCGCTCGATCAACGCGTCGACGCGGCATTGCTTGAGCAAGTCTTCGGACTTCCACAGGACGCATTGCTGTTAGACCTTGTTGCTGCAATTGTCGAAGAACGCTGCGCGGATGCGTTGAAGCTCGGCGCACAATTGCTCGAAGGTGGGACTGCTGTCGAGCACGCGCTCGACTTACTCGCCGAACGATTCCGCTGGCTCCTCGTTGCGAGCGCGTGCGGCGGTGCGAGCGAACTGCTTGAGTGTGCGAGTGCATCGCGGGAGCGTCTCACGACACTCGCCAAGCATGTCGATCTCGCGCATTGCGTGCATGCGATCGCTGCCTGTGATGCGATTAGCCGAAGCGTGCGATCTTCAAGTGCGCCGCGTGCGCTCTTTGATGCGTGCCTTGTTCGTCTCGCGCTTGCGTCGAGATTCGCGTCAGGCGCAGCACTGCTTGCGGGCGCCTCGCAGGTTTCCCCACCTGGGGTCGACGCAAAAAAAGCCGTTGACCCCCGAGTGACAAACGCCGGGGGTCGAGTACCACCGGTCGCAGCGCCGTCTTCGTCGCCCTCACCGCAGATCGCACCCTCGACAGTGCTGCCGCCATCCGTCGAAGTAGCCCGCATCGATTCGAAAGATGCACTCGTGGAATCTCTCGCGCAGCACGCGGTGCAGAGTTCCGCCGACAAAAGTGTTGTCGATGAGATCGCCGTCTTAGAATTCACTCGCACTCGCGATGGTGCGAAGGCAATCATCGATGCGGATCCGTCCACGAGCCAAGGTCGCTACGTCCTCGATCATCCAGAGCGAGTGCGGACACTCCTGCGCAAAGTGCTCGGCGGGCCAGTGGAACTCGACTTGCGTCCACGAAGTGGCCGTGAGGCGCCGCGCGCGATTGAAAAAAGCGTTGCAGACGCGGTCGCTCGCGAAGATCCACTGGTGAAGAGCGTGATGGAGTTGTTCGACGCGACTATCGTGGAGATCACGGCTCGCGTCGCGCGTGAAGACTCGCTTGAAGCGTCAAGCGCATCGTCGGATGAATCTGTCGACCAGCACTAAGGACTCTCGATGTTTGAGAAACTCAAATTGGCTGCACAACTCGGCGGCATGATGAAAGATCTGCCGAAACTTCGCGCGCGCGTCGACGAAATCAAGGCGCGTCTCGCGACGACGGAAGTGGTTGCGGAAGTTGGCGGAGGTGCGGTCCGTGTGCGCGCGACATGCGATTTGCACATCACACATGTGGAACTCGCGCCGAGCACGCTGCGCGGACTTGCCTCCGGAAGCGACGCGGATCTTCAATACGCCAATCGCCTCATCGCCGAGTGCGTGAATGCTGCGCTGGATTTAGCACGCGCGCGTCTTGCGACCGAACTTTCAGCTGCTGCAGGGGAGATGGACATTCCACTCTCGCCCGAACTCGTGAAGGGGATGATCGGATGAAGGGCTATCCCGAATCAGTCTCTCGTCTCATCGATGCGTTCGCGCGCCTTCCCGGCATCGGTCGGCGCAGCGCGGAGCGACTTGCTTTTCATGTGCTCCGCGAAAGTTCGCAGGAAGCAATGTCGCTCGCGCAGGCGATCACGGATGCGAAGACCCGCATCGTGCATTGCCCCACATGCTGGAATATCTGCGACGACCTTCACTGTGAGATTTGCTCGGATCCTCGGCGCGAGGCGTCGATCGTGCTTGTCGTTGAGCAACCCAAAGATGTACTTGCCATTGAGAAGACCGGTTCCTTTCGTGGGATCTATCACGTCTTGCTCGGCAGACTCGATCCGCTTGCAGGTGTCGGTCCTGAGGGCATCGTGCTTGAGCCGCTGCTCGCGCGTATCGATGATCCGAGCAAGAACGCGCAACAGGTCAAGATCGAAGAGCTTGTGCTCGGCATGAACCCAGATCTCGAAGGTGACACGACGGCGCTGTGGATCGCGCGAGAGGCGACGAAGCGCGGTGTTCGAGTGACGAGGCTCGCGCGCGGGCTTGCAAGTGGAAGTCAGCTCGATTTGGCGAATCCAGGCGTCATCGCGGACGCGATTGCGGGCCGAACTGGCATTTGAGAGGGATTTTTCCTGATTTCCGTTGCGGGAGAACTTGCACGAACTTCGAAACGGCTGCGATGGGAGAAGACTTCTCTTCACGCCTTTCTCGCGAATTGATAGTGAGCATTGCGAAGGGTGTGTCATGCTTCCCGTACGATTGACTGCGTTCATTCGAACTGAGTACATATGAGCGGAATGCGATTTGAAACTTCTCAGGGACTCCGCCAAGGGCAGCACCTTGCGCTGACACCGAAGCTCATTCAAGCCGCGGAAATTCTCGAACTTCCGTTGCTTGCGTTGCGTGAACGACTCGATCGCGAATTGGAAACAAATGTCGCGCTTGAAATCGTGGAGCCTGGCGACGATCGACCTCTGAAGCGCGATCTCAGTAATACGCGCACGTCTGATTCTCGTGAAGATGCACCACAGGGCGGCGGCTCAACCGAGTTCGAACGGCTTCGTCGCATGGAGCGCACCTATGGCGATCAGTGGTCGGGTGATCGTGACTATCGCCCGACACGCAGCGGTGGCGATTCCGATGAAGATCCGAAACTCGCTGCGATGAACAACACCGCGGGCAATGGTGCATCGCTCACGGAACAGTTGCTTGAGCAGTGGTCGTTCTCCGATATTCATGACCCTGAACTTCGTGCCGCGGGCGCACGCATCATCGAATACATCTCGCCTGAAGGCATGCTCAACGCAGATCTCGAAACGATCGCGCAGCAATCGATCTCGATACCAGGCTGCGATTGGTCTCCGGCAATTCTCGAACGCGCGCTGCTCCGGTTGCAACATGAACTGAGTCCTCCAGGGATCGCAGCGAGTTCAGTACGCGAGTGCCTGCGCCTCCAAGCAGAAGCATTGCTTGAAGAGTCGCACACGGAAGCCACTGCATTAGTGTGGAGTGACGCGCTGCTGCTGCTTGAAACCTATTACGACGACTTCCTCGCGAATCGACTGCCTAAGATCTGCGAAGCGAGCGGGATGGACTACGCACGAATCGATGCGGCGAAGTCTGTGATGCGACGGTTGACCACCGCGCCTGGCTTCGCGCTTGTTCCACCGTCGAACGAACCCATCATTCCCGACGTTGTGGTTGAACTCGACATCGACGCGAATGAATACACCGTGCGATTGCCCGACGAACTCATCCCGCGCGTGCGCGTGTCGCGTGAGTATCAAGAGCTCGCGGACGACAAGACCGCAGATAAGGCCGCACGAACTTTCGCTGGTGACAGCGTCCGCGCAGCGAAGACCTTGCTCGAAGCGATCGAACAACGCAAGACAACACTCGCACGCGTGACGAGAGCCGTGGTCGCTCGACAGCGCGAGTGGTTTGAGCACGGTCCAAACTTTCTTCGCCCAATGCCGATGACGGAACTCGCGGAGCAACTCGGCATTCATGTAAGCACCGTGAGCCGCGCCGTTGCAGAGAAGTGGATGGCATCACCACGAGGACTCGTACGACTCCGCGACTTCTTCGCAGGCGGCACAGAAAACAGCGACGGCGAAGATGTTTCGTGGAACGCGATCAAAGCAATGCTCAAGCAAGTCGTCGACGCCGAAGATCGAAAGCACCCACTGTCCGACCGCGAGATCGCAGAGCAACTCAAAGCCCGCGGCGTAGAAATCGCACGACGCACCGTGGTGAAATACCGCGAACAACTGAGTATTCCCGCCGCAACCGTCCGCAAAGTGCATGCGTGAGTGGATGCGTTAGTCTGCGTGCGTTCGTCGCTTTCTTTCGAGTTGTTATCGCATGCGGATCTTTATCACCGGTGCTACTGGAACGATTGGTCGTCGTCTCGTTGCGGACCGCGCGCATCGGGGTGATCGTGTCATTGCGTTGAGTCGGCATCCTGCGCGGGCTCGGGAGTTGTTTGCGCCGATTGGTCGTTCGGTGGAAGTGGTGGCGGGGGATGCGCGCTTCTCTGGGATCTGGCAGCAAAGGCTCGAAGCGTGTGATGCGATTGTGCATCTTGCGGGGCACAACATTGCGCAAGATCGGTGGACTGCGCGCATTCGTCGGGAGATTCGCGTCTCTCGGCTTGAGAGTGCGAAGCGGCTCATTGAAGGCGTGCGGAGTGCGAGTGTGCCGCCGAAGTCTTTCGTTGTGGCTTCGAGCGTCGCGGCGTTTGGTGATCGTGGATCGGAAGTGCTCGACGATCGCGCGTCGTATGGATCTGGATTTCTCGCGGGACTTGCTGCGGAGTTTGAGAGCGAGTGCGCGCGTGGTGAAACGCTTGGTATGCGCGTGGTGACGCTGCGGCTCGGCGCGGTGCTTGATCCTTTCGGCGGCATGCTTCCGCGACTCGCGCCGTGGTTTCGTCGCGGTTGTGGCGTGATTCCTGGCAAAGGTACGCAGGCTGTGCCGTGGATTCATTGGCGCGATGCGGTCGGCATGTTTGACTGGGCCATCGCGAGTCGCGGCATTCTCGGTTCGGTGAATGCAGTTGCCCCTGAACTCGTGCAGTGGTCGCGGCTCTCGAATGAATTCGCGACGCGCTGCGGTGCGCGTGGGATGGCTGCGCCTGTGCATGCAGTTCCAGCGATCGTCATGCGCATCCTCCTCGGTCAAGGTGCGTCGGAATATCTCGCCTCGCGTCATGCTGTTGCGAGCCGTGCAACCATGCATGGATTTCGTTTTGAGTTTCCGCAACTTGCGGGTGCGCTCGATGAATGCTGCGCGGAATGGAGTCCTTCGCCGCGCAGTTTGTTGCTTGCGAAGTCAAATGGTCAGGTGCTTGTGGAGGTGGATGCGAAACCGCGTATTAATGCGGTTCCTTTGGAGGGCATCGCATTCGACACACTCGTCAGCGCGCGAGTCGATGCCCCGTTGAGCGCGATCGAACCGCCGCAACGGACCGACGGCGTGCTCATTGATCTCGATCACGGATTGAGCGCGAGCAACGGTCGATTGCTTCCCGAAGCGCGCGAGATCCTTGAGACTATTGCGCGACATGATCGCGCGCATTTCGGGCTCTTCTCGCAGCGACCATCGTGGGAATTGCCCGACCTCGCGGTCGGTCCACTCGCAACGCGCGCGCAACTGCTTTCGGGCGGGACATTGCTTCGCACCACGCGGCAGGTTGGAAACTCGACAGCAGCACACAAGACCGAATGCTCGCGCATTCCAGTCGAAACCGTGGTTGAGTTGTTGAAACGGCTCGGCGCATTCGCACCGCGCATCGGGCTTGTGTTCGAACATCCCGACGGCTTTGACACGCCCGAACCAAATCGTTTGCGCCATCCGCAGCACGGACATCCGATCTTCATCACACGCGTTCGTGCGATCTCCGAACTTGAAGTTGCCGAGACGATGCGCATTCATCTTGTGGGCGGTGCTGAAGAACGCGGCACGGTTGTCGAGTGGATCATGCGTGAGTTTGTCGCCAATGGCACGCTCTCGCTTGAAGCGAAATCGCCGTGGATCGTGTCGATGTGGGCGACGGTTCCCACGCGAGCGCTCGCGCATGAATTCGCGATGGTTGCTGGATTAGATGAGCACGCGCACGCGATTCCGATCCGCAGCATCACCGAACTTCGGCGCGGATTTCGGCACATACTCGAGCCACCCGCGAAGGTCATCACGACTGAGCCGACGCGCGACTGATCGCTCCAGCCTCTGCTGCGCGAACAACCGTTACACTGCCGCGCCGCAATTTCGCGGTCCTTTGGAGGTTGCATGAAGGTTTGGATTGATGGAGCACTCGTCGACAAGTCGCAGGCAACAGTCTCGGTCTTTGACCACGGGCTGTTGTACGGCGATGGCGTGTTCGAAGGCATTCGTGCCTACAACGGCCGCATCTTCAAACTACAAACGCATCTCGATCGACTGCTCGCGAGCGCGAAGTCGATTCGCCTCACGATGCATTACACCGAGCGCGAACTTGAGCAGGCTGTGCGTGAGACCGTCGCAGCGAATGGTTCGCCCGATGGGTACATCCGTCTGGTCGTGACTCGAGGCGTTGGTCCACTCGGGCTCTCGCCGTTCACCTGTCCGCGCCCTTGCACGATCGTGATCGCCGATCGCATTCAGCTCTACCCACAGGAGATGTATGACTACGGCATGCCTGTCATCATCGCGCAACGCCCGAGGATTCCGGTCGAGTGCCTTGACCCTTCGGTGAAGAGTTTGAATTACCTCAACAACATTCTCGCGAAGATTGAAGCGATCGACGCAGGCGTGCATGAGGCGATCATGCTCAACACTGACGGCGAGGTGTGTGAGTGCACAGGCGACAACATTTTCTTAGTTGCGGGCGGTCGATTGTTGACGCCGCCCACCAGCGCGGGATTGCTCGACGGCGTCACGCGCCGATACGTCATGCAGACACTCGCGCCAGCACTGGGGCTTTCGGTGGAGGAGCGACGATTCCGCATCGAAGATCTTTTCACTGCGGATGAAGTGTTTCTCACAGGCACCGCTGCGGAAGTCATCGGCGTCACGCGCATTGATGGCGAGCAGTTCGGTGACGGAACAGTCGGACCGATCACGCAGAAGTTGATGGCAGAGTTCCGTCGGCGTGTGTCGAAAGATGCGCCGGAAGATTGAGCGCGAACGATCGAAGGAGTAATGAACGATGCGTTGCAAAGGTTGCAGTCACTCACTTTGGAATCTGACCGGCAACATCTGCCCCGAGTGCGGGAAAGAGTTCACGCGCGCAGAGTTTGAGTTTCAGCCGTATTCGGTGATGTTCAAATGCCCATCGTGCGCGCAGCCTTATTATGGTGCAGGCGAGAAGGGGCATCTTGTGCCGACTGCGTTTGAGTGCACATCGTGCCACCACGCGATCGACATGGAATCATGCGTGCTCGTACCCGCGAAAGGCAGAGAAGAAGACGCTGTTGCAGTGGGTGCGCCAGTGCCGTGGACAACAGAGGCAAGTTTCTTCCGCAGATTGTGGGAGACCTCGACTGCTGCACTCGTCAAACCCCGCAGCCTCGGGATTGCTATCGCCGCACACGAACCACGACTGAAAAGCGCGATGGCATTCTTCGGTGTCGTGATGGGAATAATGTGGGTGATCACACTCGTGTGCGCCGCCGCGCAGGGTGGATTCATGATGCTCATGATGGGCGGATTGATTGGGCTCGGTGGTGGTGGCGGCGGGACTCCCGTAGTTCCGGGCACTTTCCTGCTCGCATCACAGATGGGACCAGGTTTGATTCTTTCCGTTGGTATGCCGCTTTTCTACGGCATCTACATTCCCATCAGCGCGGCAGTCGCAGTCGTACTGTGGCGGATACTCGGCGGCGAGTCGACGCGAGAGTCGCATCAACCTCCAACACTAACATTCGTGCGTGCGGTTGAAATCTTGCTCTGGTCGAGCGGATCATTGCTCGTCACGCTCGTGCCATGCGTCGGAAGTTTCGCATCTGTCTGGTGGATCGTGAGTGCTGCAATAGTGACGAGCGCGTTCGTGGGTGCGCGACTCGGTGCAGCATCAACAGGCAAATCCGCATTGTCAATGGTCCTCGGCATGCTCGCGCCACTGCTCTTGATTTGCGGAGGAGCGATTGCCTTCGCGATGGTGATCGCAGGGATGGGGATGTCGAGTGCGCGGGCCGCCTTGTCGGGCGCGCAGGCTCCGGCACCTATGGTCGCGCCTGCATCAGCGCCTGAACCTGAGCCCGTCGCCGAGCCTGCTCTCGTGGAAGACGCCGTTCCAACGCCGAATTGATCACACCCGCAGTTTTTCCCATGCGCCGTAGCGGAATCTGGCGAGGAAGAGCATGCCGCGGACGGCGATTTCGAGCATGAGTGCCCACCAGATGCCGACGAGTCCGCAGCTCAGCGAGATGCCGAAGTACCACGCGAGTGGGAGTCGAATCGCGTAGCAACCGAATACGGTGATGCCGAGGATCCACTTGGTGTCGCCGACGCCGCGCAAGCCGTTGCGCACCACCATCGCGAGTGCGAAGAACACTTGGAGTGCGCCGCTTGCGAAGAGGCACTGTGGGACGAGTGCGAGATGAATCGGATCATCGGAGATCACGCTGCATAACGCGCGGCCGAAGAGCATGAAGATGATGCCTGCGCTCACCATGATCGCCATGCCAATGAATGTGCAGCGCCAGATTGCTTCGCGTGCGAGGCGTGCGTTGCCTGCGCCGAGATATTGACCAGCGAGCGCGCCTGCGGCTGTGCCCATCGCGAAACCTGGAAGAAACGAGAACGCTTCCCACTGCACCGTGATGATGTGTGCGCCGACCAGACCATCCTTTGCTTCCGTCCCGATCCCGCGACTCGCAACTTCGCCAATGATGCCGAGGATGAAGAGATTCACCGACCACATCGCGAGACCTTCGAAGAAATTCGGTATGCCCACGATCGCGATGCGCTTCGTCATCACAGGATCAAACCGCAATGCACTCGAGTGGAGTTTGAGGTCTTGCACGCCACGTCGCAGCACGCGAATCGTCATCCATGCGCCGAATGCGTAGCTGATCACGCTGCCGAGTGCGATGCCGAACACGCCCCAGGTGTATGGATCTGTGGGCGAAGGATTCGGGATCTCAGCACCGAGCGCGGAAATCGTCACGCCCGAAAGCAACCACGCTGCGATGCAGTTGACGACATTCACCCACACTGCGATTTGAAACGGCTTGTGTGTTTCACCCGCGCCATGCAAACACATCGCGCCCACCATCATGACGCCGCTGAAGGGGATGCCCCACGCGAGTGTTTGCACATAGGTCACGCACGCAGCTGAGCCTTCGGGACTGAGATTTGAAAAACGTGCGAGTGGTTCGGCGATGAGTGCCATCACGAGTGCAACCAACACACCCCACGCGAGCGAGAGCAACATCGATTGACCGAGCGCGCGCTCGCCTTCGCCACGTTCACCACTGCCCATCGAACGCGCGATGATCACTTGACCGCCGACACCGAGACCTGCCATCGCGATGCCGATGAACCATCCGACGAAACTGCCGAGTCCGACACCGTCCATCGCGCTGCGTGCAATCTCGTGCGGAAGATTTCCTGCGATAAGTTTGTCGACGAAGCCCACGCCAGCCGCCATGGTTTGTTGCAGCAGGATCGGAATCGCGAGGATCCAAATCGCTTCTTGCATCGTCTTGCCGGCGAGTCTTCCCGCTCTGATCTGTCCAGCTTCTTGGGCGGGCGCATCGACAATCTCCGTCGCACCCAATGCAGACATGGGGTCTTCGGGCGAGAGCCCAGCGGCGATGAATTTCTCGGCGCGTGCGGTGTTATCAGAGGGAGATGCGCGCATGCCTTAGGGCGCGATCGTAGGCGGCGTTGCTTCGAGCAAGTTGCCTGGAGTCCATTCCATGCCTGCGGGAAAATCGGGTCTCTCAAAGACAACTGGATTCCAGAACATCATGTAGTCCCACGCATCTTTGTCGCGCAGGAAGACTGGATATGCGTACACAAGATCTTGCTTGAAGATTTCAGGCACCGAGCGCGACCATTCGAGCCAGTCTGTGCGATTGCCACCGAAATCCATCGCGGTCATTGTCGTGAGGCTGTCACTCGCTGCGACGTTGACAGCGAGTTCAGGATGATCAAGTGCAGAAACAAGCGCTTGAAACACGCTCGCAGTGCGATATTGCGCAAGTGCAATCGCGAGTTCAACGCGAACATCTGAATCTTCCGTCTCGCGAATGAGGATGGGCCAGATATCGTCGGCAACGGCAGGTGCGTGCAATCGCTGCAGCGCTTTTGCGCTTGCGAGTTTCACTTGACGAAACGGACTCGCGAGTTGCTTCGCGATAAGCGCGGCATCTGCAGCATCACCGTGACGACCGAGCGCATCAATTGCTGCAGCGCGCACGAGTGGATCTTGCGCTTCTTGCACATAGAGACGATAGAGATCGAGGTAGACGCTGCTGCCACCCCACGGCGCACTCGCGAGAAGCAGCGTGCCTCGTCGCTGATTTTCAGGATCGGTGGAATCTGCGGCCCATGTTGCTGCTTCAGCGGGAGTGGGCGGCATGAACGATGCGCTGAAGGCGGAGAAGTCGGAACCCATCGTGTCGCAGCCGCCTACGCACAGCGCAACGACAGCGCACATGGTCGAAGCAAGGCTGCTTTGGATGTGCTGGCGCAGCGACATTCGCATGGATCGGAGCGTACCTCTCTTGCGCAATGTCTGCACGGTGAAGCTACCCTTCACGCGATGACTTTGACCCCGTCCCTCCATGTGAAGAGCTTTGAACTCGGTGACTTCGCGACCAACGGCTTTGTCGTGTTTGACTCGAGTGATGCGGGGAAGTCCTGTTGGATCGTGGACTGTCCGTACGAGCCGGGTGCCCTGATTGACTTCATCCTTCACGAAGGATTGAAGCCCGAACTCTGCATCCTCACACATTGCCATTGCGATCACATCGCCGGCCTTGGAGAAATGCGTCTTAAACTCGGCCCCGTGCCTGTTCTGTGTCATGTGCTTGAGAAGGACTTCAATCAAGATCCCCATCTCAATCTCTCCGCGTTCATTCCGCCGGGCATTCGCGCGCCTGAGGTCGAGGGCTATCTCGCGCATGGTCAACTCATGCAACTGCCAGGACTCGGCGCGTACACATTCCAGATGGTGCATGTGCCAGGGCATAGTCCAGGGATGCTCACACTTTGGTGTGCGGACGCGGGGATCGCGATTGTGGGGGACACTCTGTTCGAAGGATCCATCGGGCGCACGGATTTTCCAACGAGTGACCCTGACGCGATGACCCGTTCGCTTCAACTCTTGATGACCTTGCCGGACGCGACGCGGATTTATCCAGGACACGGTCGCGAGACGACAATTTTGCAGGAACGCCAAACGAATCCGTACCTCCGCGGACTCGTCTGAACAAGCCACCGCGCACGCCGCTGACGCTGCGACTGCCGATATACTCACCCTCCTAGTTATGCCGTACACATTGCAACCAGACCAGGGCTACGGGCTCGATATTGAGTCGACCGATTACCTGAAAGACCACGTCCAATCGCCCGACCGTTGGGTACTGAACTTTGGTCCTCAGCATCCCGCGACGCACACCACCATTCGCTTGGTGCTCGAGCTCGATGGCGAGCGCATTGCGCGTTGCACGCCGCACATCGGCTACCTCCATTCGGGCTTCGAGAAGCTCGGCGAGCATCACGATTACAACCAGTATGTCGCCACGATTAGTCGGATGGATTACTCCTCTCCGATCGTGAATGACATTGCGTGGCATCATGCGGTCGAGAAACTTCTCGATGTGCAACTCACGCCGCGCGCGACTGTCTTGCGCACGATTCTCTGTGAACTCGGTCGCATTCAGAATCACCTTCTGACGGTCGGTGCAGCAGCACTCGACCTCGGTGCGTTCACCGGATTCCTCTACGGCTTCAACGAACGCGAGTTCATCTACGACATCCTTGATTATGTGTCCGGGCAACGCTTCCATCCTGATTGGACTCGCGTGGGTGGTGCGTGGCGCGATGTGCCCGATGACGAAGTCTTCATCCGCATGGTGCGCGAGTTCATCGACGTGCGCATGCCCAAGGCGATCAAAGATGTGGAGATGCTCTGCTCGCGCAACCGAATCTTTGTCGATCGACTTGACGGCGTGGGCGTGCTCTCGAAGGAAGATGCGATTCGCTGGAGCGCGACGGGACCGATGGCGCGCGCGTCCGGTGTTGCACGCGATTTGCGCAAGGATCAGCCGTATCTCTGCTACGCGGACAACTGGGATGGAGCGGGTGCTGAGCGCGTGAAGTTCACCGTGCCGATCGCAACCGGCGGTTGCTGCCTTTCGCGATACTTAGTGCGCGTTGAAGAACTCAAGCAGTCGATGCGCATCATCGATCAACTCATCAACAAGATTCCAAAGGGTCCGCTGAATGCGGTCGCTGATGCGAAGTTCATCATCCCTGAGAAGGGCGATGTCTACGGCAGTATCGAAGGCACCATTCAACTCTTCCAGTTGAACATGCACAATCGCGGGTTCACGTCTCCCGTCGGCGAATGCTACGGCGCGATTGAAGGGGCGAATGGCGAACTCGGGTACTACATCGTTTCCAACGGCACGAAGTTTCCGTGGCGAGTGCGCGTACGCCCTCCGATTTTTATCAACTTCCAAGTCTTCCCGAAGATGATGGAAGGGCACCAACTTGCGGACATCGTCGCGGTGTTGGGCAGTGTTAACGTGATTGCCGCCGAACTTGATCGCTGAGATTTTCTTATGAGCTGGCATACCAAGCCTTCTGCCACAACCCGAGTTCCGAAGAGCGCCACGCCTTTCGTCACTGCCGCGCATGCAGCGCGTTGGACGACGGAGATTCTGCCGAAGTACGCAGTGAAGCACGGCGCGCTCATGCCCATCTTGCATGAAGTGCAACATGAGCATCGCCACATTCCGCTCCAAGCGATGGTGGAGATCGCGGCGTTTCTGGAGATTCATCCTTCACAAGTCTTCGACACCGTGACTTTCTATGAAGAGTTTCACACGGAGAAAGTCGGGAAGTGCGTCATCGGCGTCTGCCAATCGATTGCGTGCGAAGTGTGCAATCACAAGGAGATTCTCGATCGTGTGCGCACTCGACTTGGCATCGAGCCACACGAGACGACTGCGGATGGCAAGTTCACATTACTCACGATGGAGTGCCTTGGCAGTTGCGACACCGCGCCTGTTGCGCTGTTTGGCGAGACGCTGCATGAGAATCTCACGGTTGCGAAACTCGATGCACTGCTTGACGAAGCAGTAGCGAATGTCAGCGGATCCCACTAGATGAGCGTTGCGAAGGAGCGCGCGCGATGAGCGATGAGAACTCTCTCTTCCGCAACATAGGACAGTTCTTTGGTCACGTGGTAAACGCGATCAAGCATGATCCAACAGTTCCGACTGAGCCGAGCGCACCAGCAACAGCGCCGACAGAAGTGAACCGAGAGGTTCAAGAAGCGAGACAGGGTGAGTTCATCCTGCGACGCACAACGATTGATGAGGTCTTGCGCGCGCCGCAAGTTCCTCAAGATGAAGCAACTTCGACTCCGAAGCACGAGACCGACCAATGCCACTGACTGCACCCGTCCTCACAAAGCGTATTCCGAGTTGGCCGTGGAGCGATCCCAAGGGTCGACACATCGTTGGCTACGACGAGTTCGTCAACACGGGCGGCTATAACGCGCTCGACAAAGCCCTGAGCATGCAGCCGAGCGAGATCGTGTCGCTTGTGAAGGATGCGAATCTTCGCGGTCGTGGCGGCGCGGGCTTTTCTGCAGGATTAAAGTGGACATTCCTTCCACCAGTGGATGGTGGTCGACGCTATCTCTGCATCAACTGCGATGAAGCAGAGCCTGGAACATTCAAGGATCGATTGCTCGTGGACTTCGATCCGCATCAGGTGCTTGAAGGCATCGCGATCGCATGCTTCGCGTGTCAACTCGACACTGCGTACTTTTTCATTCGCGGCGAGTATCACCATCAAGCGAAGGTGATGGAGCGTGCGATTCAAGAGGCGTATGCGAAGGGGATCTTCGGCAAGCAGGGTTTGATGAACGGGAAGTCGAAGTTCGCTGTCGATTGCCATATGCATCGCAGCGCCGGCGCGTATATCTGCGGCGAAGAAACTGGATTGCTTGAGGCGATCGAAGGCAAGCGTGGTTGGCCGCGCATCAAGCCGCCATTTCCTGCGGTCAAAGGCCTGTTTGGTCGACCAACGATCATTAACAATGTCGAAACGCTCGCTGCGGTTTCGCCCATCGTTGAGCACGGTCTCGCATGGTGGAAGAGTCTCGGATGCGAGAGCAACATCGGTGGCGCACCCAGTTACGGTCCCAAACTCATGGGCGTGAGCGGTCACGTGACGCGACCTGGTACCTACGAATGCGACCTCGGTACTCCGCTCTCAACGCTCGTGAACACGCATTGCCTCGGCATGCGCAATGGAAAGAAGTTCAAGGGCGCGATCGCGGGTGGTGTCTCGATGGGCATCCTCGGACCAGATCAGTTTGATGCACCAATGGACTTTGACATCGGCCGCCGATGTGATGTGCTCGGCCTTGGTACCGCGTGCCCCACGGTGTTCGACGAGGACACTGACATGGTCGCCGTCGCACGCAACATCGCGCGCTTCTTCAAGAACGAATCGTGTGGGCAGTGCACACCATGCCGCGAAGGTGCAGGGTGGATCTTCAAGCTCATCACGCGCATCGAACGCTACGACGCGACCACGCGTGACCTCGACATGCTCGTGGAGATTGCAACATCGATGGGACTCACGCCAGGCACCACCATCTGCGGACTCGCAGACGGCAACAACTGGGCGATCCGCACGATTGTCAGCAAGTACCGTTCGGAGTTCGAAGCACGCGTGAAGCGTGTGAGTATTCCTGTGTCGCTCTCCGCGTCGCGCGCGTAAGTGTTCGCAACAGGATTTTCATGGATGAGTCCGCCGAACTTCCACCGCGTCCTTCCTTCGAACTAACCGTTCGCTGTGAACGCGCGGTGGTGGGATTGCTTGGCGCAGCGGCATGCGCCACGCTCGAACAGGGGCTCACTCATTCACTCGTGCGTGCTTGCGGACAACTCGCTTATCCGATCCACGCGATTCACATCAAAGTGATCGACGATACGCAAATGTCCTCGCTGCACGAGCAGTTTTCTCGCGTTGCAGGCACGACCGATGTGCTGACATTTCCTTCCAACGAGTGCGGTGCGCCAGTGGATGCGAGTATCGCGATCTGCTGCGATGTCGCGGCGCGCGCAGCAATCGAGCGCGGGCACTCGCTCGAACGCGAATTGCTGCTCTACGCGCTGCACGGAGTTCTGCACTGCGCAGGCTACGATGATCACGATGACGAGGCGCACGCGCGCATGCACGCAGAAGAGGATCGCATCCTCGAAGCGATTGGAGTTGGGCGAACCTTTCGCGCCGACGCCTCAAGTGAGAACGCCTAAATGCCCGCACAAGACCTTCAACCTTGGATCCTGCTCGCGATCCTGCTGGTCACCGTGTGCACGACCTACTTCTCTGCACTCAACCTCGCTCTCACGCGCGCGTCACGCAGCGGGCTTGAGCGCGAGTTTGCGGAGCGTGGTCGCAGCGTTCCTGGCAGTTGGCTGTTGCGTCGAACGATTGAAGGAGCGCATGCAGCGAGTTTGCTGCGCACGATTGGGCGCGTCACGATTTCAGGCTTGCTGCTCGTAGCATTCACTGGTGTCGGCGAAGGCGCGCATCTCGCAGTCGACACGCTTCTCTACACCGCACTTTGCGCGATCAGCATCATCTGGGTCATTACGAGTGTGCTCGCCGCGTCCATCGCGCGTCACGCTGCTTATCCACTCATCACAGGCAGTCTCGGCTTCATTCGATTCTGCGTGCTGCTCTTCAGCCCATTCCTCGCAGCGGTGAGTGTGCTCGACGAAGCAGTGCATCGATTGACTGGCGCGAACCTTCGCGACGATGAGAGCGATGAAGAACTTCTCGATTCGATTCAGGACTTACGGCAGGATGGCGACATCGATCCTGTAGCAGCGACGCTGCTTGAGAATGCGGTTGCGTTTGGCGACCTCGAAGTCGGCAGCGTCATGACGCCGCGCACGGACATCGAAGGCATGCCGCTCACGGATGACCTTGCGGAGATCCGCGCGTTTCTCGGCGATGTTCGACACTCGCGCATTCCAGTGTTCGATGAAAGTCTCGATGAGATCATCGGCATCTTGTATGTGCGCGATCTAGTGCGGTACTTCGGTGAAGCGCCGCAGAACTTCACCCTCCGACCCTTGCTGCGCGAACCGATTCGCGTGCCGGAGTCGAAGTTGGTGGGGGAGTTGCTGCGCGATTTTCAACGACATGAAGTGCATCTCGCAGTTGTGGTCGACGAGTACGGCGGCACCGCAGGAATCTGCACGATTGAAGACGTTCTCGAAGAACTCGTGGGCGAGATTCACGATGAGCACGAGCACGAAGGGGAAGTTGCCGCCGCGATCTTCTCGCGTCCAGACGGCATCTACGAAGCGCATGGCCGCGTGACAGTTGCGGAAGTCAACGATCGACTCGGTCTCGAAATTCCCGACGATGGCGACTACGCAACCATCGCGGGATTCCTCCTCGACCGCTTCGGTCGCGTTCCGCAAGTGGGCGACCGTGAGGAGACTGCGGGCGCCGCGTTTGTCATTCTCGCCGCGACGCCGACGACCATCGTGAGCGTGTCGATCGAGCCTCGCGCATCCGCGTAGCCGCAAGATTCCCGTACACTCACGCGCGTGACGTTGCTTGCTGCGCATGGACTTGTCAAGAGTTACAACGGTCGACGAGTGGTCGACGGTGTGGGCTTTCACGTTGAAGCGGGTGAAGTCGTTGGCATCCTCGGTCGTAATGGCGCCGGCAAGACGACTTCGTTTCGCATGACGATCGGCATGATCACGCCCGAAGCTGGACGCGTGGAGTTTGCCGGTCGCGATGTCACCTTTGAACCGATGTATCGCCACGCACTCGCGGGCATGGGATATCTCTCGCAAGAGCCGAGCGTGTTTCAGCGACTGACATGCGAAGAAAATTTGCTCGCGATCCTTGAGACGATTGGACTGCCGCGCGGTGAACGCCGACGACGCTGCGACGCGCTGCTGTTGCAGTTTGGACTGCGTCACAAAGCGAAGGATGAAGCGCGGACATGTTCGGGTGGTGAGCGCCGTCGCTTAGAAATCGCGCGCGCTCTCGTGACGGAGCCCAAACTCATGCTGCTCGATGAGCCGTTTGCTGCAGTCGATCCGCACACTGTCGAAGAGTTGCAAGCCGAAGTGCGTCGACTCGCGGATGACGGCATCGCGATGCTCGTTACCGATCACAACGTGCAACAAACGCTACGAATCTGCGATCGCGCGTACATCATTCACGAAGGCAAGAATCTTCGCGAGGGGACGCCTAAAGCGATCATCAACGATCCAGTGGTTCGCGAGGCGTACCTTGCGTCGAGCTTCCGAGGAGATGAATTCGATTGAACCGCATGCACGCATCCATCGTTTCTCTCGCACTTGCAGCGGTGCTCGCTTCGACCAGTGGTTGCGTGGAGCGCAAGATCTCCTTCACAAGCACTCCACCTGGGGCACTTGTCTGGCTCAATGAACGCGAGATCGGTCGCACGCCTTGTGAGACTGAGATCGTGTACTTCGGTGAATACGATGTGCGCGTGGAACTCGATGGCTTCGAGCCGATCGTCACTCATCGCGCTGCTGATGGTGGTGCGTGGGAGAATCCGCCGCTCGACTTCTTCGCAGAGATCTGGCCAGGCAAAGTGCTCAGCGAGACGCTGTTTCACTTCGACCTCGTCACGCGCGATGATTCCGAACCCGCGTTACTTGATCGAGCGACGATGCTTCGTGATCGCATTGAGGCCGAGCATGCGGCGCAGCCAGAGACAGGGCAAGAGATTCTGGATGATCTCAAGAACGAGGTGGAAGATCGTCCCGCGCAGACTCCAGCGCAGTTCTAAGCATGGGAATGACCTTCGCGTTCGCGGCTGGCCATTCAAACTCATGCATTTGAGCAATCGGGATCCATCGAATCTCAGCGCTTCCAATCGGTGATGGAGCGCACGCGTTCGTCGCGCGTGCCATATGCACAATCAATCGCACGGATCGCTCGCGTTGCAACTCGTGATCGGTGTGTTCAACAACACCAAGCATCTGCGTCGAGTTCATGTCGAATGCATTCGATGCAAGTCCCGTCTCCTCACGCAGTTCGCGCACCGCGGCATCGAGTGGAAGTTCTCCAGAATCCACTTTGCCGCCAGGGAACTCCCAGAGACCTCCACGGATCGCCTTCTCGTGTCGGCGGGAGCAAAGGAACTCAACTGCGCCCTGTGGAGAAGTGCGCCATAACGCAAGAATGGCGACCTCTGTCGGAGCGGTCAAATCCATAAACTCCTCCAAAGGCGAGACTTAAGATTTCTTTGGAATCTTGATTCCATGCATTGACCCATCCGCATTCGAGCGCGTACCGTGGAACGCGGCACAGGTGAAGCGCGGAGAGCAGTTCTCGCAATCAACGCTTCATTCGTGTTCACCACATCATCTTCTTTGCATGCGCGCCTCTTCTGGAGACGCAACTGTGAAAACCGTCGTCTAGCCGTGTCGGAGCGTGCTGGACGACGTTTTTTTTGGCGCAAATTTTTTGCGCGCAAGAATCTCAGAATCCAAAGCTGAGCCCGACGTAACACGCGAGCGAATCAATCGCGGGATTCGTCTCGCCCAGTTGCGCGTTGGAGATGTGAAACCAACCGATCGCCGCAAGCAGTCGTGTGTCCTCGGCGATCTCGAACGACGCACCAAAGAACGCGCGCGGTGTGAAGTTGATGCTGGTGCCACCATTGGGAAGGTCATCGCTCGTCGCAAGCACGCCAATGCCGAACTCCGCGTAGAGCGACCATGTCTCTTCGCGAAGGAAGTGCCAGCGAAGGGTTGTTGAAATGCCGCCGCCGCCAACATCACCACCGGAGTCGCCCGGATCTGGTTCTGGCTGCGATGCGTAGAGTCCTTCTGCAGCGAGTGAAATGGAGAACCCGTCGGCAACAAACCAACTCGCCGCAACTGAACCGAGACCGAGCGTTGTTTGATTGAGATTGCTCGCAAGCATCGCGGTGGTGTCGAGGCGGAAACTTCCCGCGCTTCCAAATGCCTGTGGAATGGGCGCACTCGTAGGTTCAGTCGTGGCCGCTGCAGTCGTCGACTCCTCTTGCACCGGATTGAAGTTGAGTCGAAACGGTTCCGCTGCATGCGCGATCGAAGTATGCGCGAACGCGAGTGCAGTCGATGCAAGTGCGAGTCGAAGGAGCGAGGTCTGCGCGGTGGAGTGCTTCATGCAGCGGGAACGCTACCACGGTTCATCCACTTCCATGCGCTCGCGGTGATCGCATCGAGAGAACTGAACTTCGCGTGCCAACCAAGGTCACGCTTGATGGCAGAGGGATCCGCGTAGAGCACCGCAGGATCTCCAGCGCGGCGCGGCGCAAACTGCACATCAATTCGGCGCGCTGAAACTCGACGGCAACTCTCCACCACATCACGCACAGAGTGGCCACAGCCCAGACCCACATTCCACGCCTTGCATTGTCCGATTTCAAGCGCAGCGAGTGCAGCGAGATGCGCGTCGACAAGGTCACTCACATGCACATAGTCGCGAATGCATGTGCCGTCCTGCGTGGGGTAGTCATCGCCAAAGATCGTCAGCGCACTGCGCCGACCAAGCGCAACCTCAAGCGTGATCGGAATGAGATGCGTCTCCGGTTGATGCTGCTCGCCAATGCGACACTGCGCATCCGCCCCCGCAACATTGAAGTAGCGCAGCGCAGCAGCAGCAAGAGGCGTCCCACTTGCGCACGCGCTGCGAAGCAATACTTCCATCACCAACTTCGTGTCGCCGTAAGGGTTGACCGGCACCTGTGGCGCATCCTCACGCAGCGGAAGTTGCGCAGCAGTCGGCGCACCATAGGTTGCACAACTCGAACTAAAGATGATCCGCGAAACCTTCGCGTCCGCCATCGCACGCAACAGAGAAATGCCGCCGCCAACATTGCAGTCGTAGTAGCGCAGCGGTTCCGTCACGCTCTCTCCAACATACGCAAGCGCCGCAAAGTGCAGCACCGCGTCAATCGCATGATCGCGCAACACCGAAGTCAGTTTCGCAGTCTCACGTACGTCCATCTCTTCAAAGTGGAAGCGACCACCACCGAGCGAGCCCAACGTCGCAATCGACGCACGACACCCACGCTCAAGCGAATCAACCACAACCACCGTGTGTCCCGCCTCAAGCAGCGCAAGCGCCGCATGACTCCCGATGTACCCGGCTCCGCCTGTGACCAGTAGACGCATCCGAGCATTGTGATCGCTTTTGTGAGCGTGCGGGGTGACTGGGGGTGCGGCAGCGACTTTGCGGCGCGTGAAATGGGTGGTTTCTGAAGGACGACGGTCGTGAGCGGGTTGTCCCTTAGACGAGCCCCGGAATCCCTTGATGGAAGGCCGCTCGGAAGCCGATATCGAAGAGCGCAGCGAACGCAGTTTCCTTTCCCTTTGGTGACTCAATGAAGACCGCGATTCTTGTTGGAACTCCTGCAGCCTGCGATCAACTTGAGCGGCAGCTCGGCGCGCTCGCAGCGGCACCTGTGATTCTTGGGCGCGTGCATTGCGGGCCGGATGGCGGGGGTAGTGGATCGCCTGTGCTCGGCACACTGCCAGATCTCGAACTTGTGTGCGCGCGCCGTCATCCGCAAGGCGTGTTGATCGCACTTCCTTCCGTGATGAAGGATCTCATCGCAAGCATTCGCACGCGTGTTCGTCGAATGGGGATTCCTGATCGGTTCCTCCCAACGCTTGAAGATCAACTCGCTGGTGTTGGACCGCGTACGGAATTCGAAGTCGATCTCACCGAACTCGTTGGTCGACCGCAACGACATCTTGATGAAGCGCTCGTGCGGAGTGCAGTCGAAGGTCGTCGCGTACTTGTCACGGGCGCGGGCGGTTCCATCGGCGGCGAACTCTGTCGAATACTCGCGAACTTCTCGCCCGCGAAACTCATTCTTGTGGAGCGCAGTGAAAACGCGCTGTTCGAAATCGATCGTCAGATCGCACGACGATTTCCAACGCTTGCACGCCGTGCATGCTTGCATGATGTTGTGGACGCAGACGCGACGCATGATCTCTGGCAAGAAGAATGTCCTGATCTCGTCATTCACGCCGCAGCGCACAAGCATGTGCCGATGATGGAAGATCATCCAGGTCTCGCTGTCGACAACAATTTGTTCGGCACGAAGTCTGCGCTGGATGCGAGTCTCGCGTGCAACGCGGAACGCTTCGTGATGGTGTCAACGGATAAGGCGGTGAATCCAACATCGATCATGGGGATGACGAAGCGACTTGCGGAGTTGTATGTGCAACATCGCAATCGAAGTGCGTCGACCGCGTGCTCCGTCGTGCGCTTCGGCAATGTGCTCGGGAGTTCTGGATCGGTGCTTGAAACATGGAAGAAGCAGATCGCCGATGGTGGTCCGTTGACGGTCACTGATCCGCGCATGACGCGCTATTTCATGTCGATTCCGGAAGCTGCATCACTCGTCATTCAAGCCGCGGCGTTGACTGCGCGCGATGCGAAATCGGGCGAAGTCTTCGTGCTCGACATGGGTGCGCCGTTTCGGATCGTTGATCTCGCAGAACGATTCGTGCGCATGCATGGACTCGATCCAGTGCTTGAAGATCTGGAGGGCGAGCGCATGTCTGCGCATCGAGGCGGTTCGCGCGCGGGCGAGATGTCGATCGTGTGTACAGGTGCGCGACCAGGTGAGAAGCTCTTCGAAGAACTCGCGCTCGATGCGGAGACGATTCACGAAACGCGCCATCCAGACATTCGCATTTGGGGTCTTCCAACGCCGCAATCGAGTTTCATCGAACGCATGCTGACCGCGCTCGCGCCACAGCGTCGATCGCGTGACGGTGCGCAAGTCGCCCGAGTGGTGCGAGAACTCGTGCCCGAAGCGCCTGTCGGTGCGGCGAACCTACCTCTCGTCGCGTGAGGCGTCATTTTCTCGACCCTCGCTCACGAGCGCAGGCGCGAACTTGCCCGATCTTGATGTCCGTGCGATCATCTGCACCCATGGCTTCGTTCGAACGCACCAAGCAGGCGAGTGGATTTACGGCAACGGAGCCGAAGTCCTTGCTCGGCTCAGCGCATGGAGAGGCTGCTTTCATCGATCCCACGCACGCACACAACATGTTGACTGAGGCCAAGGCGGTGCTTGTGGAGCTTGAAGCTGGGCGCCGCGTGATCGAGAGCAAACTCGAAGAGGAACGCCGTGGCGACGCGATGAAGGGTGTTCGCGGGGCTTCAAGCCTTGACGAAGCGATTCGTTCGACGCAAGAACTCATTGCGGTGCTTGAGCAGCAGATGCAGCGCCAAGCCTGATGGATTGATTGATCCCGCGTCCGCTCACGAGATAGGAAAATCGCGTCCGCTCACGAGATAGGGAAATCGCGTCCGCTCAGGGGATCCTGCAACCGCCAACCCGTGCGCTTCGCGAGTCGATTGAGTACGCCATCGCGGCCCCAAGAAATCTCGTCATCCGTGATCGACAGCAGCATCTGCGTCACAGGCTCGTCGCCTTCGGGCATCTCAATCATGATGCCAGGACCGTAGAGAATCGTTCCACCCACCGACTCGGGACCCGTGTTCAGCGCAGCGAGTGCGTGCAGAATCTCTGCGCGCGTTGCGATGATCGCAAGCTTGCCAGGATCTGTTTGTTCGGGTGAAAGAATGACGAGCGAACGCATGGGAGAAGTCTCTATCCCTCTCAACTCTTGAGAGGTGGGGGAAGAAGCATACCTGCAGCAAGTTCGAGAAGACGAGGAAGCGAAACAGGCTTGAAAAGATAGGCGCGCGCGCCGAGTGCGAGGGCGAAATCGCGATGTCGCTTTCCTTGATTGGCGGTCACCATGATGATGCTGAAGGTGTGCCCATCTTGCTGCAGTTTCTCGAGAACGAAGAGACCAGAACTTCGCGGAAGCATCATGTCGAGCACCATCAGATCTGGCGCACGTTCGCGGATGCTGACGAGCGCGCTTACGCCATCGACGGCAGTGCGCACGTTCGCGCCTTCGTGTCGGAATGCAAGTTCGAACGCGGCGAGGATGTCGGGATCATCGTCGACGATCAGAATATCTTTGGCGTCAAACTTTGACATGGTGGCAGTGCGCACTCTACGCGAGAGGCGCGACCGGAATCGAATGCGGTTGTAGCGGCTGCGCAAGTTCCGCGAGGAGTGCATCTGTCATCCACGGCAGCGCCGCGAGTTTGGCGCGCAGTCGCTCGGGCAGCGGCTTTCCTTCACGCTCGAACTTCGGGCGACTCTTCCAACGACGATGCACCCACAGATTTTGTTCGGGTGATTCGCGCACCATGTTTTCGATCGCGCGATTGAAGCGTGCTGCGACGTAAAACACCGGATCTTCCTGTCCTTCCCACTCAGAGGGGAGGATCACATCCGTGGTGCAGAGTTCGTAGCGAAACTGTCCTCCAACACGGCGCGCATAGCCGCAGATCACGGGGATCGATTGATGCACCGCAAGCAGCGGAATCGACTTGTACGTCGACGCGAGTCGCCCAAAGGACGGCACGTAGAGTCCATCATCACCAGCATTCTGATCGGCGATGAAACCAACCTTGCCACCGTCGGCAAGCACGCGTTGCAATTCTTCGGTCGCGCCCCATTTCGTGAGGATCTTCAGACCGCTCTTCTCGCGAATACCGAAGAGCCAATCGGAGATGTAGGGGTTGTCGAGCGGTCGCGCGAGCGCGGTCATCTTCACGCCGACAAGCGCAAGCACGTAGCCAAGGATTTCCCAATTGCCCACATGGCCCGTGACGAAGAGGCAGGGCTTCTCACTTTGAAGATACGGCAAGGCGCGTTCAAAGCCTGGCGCGAGTGTGACGCGTTGAGTCCATGTTCGTCGCGTAATCAGGCGGGGCATGACGAGCGCG
>Ga0209553_1000164_pt1 | contig 33170 bp, 20 predicted proteins | sample LauGreFBDMM110DN_2_FD_188217 | JGI IMG/M metagenome (GOLD analysis project Ga0209553, IMG submission 188217) | Freshwater lake microbial communities from Lake Michigan, USA - Fa13.BD.MM110.DN (SPAdes) (version 2) | ecosystem: Environmental > Aquatic > Freshwater > Lake | place: Lake Michigan...
GTGCCAATGCCTGCAGCGGAGTGTTTGTGCGCGTCCGCTGGACAATGCAGGCTTCGCGACTTGTGGCGTCAAATGTCACCATCGACGGGGGAGCCACCGTGCGTTTCCAATACGTGTATAAGCTGCGGCGATAAAGGTCTTCACCATGTGACTGAGTGTACTCCGTGTCCGTGGCGATCTCCTGCCAAAGACCTTCCGGCTGATAGGGTTTGACGGACGGACCACCAACGCGGTCGGTGAGCAAGCCACTCACAAACAATGCCTGATCTCGGATTGTCTCCGCCGGAAGTCGTTGCCGTGGCCCTCGTGCCAGCAGGCGATTGTCGGGATCGCGCAGAATCAATTCTGGTGAAATATGCGACATTTGGCGGTACGTCGCACTCGTTACAAGCATCTTCTGAAAGGCCTTCATGTCCCAGCCGAGTCGGACGAATTCCGTCGCCAGCCAGTCTAGGAGTTTCGGATGGCTCGGACTTTCTCCTTGAACACCAAAATCTTCGCTCGTACCGACCAGCCCGTGGCCAAAGTAGAGCTGCCAGAAACGGTTCACGGCGACGCGAGCGGTCAGCGGATGATCCGGGCTGACAAGCCAGCGCGCTAGACCGAGGCGATTCGAGGGGGAGTTGGCTGGCATCGCAGGAAATGCCGCTGGAACGCCGGGTTCCACTTTGGCTCCCGGCCGATCGTATTGTCCCCGGATTAAGACATGCGTCTCGCGCGGCTGCTCCATTTCCTGCATTACCATCACCGTGGGCAGATTTTCGAAGAACGTACGCCGCTGCTGCCGAAGCTCCGTCAACTGCCGGTCAGCATCGCGAATCACAGCCGGAGCATGGTGGTCAAGAAAATAGCGTGTGAGTTTGCGCTGCTGAGGAACATCCCGAGATTCCGCCGGGAGGATCAGGATTTCAGACACTGTTTGAGGAACCGCGAGCAACTGGACTTCCATGGCTGCCAAATCTCGCCCATAAATCCGGACGTCATCCATGCTACCGATGAAAGAACGCTGCCCACCGCCGATTCGCAGTGGCTCGGTGAGCAGTGCGAATGTCTGATTGAGCCGGTCCAGTTTCACGTCCAGCGGAATTGGCTGACCATCGACGTAGACGCGAATCCCATCCGCCAGACGTGAGCCGTCATAGGTCACAGCGAGATGGTACCAGCGATCACGAGGCAGTGATTCGCGACTTTCCACCCGGATTGCATCATCGAGCCAGCGTTTGATAAGGTTCACTTGAAGGCGGCCATCCCGCAAATGGATGTAATACCCTGCGCCTTCTTCCACCGGAGTCATCCGCGAAATCAGGGTCCCGTTGTCGCCAGAGGCATGCACCCATGCGGCAATGGAAAATTTGTCGAAATAGCCAAAGTTGGCGCTGTCGCCGGCATTGAAGACGGACGCGCCGTCGAGTTCAAGGGCCTGTTCCAGCTGACCGGCAACATACATCACCTGATTGCCATCTAACGCCGCGTCAGTGTTTTTAACCGAGTCCGTGAGGTTGCCGTCAAAGCCAAAATGGTTCACCAGTCCTGCTGCAACGGACCAGTTGACCGGTTGCGTTGGCACGAAACCTGCTGCCCACACGCGTTCTGTTTCAGCGAGTTCGTCCTGCAGAGCTTGCAGGCGGGATTCGGCCGCGCCAATGTCCGAGTCAAGCTGGATCAACCGCACCTGCTCCTCGGGCAACGGCGCTTTAACAAGCGGTGGTGAGTTGCCTTCTTTGATGGCACGTCCACTCTCAGGGATGTTGTTGAAGTAAGCAAAGATTTGATAAAAATCTTGCTGCCGAATCGGATCGTATTTGTGATCGTGACAACGGGCACACCCAATGGTCAGGCCTAGCCAGACGGTGAATGTGGTATCAACACGATCGACGACATATTCAACTTGGTATTCTTCGGGAATAATTCCGCCTTCGGCGTTTCCTCGATGATTGCGGTTGAAGCCGGTCGCGATCCGCTGCTCGAGCGTCGGATTTTCTAAGAGGTCGCCTGCGAGCTGTTCGATCGTAAACTGATCAAATGGCTGGTTGCTGTTGAACGCATTGATCACCCAGTCTCTCCAACGCCACATGGACCGCGGACCATCATTCTGATACCCGCTGGTGTCCGCATAGCGCGCAGCATCTAGCCAGCGAACAGCCATATGCTCGCCGTATCGCGTTGATGACAGCAGTCGGTCAACGACGGTTTCGTAAGCGTGCGGTGAGGAATCCGCCAGAAAAGTGGCAACATCGTCCGGCGTCGGTGGCAGTCCCGTCAAGTCGAGAGTCACTCGTCGAATCAGGGTATTCCGGTCTGCTTCGGCGGAGGGTTGCAGACCTTCCTGTTCAAGTCGAGCAAGGATAAAGTTATCCAGCGGATTCCGGTTCCAATTTTTTAATTGCGTCTCCGGCGGATCGTGGCGTTGGGGGGCGATGAACGCCCAGTGTTCGGTCCACTCGGCTCCTTGGCGGATCCATTCGGTGAGCAACTGAATTTGGGTGTCCGTCAGGTCCCGACCAGAATCCATAGGTGGCATTCGTTGCGCGGGGTCGGATGAGGAAACTCGCTGATGAAGCACGCTGGCCGCAACGTCGCCAGGCACAATCGCTGGATGGCCCTTGCGATCGGAGAACGCAACTTCCCGAAGATCCAGTCGCAGATCATTGACGCGCTGCTGCGCATCCGGGCCATGACAGGTAAAGCAGTTGTCTGCAAGAATCGGGCGGATGTCCCGATTGAAGTCGATCCGCCCGATGTCTTCCATGCCACAGGCCTGTGACACAAGCACGTGCAAGAGAAAAACGCAGATGAGACAATCGATCTGGTTGGCTCTCATATCTGAATCCTCGCTAAACTTGCCATTGGACAATCTTCGGCGGAGCGTATCAGAACGTTCTAGGATTCTCTAATAAGACCTACACGACCCCAGACCGTCGGTGATCACGGTTACCAAAGTTGCCATGCGGTCGCCCGCAGCGGAAATGCTGAGAAACAATCCGTTTTTCTGCCCACATCGCCCGCTAACGGTATCACTCGGCAGATCTGCGGCTCTCTTCTTTCGCAGAGGCTTGACGAGTCACCGCACTCCAAAAAGTACTTTTAACGCATCTTTGCGGACGGCGTGTTCAAAGGCGGTAGCGGCAGCTTCAAGCGGATAGGTGGCGGTTTGAAGTGGTTTGACGGAAATCGCACGGCTACTAAGCAACTCAAGGGCGGCGGCGAAGGGGCCGCAGCGGGAGCCCAAGAGTTTAATTTCATCGATCACAAACGGCGCCATGTGCAGTGTCTGATCGGCAGCGACGGTTGTCTTGAGCACGATGGTGCCGCACGGCCGCACCAGCTGCAGTGCGGTGGTCAGTCCGGTCGGTGAGCCAGTGCAATCCACCACGATATCAGAATCTCGCGTGGGCTGAAGATCGGCAAGCATCACCGTTGGGATGTCTAACTTTTGTAGGACTTGCTGCTTAAAATCGTGCTTACAGACGACACGCACGTCGCAGCCGTGATGTCGCAGAACCTGTGCGCAGAGATTGCCGAGGCGACCGTCGCCGAGAACCGTGACGACTTCGCTGCCGTCCAGCAAAATCTGCTCCGCGATGCGACATGCCGCGGCGAGGGGTTCCACAAAAACGGCTTCTGTGTCGCTGACGTGATCGGGGACGAGGTGGAGATTTTGGTCGGGCACAATCACCGAATCGGCGAATGCCCCGTCGTGCGCCACGATGCCGATGACTGTGCGATTCGGGCAGTGGTTGGAAAGTTGCCGTCGGCACATCTCGCATGCATGACACGCACAATTGATCTCGCCCACCACGCGCTGACCGGCGAAACGACCTGAGCGGGCGATGCCGACGAACTCATGTCCCAGCGTTCCGGCAAACGCCATGTAACCTTTGCAAAGCTGCAGGTCTGTTTCGCAGATCCCGGCCTGGATGACATCCACGATGACTTCATCACTGCCGGGCGACCGGAGTACAACATCGCTGCGGAACTGCAGCGTTTGATCAAATACGATGGCACGCATGGAGACTTATTCCGGAATGTAGATCCGCAGGTTGTCGAAATTGCCGATGTCGTCAAATGACCCGAAGCCGATTCGGCCTTCACCGAACGTCCTGTCCGTCGCCGTCATAGCCGGAGTCTGCATGTCGTCGAAGTAGACGAGGACTTCACCGGTCTCAATATTGCGGGAAATGCGGACGTTGTGCCATGCATCCGTCCACGGCGTGCCTTTGGTTGTCTTCGTGGAGATCTTTGTGCGCGGCTTTTCGTTGACGATGAAGATCTGGTTGGCGTGGTCATCCGCCTCTTTCCCCAGATGCACGTAATAGAGGTGGCTGTCGTCCTGATACCCGAAGAACAGGCACAGATCGCGGTGGCCATAGTCCTGGATTGTGGACTGCACGCGCACGTCCATCGTAAACGTCCCCAGTTTCAGGTCTCGAATCAGATTGCGATTGAAAGGTGACCGAACCGGTGGCTCAAATTTGCTGTCTTTGCGAATGAGTGATGCGAAATGATTGCCCTTTGCTTCACCCAATTTCCATGCAGTGGCATCCGTGGGCTCATAACGGTCCATGTTGCTGTCTTCAAAGTCGTGCTGATAAATCAACTTCATGCCGTCTGGTTTCGGCACGTCGTCAGCAATGACAGGCACAGACAGGGTGGCAAGGCAAATCAGGGCGGGCAATAATTCTCGGTGGATCATGTCGCATACTTTCAGGGGAACGAATTGTGAATGAGTGTCTGGTTTGTGCTGCAGGAAGTGTTTAGCCTTCACGCCATCGGCACCGCTTATACCTCGCGCGACTTCGATCCAGTCGTAGCCGGATTCGTAAGAATTCGGTGTCTCGCTCGGCCCGAAGCCTCACGAATTCGGCTACAACGCAATGTCTGATTTATCACCGCGCGAGTAATGACCGCCATCGCTCACGTTCTACGACAGCAAGGTATCAAATTCCCATGACCATTGACTATCAAGTGGAACCAGCACTGTCTGCGGATGAGTTTATCGATGTGCTGCAGCGATCGACGCTGGCGGAACGACGTCCTGTAGAGGATCATGAACGCATTGAGCTGATGCTGCGGAATGCCGACGTGATCGTGACGGCTCGGGCGGGAAAATTGCTGGTCGGCGTGAGTCGCGCGATTACGGACTTTAGTTTTTGCACGTATCTTTCGGATCTGGCGGTTGCTGTCGAATTTCAGAAGCTGGGGATTGGCCGTGAGCTGATTGTCCGGACTCATGAAGCAGCTGGTCGCGCGACGCGGCTCTTGCTGATTGCGGCACCGAAGGCTCGATCCTACTATCCGCACATTGGCATGAAGCCGCACAACTCGTGCTGGATGTTGGAACCTGTTTGAAAAAGGGGTCAGCGACGAATATTGCAGAGCACACGTCGGGCCATTTGGCTATTAGTTCTCGACCCCTTTCGTGCTGCCAACAGTACTGATGAGGTTAGCACGACGCCGACGACGCAGGGTCAGTGGCTGGATCAGATTTGAGGTTTATCAGGGAGTCTTCTCGCCAGTCTTCGCAACTGGTGGATCAACGGATACCGCATCGTTCTTTGGAGGTGCGACCTTCTTCTCGAATTCTGCGTACGCCGCCGGAAACCGTTTCTGGAAGATCGAAACGAATCGAGAAAGTCTTTCCGAGCTGTTTGTCCCTGCGGGAACTCCCAGCGTGACCTCGCCGTCGCCAGACGCCTCTTGAAACTCGCGCTTGACGTCTTTTGATTGGAGATCGCTATCGCCGTATGTCGCAGCATATTCGGTAACCATGAGTGAATGTCGAACAAACTTCATGTCTGCAGCCAATTCCTTCATGGGTGTGTCTTCACTTCGATGAAGCAGAAGCCGAGCACGAAACTCTTTGGCCGTCGATACAAATTCTTGTTGACGAAGAGGTTTAGAGAAGAAATACGCCAAACACAATTCGTCGCCGATATCCAGTATTTCCTTATACGGAAAATACTTCGGGTTGTTCCACATCGCCTCCATGGCCGCAAGGTACTCTTTGTCTTCGGGCCCCGAAGATCGATTGCGTAATGACTCTCGAAGCAATGAAATTTTCCGGCCGATTCCCATATCAGATGATTGAACGATGCGATCCACAGCCTTAGAATATTTCTTAAAAGCCTCAAGATCCCCTCGCTCTTTGGCAAACGTCGCCAACTTGCGATTTGCGTTCAATGCAAAAGAGGGATCAACAGCCTCAGCCCCTCGCTGACGCTTCGGGTTACAAAGTGAGTGCCATTGGGCTAGCGCCCTGCGGCTGAGCATAACAACTGTTATCAAAAACCATAAATTGTCAACAAGCCGTTCTCGGGAAGCGGCAAGATTGGTGCAATTCCGCATTGCGTGTGACAGATTCAGTGTTTTTACGGGGTTTTGCGTAGGTTTGAGAAGCGGTTCAGATTTGGCGGTGATGAGTGTGGGGGGGGCCAGGTTCCAGTCAGCAAGGTCGCCGTGGAACCTTGAAACCGTCGATCCTGATTTTCGGCAGAGGATGACCGACAGCATTGTTGGTTTTTCGATCAAGATTGAATCGATGCAGGGATGCTGGAAACTCAACCAGCACCCTTCAGAATCCCGCCGCGCTGGCGCGCTCACCGGGCTCAGGACACGAGCAGCCGGGGACGACCTTGAAATCGCGGATTTGATGGAAGCGGCAATCCGACGCTGACACGATGGCAGCAATTATCGCTTCAATGCACAGGAATCTGCGAGAGTCCTTGCGGGAACTGACAATCCGGCGTCAATAGCGTTTGTCGTTGAAGCAAAGGCGGTTATCCTGCCGCAGCCGAGAGCTTTCGTACTTTTCAACGCTGACAGATGGTTGCAGACTGATCATGGGATTGTTCGACAAACTCAAACGCGGACTGGAAAAGACGAAACAGATTCTGCGAACCGATGTTCGGGACTTGTTCCGGGCCGGGCAGATTCTGGATGATAAGTTGCTTCAGGATTTCGAAGCCCGCATGATCCGCACCGATATGGGTGTGAAGGCTGCCAGCCAGATCGTGGAACGCATCAGAGCGGATCACGGCGGTCGCACGATTGATGTGGACGCCGTCTGGAAGACGATTCACGACGAAATGGTCGAGCTGCTGAAGGGCCACGATGCCGTTCGCTGGGATCTGAGTAATCCACTTTCACCGCTGGCGAAAGTTGCATCCGGGCCAACCGTCATTCTGGTCGCAGGTGTGAACGGGGTGGGTAAAACAACATCGATCGCCAAGCTGGCGAACTTGTTGCAGAAGAACGGCAACAAAGTGGTGCTTGCTGCCGGCGATACGTTCCGCGCGGCGGCGGTGGAACAGCTCACGTTGTGGAGCGATCGCCTTGGCTGCACGATTGTGCGTAAGGAAAGTAATTCCGATCCGGCAGCGGTCGCTTATGACGGCGTGCAGAAAGCCGTGGAGATTGGTGCCGACTATCTGATCATGGATACGGCCGGTCGCCTGCAGACTCAGAAGAATCTGATGGATGAACTGGAAAAAATTCGCCGTGTGATGCGGAAGATCATTCCCGATGCACCGCACGAAAGCCTGTTGGTGCTCGATGCCACAACCGGCCAGAATGGACTCAGCCAGGCGAAGAGTTTCTCACAGGCCATCGGCTGCACAGGACTTATTCTGGCCAAGCTCGACGGCACAGCCCGAGGCGGCGTGGTAATCGCCATCCGGCAGGAAATGGGATTCCCGGTAAAGTACATTGGTGTCGGTGAACAGATCGACGACCTTGAGCTCTTCGATCCGGACGGCTTTGTGGATGCGTTGTTTGCGAAGTAGTGCTTATCGCGATCAGCCGCAGGGCGCTAGGCCAATGGCACTCACTTTGTAACCCGAAGCGTCAGCGAGGGGCTTTGACTGTTTATTTTCAACGAGAATTCCCTCGCTGACGCTTCGGGTTAGTGAGTCCAGAATGAAACTGAGTGCCATTGGGCTAGCGCCCTGCGGCTAATTGGGTTTTGATCCATCGTCAATTCGACGCATCTTTCTCAGCTGGTTTCTCTTCCGTCTTTGGCAGCGGTCGCAGTTTGACATTACGGATTTTCGCGGTGGTTTGCCATGTGGCAAATCCGAATGGCTTCGAGCGATCGACTTCAAAGCGTGTGCTGATTCGCTGGCCGGTGGTATCGACATCGACGATCTGTTTGTCGTTGATCCATGCGCTGATGTGGTCGTCCGTTACGACCAGACGAATCTTGTACCACTGACCCTTTTTGAAGTCGCCGTAGCTGGTGGTTTCATTCTCGGACGCATCCATGCCGCTCAGGCTGGACAGCCCGCAAACGCCGCCACCCCAGCCGCCCACGATGAGTGAACAAAAACTGTCTTTGACAGGAAATGTGAGCCCCGCAAAGAAGTCGCTGCCCGCTGCCCGCTGGGCTTCGAACTGGACTTCGTAGTTGGATTTTGGCAGTTCTTGTTCGGTGTGAATTCCTGACAAGTCTGATCCCTGCGAAATCACCACGGCTCCTTCTTCGATGTAGACATCGCCTTCACCGCCGAAGTTAGTGATCTTCCAGCCTTCCAGGTCCTTGCCGTTGAAGAGCGATTTCCAGCCATCTTTGTCAACGGTGGCCTCTTTTGGTGGTGCTTCTTCGGCTTTTGTTGCAGCTTTCGGTTTGTCTGCTGCGGGCTTCTTGTCGTCAGCCGCGTGGACAGAAAGCGTCAAGGCTAACGTCGCGATTGTCGCGGCGAAGAGGCAGGCGTGAAATATACGGTTCATCATGGTCTCTCCGAAAATCTGCGGACACGGTTTGAGTGTCATTAGCACTGATGGAGAAGTATTTTCGTTTAACGGCAAGCCGAAGGCGTCAGCGATTCAAACAAAACACTCGCGCCTTCGGCTTGCCGTTAAACGAGTTTTACCAAACTACTTGCACATCAGTGCTTCTGTACCAACACGGGATATGTTAGCGTGGACCGCAGGCTGAGGGAAACGATTTTGATCTGTGGCTGCGAACCAATCAGCCTATCGCAGGACATTCAGCAGATTGTTGCGATCGTCGGTCCAGTAGACAACGCGGTGTGGTGCTTTGGAAGTATCCGGACCGCAGACCACGTCAAGTGAATGCACATCATGCGACAGGAGCATCCAGACGGAATCAAAAGCGACGCCGCCATCCGCTCCGCGATCACACTCCTGTACGCGGGTATCGAGACCGGAATCTTCAGCCAATGCACGTACGACGGGTTCAAGGTCGAAGTACGAATTGGAAATATGCACCGCCAAGATTCCGTTGTCGGTCAGGTGTCTTGTGTAGATCTGCATGGCTTCCGACGTGAGCAAATGCACGGGGATCGCATCACCGGAAAAGGCATCCAGCACAAGGACATCGAAGTGCTGATCCGATTCGCGTTCCAGAACCAGACGAGCATCGCCGGGAACAACGTCGATCTGTGCCTTACAGTCGCCAAGAAACGTGAAGTGTTTTCGTGCCAGAGAAATCACATCCGGGTTGATCTCGTAAAATCGCATCGCATCGCCTGTGCGACCGTAGACCGCGAGGGTTCCTGCACCCAGCCCCACCACACCGATACGTCGCGGCTTGTTTTCGTCGCTGGCCAGCAGGGCTTTGCCGATGCCGGAAGAATGCGAATAGTAAGTTGATGGTTCGCGACGACCCTGCTCGTCCGTAAACTGGCGTCCGTGGACGACGCGGCCATGCACCATGTCGCGCATCGGTCGTACGGGAGATTCCAGCACATCATCTTCCACACGCAGCACGCCGTAGAAGTTTCGTTCCACGTCTTTCACGTTGTCTGAATGCTGCGCGAAAAATGCAAAATAGACGAAGAACAGGCTCACCAGCGTCATGCCGAATTTCAGCGTCGTGGCCTCGGGAACTCGCAATTGAAACTGCTTGTCGTCCCGCAGATACGTTCCGATGCAGACCAGCAGGCAGGCCAGAATCGCCAAGGGAAGTTCGAAGTAACCTTTGAAAACAAATGGAGCCAACAAACCAACCGCCAGACCGCCGGCCGCTCCACCGGCTGACATCGTCAGGTAGAACGAGGTCAGATGTTTGGGACTGGGCTTCAGCCGGACGAGTTCACCGTGGCACAACATGCAGACCGCGAACAGATTGGCGAAGAACAGAATAATCTGCACGACGACACCAAAAGGGCAATCCATGGAAAGCATGATCATCGTTGAGATCAGGCTGACGGCGGTGATTGTGGTTGTCAGGCGACGGCGATAAAAGCGGTCGGATTCGAACGTCAGGATGAAGCTCAACAGGTACAACGTTAAGGGAATGATCCACAGGAACGGAACAACAGCGATGTCCATACAGACTTCGTTCGTGGTCGCCAAGAGCATGATGGATGGCAGCATCGACAACATAAACCAGCGGGCGCGTGGCAGTCGTACGTCGCAGTCGGCTTGTGCTGAGCAGGATGCTTCATCCGACGGCCCGCTGATGACTGCTGAAGTTGCCGTTTTCCAGCCGCACATGAGGCATGACAGAGCGAACACCAGAAACAGCACCGACCACAACCATGCCTGGGCGGTCGAGGAAAAGACTGGTTCAAAGGCAAACGGATAAGAGACCAATGCCAGCAACGATCCGGTGTTGGACAGAGCATACAACCGATACGGCGATGATCCCGGACAAGCCGTGCTGAACCACTTTTGCAGCAGCGGGCCTGTCGAGGAAAGCAAAAAATAGGGCACGCCGACGGTCGCCAGCAGCAGCAGCGTAATCCGCAGGCCCGGAGCTTCGTCGCCAACCGGTTTCCACTCAGCACCCGGCACGATCGGCAGGGTCAACGCAGCAATCGCCAACAACGCCGCATGAATACAGGCTTGTCGCGAGACGCTTTTGAGGGATGACAGCAGGTGCGCATACGCATATCCGCCGAACAGCAGCATCTGGAAGACCAGCATGCACATCGTCCAGACGGCAGGTGTGCCGCCGAACCACGGCAGAATGAATTTCGCCAGCAGTGGTTGCACCTGAAATAACAGGAACGCACTGGTAAAAATCGTGACGGCGAACAGTACGGAACCGCTCTTGCTAGGTTGCCGGTTTTCCATCTTCGTGAATCTCGCCTGATGAGTTTGCCAGATGATTGCGTTGCTTGGGAGATAACGGAACTCTCGTCCATTCCTGTTAAGACAAGTTAAAAAATGGGAGTCACCTGAGCCCATTTTTCCCCAGGTGAAACCTAGCTTCTAGAACGCAACATGTCGGAAAAATCTGCATTCCAGGCGCAGATTCACGCTGGAGACCCCCCATGCGGCACGACTAGCCCAGTCCCACCTGCGGGAAGATTCGGTCTGCAACACGTATGACGATCGTATGAATCACTTAAGCTCAGGCACGTCCCGATTTTCGTCGCTGTGGCACAAAATCCACGTGCGTGCCACTCCACGTGCCAAGGTTCATTCAGCGGCGTTGTGCGTTTGCACGGCATGCTGCAGGCATCTGTGATTCAAATTCGCCTAGTCTCTGATGCGGTCAAAATTACGAGGCCCATGGACCTTATGTCTGAGTTGTTGAAACGCCATCAAACGCTGTTCCAGAATGCCGCGTTAGTCGTGCTAGGACTTGTCACGCTCTGGCAGTCGGTGGCATTCGACTTTGTCAACTGGGACGACGTATCGTACGTACAGCAGAACGACCTAATCAGGAGTTGGTCGCCGGCCAATTTGTGGGGCATTGCAACTGAAACGGTCACGCGCAATTATGCACCTCTGACAATCCTGTCATTTCTGATCGATCATACAATCTGGGGTAATATTCCCAGCGGTTACCATGCTACTAACGTGCTGCTGCATTTGCTGAATGGGGTGCTCGTGTTCCTGCTCTTGAAGCAGTTGACTGGTAACTTGTTTATCGCATGGCTGACTGCCGCTTTATTTTTGGTGCATCCCGTTCAGATCGAAAGCGTCGTCTGGATTTCATCTCGCAAAGGATTGCTGTGCAGTGCGTTCATGCTGTGGGCTGCAATCGTGCGACTGCGTCCTGAAGTGACGGCCAGACAGGACGCGTGGTATTTCGGGCTCCTGATCGCGGCCCTACTTTCGAAGGCATTGGCCATCGTCTTTCCGCCGATCGTGCTGTTGTACGACGTCCTTATTCGCCGCGAAAAAATGGCTCCCGCGATCGCGCGGCAGGTCATTCCGGGATTGCTGACACTGCTCCTGCTGTTTTATACGGCCGGCGTGCAGAACACGGTGTTGGGCGGCGTGCGTGGTCACATGGGCTTTAGTCTGCTGCACATCATGGCGATTGACGTCACGATCTTGTGGCAGTACGTCGCGATGCTGTTTTGCCCGACGGAGCTCTGCGTACTGTACGATCCGCCGACCAGTGGCATTGGCATGAAAGTGCTCGTCGGCAGTGTCGCTTGGGCGGCTGTGGGCTATGCATTTTGGCGAGTTCGAAAATCGCAACCGCTGTCGATTCTGGGCGCTCTCAGTTTTCTGCTATTACTCTTCCCGGTGCTCAATTTTTTCCGCATCACGACCCTGATGAATGATCGTTATCTGTATCTGCCATGCATCGTATTCTTCGCGATGGCTGCCAGTATTGTGCAGCGTATCGTGACATTCGCCGAATCAGAATCGGGTAGACTCGGACAGATCATCGGCAACAGCCTGCGTGGCATGGTTGTTGTCGTGTCACTTGCCGCATGTCTCACACTGACTTTGCAGCATTTGCCAGTGTGGCAAAATTCCCAGACGCTTTGGACACACGCGATTCAGCAGTATCCAAAGCTGACCGTGCTCCGAATTCAGATGGCGCTCACCGTTCACGCGCAGGGACAGGAACGCGAAGCCATTCGACAGTTGCAGCTTGCACTGCTGGAATGCCAGCCAGACGATCAGGATCGCGAACGGATGGGCGGTATGACCGACGAATGGCAGGCACAAATCACGGCACGCCAAGAAATCGCGACGAGCGGCAAGCGGCAGAACGACAGTTCGAACTAGTGCTCTGTCAACCTTTAAAGTTGGGGTTGAATTGGATTTGTACGACGGACTTCCAGTCCGTCGGCGGTAACCTTTGTCGACGGACTGGAAGTCCGTCGTACCCGAAAATTGAGCCTTGACAGTCGAACTAGCATCTTTTCGGTTTCACTACGCCGCATCGCGTAAGACATCATCCACGACTCTGCGACGTTTCATCCGGCGCCGTAACTTATGCAGCCAGCGATCTTCATTGTCACTGGTTTCATTGAAAAATGAACCCGAAAGTAGGCGGTAGAAGAACAGCAGCGCAAACGCGCCGAACACAGCAGCAAAAAATCCTTTGAAGCTGATGGGATCGATTGACATGTCGCGCCAGAAGAACAACGCGATGCCACAGCCGACCACACTGCCGCCGATCCCTGTGAGCATCGTGGCAATCGCACCCCCAGGATCGCGACCGGGCATGATGGCTTTGGCCGCCAGACCTGTCAGTGTCCCGAATCCGACCCAGCGCAAGAGTTCATTCAGGCTGCTCCGCAGGATTTCTACGACTTCTACTTCTGTCATCGATGAGCCTCCTGCCCAAACCTTCGCCCATCGCATGCGGATCAAGTTCCTTGTCGCACACTGCTGGTAAACGTCGCCATTCTTCATGAACGCATGCCGCCCCGGCCGCCATCTTCCCTCTGCTCTTTTCGGCAATTTAGGACCAGCGATCCCAGTCCGAAAAGTGATCTTTTGAGACTCGCGTTGCATTGGCATCAACGGGGCGGCCTCTCGGCGGTTTCTGCCGGTCTTTCTCGGCTTTGCTGCGTTCTGAATTTGCCGATCCCCGTTCGATAGCGACGAATCATGTTCGCCACTACGCTCTGCGCGGTCAAACCCACCCCTCTGAAAACAGGGATTGCCAATATCGAGTCTCTTTGCAAACAGTTGGAGAGAACCAGAGTGATGAAAACCTCAGCGGACATCCCAGCCATAGGCATTCTTGCGGCCCTGTTGTGTGTCACGTTGACAACCGTCGTCGCAGCAAACGCCCCGACCATTGCGCGGACTATACTCGGGTCACGCAAAGCTCAGTTCACGATCAACGGTGATTCGACTTTTTTGCTCGGAATCAGTTATTACGGCGGGCTGGGTGCCTCAGAGGATTTTATTCCGCAGGATCTCGATGATCTTCAGCGGCATGGCTTCAATTGGCTGCGAGTGTGGGCGACCTGGGGTGCGTTCGAAAACAACGTCTCGGTCGTGAACGCCAATGGTGAGCCGCGCGAGCTGTTTTTGGCGAAATTGAAATGGCTGATCGCGGAGTGTGACCAACGTGGCATGATCGTCGATGTGACGCTCACGCGCGGCAAGCGATCCGAGACGTCGCTCGGCGCAGGAAATGTGCCGGACTTCGCGTCCCACCAGCGCGCCGTTGAAACAATCATTGGCGCGTTGAAGGAACATCGCAACTGGTATCTTGACCTTGCCAACGAACGGGATGTTGGCGACGCGAGATATGTCAGCACCGACGAGCTGAAAACTCTGCGGGAAATTGCTCATCGCCTCGATCCTCAGCTGCTGGTGACGGCATCGTTCGGCGGGCACGACTTGTCGAAAGACGATGTACGTGACGCGCTGCTGGAAGTGAAGTGCGATTTTCTCAGCGTCCATCGCCCCAGACATTTCGCATCGCCGAGTGAAACCGAAGCCCGCACCCGCGAGATTCTGGCGTTCACCGAAGAACTGCAGCATCCTGCGCCTGTGCATCACCAGGAGCCGTTCCGCCGAGGTTATGAAGCATGGGCACCCACGGCCGACGACTTCCTGACGGATCTTCGCGGAGCAGTCGCTGGCGGTGCGGCAGGCTGGTGCCTCCACAATGGATCGCAGCGGAACAGTCCCGAAGGTCAGCCGCGACGATCCTTCGACCTCCGCGAACGGCGCCTGTTCGATCAACTGGATATGGAGGAACTTAAGGCGGTCGCAGGTGCCAGTGCCACCCTGAAAGCCGCCCAGTGAAAGGTGGTGGAACGAAGTGTTTGTAACCGCGAATGGACACGAATGAAGACCGTCAGAAAACGATCGGAGTCTCCCGCAGGATGACTGGATATTTGCAAGTAATGCATTGTTGACTTTCTCATTGAAGACCCCAGTCGGCTTGGGGACTGTCGTCTGAATCGTTTAACGGCAAGCCGCGGGCGTCGTTGCCGTGTTTCGCCTGCGCCTGCGGCTCGCCGTTAAACGAATTTTCTGAATCTGTGAACTAGACGACTTTTTGATAAGAAATGCCCATGAATCTGTTCACCCTGTCACTTGCGATGATCCTTTCTGTTCCTGTGATGACAAGCCATGCACAAGCCGCCGAACGCCCAAACGTCATCGTCATTCTGGCCGATGATCTCGGATACGGCGACCTTGGCTGTTACGGTCATCCAAAATTCAAAACGCCGCATCTGGACCAGATGGCGGCGGAAGGCGCACGACTAACACAGTTCAATACGCCCATGGCCTTCTGTGCCCCGACGCGGGCGGCTCTGTTGACGGGACGTTATCCGTTTCGCTGTGGAATGAACGGAAATCCTGCGCCGGATGGCGGTCCGACGGCCGATGAGCTGGCGATGCCGGAGCCGGAAATAACGCTGGCCCAGTTGTTCCGGGATGCTGGCTACGCGACCGGTATGGTCGGCAAATGGCATCTCGGCCACAAACACCCGGAGCAAATGCCCACAGGTCGAGGGTTCGATGAATACTTCGGAATTCTTTACAGCAACGATATGCGCCCGGTGGAACTGATGGAAGGGACGAAATCCATTGAACATCCCGTCGTACAGGCGTCACTCACGCGGCGTTATACGGCCCGCGCGCTCGATTTCATCGAACGCAATCAGTCACAGCCGTTCTTCTTGTACCTCGCGCACACGATGCCGCACAAGCCCTTGGCCACCACCGAAGACTATTATCAAAAGAGTGGTGCGGGTCTGTATGGAGACGTGTTGATGGATCTCGATGCGGGCATCGAAGAGGTGCTGAGTAAACTGAAGGAGTTGAACCTAGACGACGACACTTTCGTTGTGTTCACCAGTGACAACGGGCCGTGGTTTGGCGGGAGCACAGGCGGACTGCGAGGTATGAAAGGCAGCACTTACGAAGGCGGTTATCGCGTCCCGTGCATTGCCCGCTGGCCGGGAAAAATTCCCGCTGGCCATGTGAACGATTCACCTGCCGTGATGATGGACCTCTTTGCCACGGCGCTCGCCGCGGCAGGCATCGCACCGCCTGCTGACCGCGTGATTGATGGGCGGGACATTCTGCCGCTGTTCAAGAGTGATGCAGAAAGTCCTCACTCAGCTGTCTTCGGCCAGCACGGCGACCGACTCGCCACCGTCCGTGATGCCCGGTGGAAGCTGCATGTGGTGGCACCGACAGACAACTTCGCAAACCTCCACAAACCTGGCGAGCAATGGATCGATCCCCGCGGCCCCGATGGCGTCACCATTCTCGCGCCGTATGAACAGTATCATCCGCGCGATCATCCGGGTCTTCTTTCCGGCGACGCATCCAAACCAATGCAGCTCTTCGATCTGCAGACTGATCCTAGCGAGCAAAAAGATGTCGCTGCGGAGCATCCTGAGATCGTGGCCAGACTGACCGCGCTTTACGACCAGACGAACCACGATGTGCCGACTCCGAAAGCATCGGAAGGAAAGTCGAAGAAGAACTAGCCTCGACTTTCGTCAATTTTCGAGTCGCCGGGCGTCGATGCCGACATCCAGCCCGTACGCACGGTTGATGGTTGTAACAAACACCTCATGAGTGGCCCGTATGCTGTGCCCACATTGTCATCCTGACCGCCTTCGCGCCGATCCCCGACCTCGTTAAAATTGCCGTCTTAGACGCCTCCCGCGACGCCGAACGAGGTCTGCTGCGATGAACTATCAAATCGAATTCTGCATCGCAAAGATGCTTATCAATAGTTGGAGAAATTCATGCTTAAGCTGCATCCTGAAATCCTGATCAAGAATGGCAAAAAGTTGTTCGCCATTCTGCCCTATGAAGAGTTCCTTGAAATTCAATCGCGACTGGATGAAGCCGAAGACTTGCTGGAACTTCGCAAAGCCAAACGATCCGAAGGCAAGAAACGCTCCCTTCCTTTGTCCGACGTAAAACGTCAACTGGAAAAGAAGGAACTATGACCACATGGCACGCTGTTCTCTCAACTTGATAATCAGAAGCATCGCTGCGTTGCTGCTGGTGACTATTTCGCCTTTAGTGACCTGGGCGCAACCGACGTCGGGCCGCGCAGCGGAGGGGCTGATTGGCCTGTATAATTTTTCGGAAGGCAGTGGACGGCTCATTCATGATCGCTCGGGCAGCCCAGACCCTGTCGATTTGCTGATCGAAATTCCTGACAGTGTACGTTGGTCAACGACAGGCCTGACTCTGGTTTCGTCGACGGCCATCGTTTCGCAAAAATCAGCGAGACGATTTGCTGAGGCGATCCGAAAATCCAACGCATTAACCATCGAAGCATGGATCACTCCGGCCACGGTGGACCAAAGCGGTCCCGCTCGAATTGTCTCGTTATCGTCCAATCCGAGTTCTCGCAATTTTACGCTCGGACAGGACAAAGACCGCTACGATGTGCGATTGAGAACCACCAGCACGGACGAAAATGGTAACCCGTCTACTTCTAGTCCCGCGAAATCAGGGGAACCTGTTCTGACACATGTCGTCTTTACACGTGATTCCTCAGGCCTAGCAGTGATCTTTCTCGATAGCCAGCAAGTGGCCAGCAGGAATGTTGAAGGTGACTTCGGGAATTGGGAGATGGGCCATCGGTTGTCACTGGGCAACGAAGTCACACGTGATCGTCCGTGGTTGGGGCAGTTTCATTTTGTGGCTATCTACGATCGAGCCCTGACTCCGAGCGATGTTGATCAGAATTTTGCGGCCGGACAGACCCCCGTCCTGCCTGCCAGTTCAGTTGTTGTAACAGACATGAAAGCGGCCACGAATGAGTCCGCATATCACACGAGCATTCAGCCACTGCTGATTACAAAGTGTGTGAAGTGCCACGGGCCGGAGAAGCAAAAGGGCGGATTGCGACTGGATGATAAGTCAGCGGCATTCAAGGGAGGAGAATCAGAAATGCCGGCCATCGTGCCGGGGCATTCCTCTGAAAGCCGCCTGGTTCAACTGGTGACCTCAACCGATGACAACGAACGCATGCCGCCTAAGGGTGAAGGCGAACCTTTGACGGAGGAGCAGATCGATCTGCTCAGGCACTGGATCGAGGCCGGCGCGAATTGGCCGGACGCGGATTCGACATCGGCGAAGTCCGGCCGTATGGAGATGGTGGTCACTGACGAGGATCGAAACCATTGGTCGTTCCGCCCATTGCAGCACATTTCCCCGCCCGAAGTCATCGACAAGGCGTGGGTTCGCACTCCGGTCGATCAGTTCATTCGACATGCGCAGGAAGTTAAAGGGCTGACACCTGCTGCAACTGCCGATGCCCGAACCCTGATTCGGCGCGTCTATTTTGACGTGATCGGTTTGCCGCCGATTCTTAAGGATGAAGGAGGAATGCTGAAGGAAGAATTGCTGGGGATCGAGCTGGACCCTTCTGCCCTCCTCCTTCAGCCTTCTGCCTTTGCCGCGCTGGTTGATGAACTACTGGGATCGCCGCATTACGGCGAACGGTGGGCGCGGCACTGGCTGGACGTCGCCCGGTACGCGGACAGCAATGGTCAGGAAGGCGATGCGGATCGCCCCCATGCGTACCAATTCCGCGACTTTGTGATTCGCACGCTCAATGAAGATCTGCCGTACAACACGTTTGTCCGCTGGCAACTGGCGGGGGATGAAATTGCACCGGACAACCCGCTGGCGATTGCCGCAACAGGATTCATTGTGGCGGGCAACAGCACCGTATTGAACGTGCCGATGGAAGAAGAAAAGCTGCGCAACCGTGCAAATGAACTCGACGACATGGTGTCCACGACCGCTCAGGCGTTTCTGGGATTGACACTGGCCTGCGCTCGGTGCCATGACCACAAGTACGATCCGCTTCCGACTCGCGACTATTACCGGATGATGTGTGCTTTCAACGGTGGCGCCCGTCGGGACGTGCCGCTGGCGGCTCCGGCAGCGGTAAAGGCCAGTCAGGAGGCGATGGACGCATGGCAAAAGGAATTCAGCAAGGCGGAGAAGGAACGCGACGATTGGCTGAACGAAGCTCGCAAACCAATTGCCCGCCAGGTGCTGGCCGAGAAAGTTTCCGGACTCTCGATCACTGACGAGGAAAAAACACTGCTGCTCGACAACCCTGATGATCCGGCAGCGAAACAACTCAGGTTTAAGATAGTCCTGACCATAAACCCCCGTGAATACGTCGCCGCGCTGTCATCGGACGAGCAGTCGCGGTGGAAGGATCTTGACGCAGCCGTCGAAGCGATCGTCGATAGAAAGCCGGCCAGTCTTCCGCAGGGATTTGCGTTTTCGGATGATGCCGCAGAGCCGCGTGAGACGTGGCTCTTTGAACGTGGCGATTTCATGGCCCGCAATGAACGTCTGAGCCTGGGATTCCTGACTGTGATGATGCGGGACAGGACAGCAGACGATTACTGGAATGCAGCTCTTGAAACGAAACTCCGCGACGACAGCACGCAGCAGCGACATGCGATCGCCGACTGGATGGCCGACACAGATCATGGAGCCGGCGTCCTGCTGGCACGCGTTATGGTCAACCGTGTCTGGCAACATCACTTTGGCGACGGAATCGTGCACACGGTCAGCGATTTTGGTACGCGTGGGGATGCACCGACTCATCCCGAGTTGCTGGAATGGCTGACTGGCGAGTTTATCCGCAGTGGCTGGAGCCTGAAGCACCTGCATCGACTGATCCTCAACAGTGCGACTTACCGTCAGGCGACAGCGCCCAACACAGCCAATCACGCAATCGATCCGAGCAATGACTTGTTATGGCGTCGCCGCCCGCAGCGGCTCGAATCGGAAGCGTTTCGGGATTCAATGTTGGCCGTAGCTGGTTCACTGAATTCAGAAATGTTCGGGCCGAGTTTCAAGCCGCCGATTCCCGACGAAGCGATGCAGGCGCGCAACGTCAAAGATCCATATCCAAGTGATGTGCAGGACTCGCCTGCTTCGAGACGGCGATCGGTCTATATGTTCCATAAGCGCGTCGTGCAGTATCCGTTGATGATGGCGTTTGACGCTCCGGATGCACAGGTCAGCTGTGGTCGCCGCACTAACACGACCGTTGCGCCGCAGGCGTTGGCGCTTTTGAATGATCCGTTTGTGCGGATGCGTGCAAGTGAACTCGCCAATCGTCTCGTCGCGGAAGCTGGGAAAGATGCGGATGCCCAAGTTCGACTCGCGTTTCAACTTGGTCTTGCGCGGGAACCCATGGCAGCAGACATGACCGATGCCAGATCGTTTCTGGTTGAACAAACCGTAGCTCGACAGCAGCAGGCTGGGCGGATTTCGGAAGAGACTGCGCAAGCCTTGGCATTGACGGATTTTTGTCAGATGCTGTTTTCGTTCAATGAATTCATGTATATCGATTAGGACTTCTAACAAAGGGTCAGCGACGGAAAGCCAAATGGCTCAGAGGGTGCTCCGCACTCTTCGTTCCTGACCTTTTTTTAGAGTGATTGAAGGGCCGTCGGCCATGCACCTACTTCAGCAACACTGCGGACGTTTTCAGTCCAATACAAATCGCCGTGATTTTCTGACAAGAGCGGGCGGAGGTCTCGGGATGCTCGCGTTGGGAGACCTGCTGGGGAAGAACAATCTTCTCGCAAATGATGAGTCACCAGGATCAGGCAACCCGCTGGCTCCCCATGACGGACATTTCCGGGCGAAGGCGAAATCCGTGATCTGGCTGTTCATGGAAGGCGCGCCAAGTGCCGTCGATATGTTCGATCCAAAACCGGAACTCACGAAACGCGACGGTCAGAAGATTGAGATCGATGTCTTCAATGGCAACCCGGGGCCGTTGATGAAGTCACCGTTTGCGTTTAAGCAGTACGGAGAGTCGGGAGCATGGATGTGTGAGCATTATCAGCATGTCGCAAAGCATGTGGACGATTTCGCGTTCGTAAAATCTTTTTACAGTGAATCCAATGACCATGTCCCTGCGCTGTACCAGATCAACACGGGGATTCCGCGGCCAGGATTCCCCAGCGCTGGTGCTTGGGTCACTTACGGACTGGGATCAGAAAACGACAGCCTGCCGGGCTTTGTTGTGCTGGGGAATAATCAGGGCGTCAAGGGTGGCAATCTGAACTGGAGCTCCGGATTTCTGCCCACGACATTTCAGGGGACACTGTTTCGGCCAGAAGGCACGCCGGTGATTAATCTCAATCGACCGGCCGATGTGACACGCGCAGATCAACGCAGGCAACTCGACCTGCTGGCAAAGATGAACGCGAGGCACATGGAAGAACGTCCAGGCGAAGCGGAATTGCTGGGGCGAATTGCGAGCTTCGAACTGGCATATCGCATGCAGATGGAGGCGACGGAATTGGTGAACTTCAGTTCCGAAACTGCCGCGACGCGCGAGATGTACGGGGTTAATCAGAATGAAACACGTTCGTTTGGTTCTAAATGCCTGATGGCGCGCCGCCTTGTGGAACGTGGGGTGCGTTTCGTACAGGTTTACAGCGACGGCGAATGGGATGCCCACAACGATCTGCATGGCAATCACAAGGGACATTGTCGTGCCACCGACAAACCGATTGATGCCTTGTTGACGGATCTCAAGCAAAGCGGTTTGATCGACAGCACGCTGGTGATCTGGGGCGGAGAGTTTGGTCGGATGCCGGTTTCGCAGGGCAACGGCGGACGTGATCATAATCCTCACGGGTTTGGGATGTTCATGACGGGTGCGGGAATTCGCAAGGGAACCAGCTACGGTGAACTCGATGAAATCGGCTTCCGCGCCGTCACAGATCGCGTCTCCGTGCACGATCTGCACGCGACGATGCTGCATCTGCTTGGCGTTGACCACAAGCAACTGACATACTTCCACAACGGTCGCCGGTACCGATTGACCGATGTCGCCGGAGACGTGCTTCACCGCATCTTGGTTTGAAAGATTGACGCCATCCGCTGATGGGCTGGATTTGCATGATGCGGCTAATCGATCCTGCATCCGGCCGCTTCGCTTGATTTCGATGGCCATCCTGTTCGTCGTGGACGCCTGCTGCTGCCGGAGCAGAGGTGTATGCTCGTTGAGACGATCCTGCCGATTGTAATCAGAATATGCATTTTAAAGTGTGACGCACACGTGTTGAAATATTCGGATCCTCCCTCATTCATGCGGCATATTCGTTTCAGAATCACCCAATGCTTCGCGAACGAGTTCCAGCGAAGTGGATTATCCTTTCTGGGCGACGAGCATGACCTACGTTTTCTTGGGAATCATCAATCGGTCTCAGATACATTTTTTGCTTTCTAAAGACAAAAATGAACACAGACATTGGTCAGCTAAAAAACTCAAATAACACCGAGATTTTCGATGATATGATGCTGCACGTGGGCTCCAGCATTATTAACGAGACATGCTCTACAACAGCCCAACCGTAGGCACTGCCGCGAGGCCAGTGGACGTTAGCACGAACTTGTGGAGTAAATGAAACCCAGCAAAGTGTGCATGTGGTGGGGCCGTTATTTACGATTGGGCGATACAAGTATAGTAGTTTGCATTTGGCAGATCCGACAGTTTCCGGACGTCATGCAGAAATCTTGATGATCGATCGTGACATCTTCATCCGCGATCTTAACAGCACTAATGGTACGCTGCTGAACGGTCGCAAGCTGCATAACTTGACGGGACTTCGTTCTGGTGACATCCTGCATTTCGGCAGTGTGATGTTTGTGTTGCACTCGTCCACGGACGAAAACACGACTTCCACCATCGCGGCTGATTCGGACAACGAAGTGATCGCTCAAACGCAATTTGAAAGACTCCTGCGACCGCCTGCGTTACGACCCTATTACCAGCCGATCATTCGTTTGAGCGACAATGTTCGCGTAGGCTATGAAGTTCTGTCACGCAGCTATCTGCTGGGATTGGAAACACCCGATAAGATGTTCCGCATTGCCGCCATCCGTAAAGTGGAAGCCCAATTGAGCCAGGCTTGCCGCACCGAAGGTCTCCGCATCGGCGCAAGCCTCGGAAACATGCCTTTTTATCTCAACACACACCCGGCTGAACTCAAGGGCACAGAACTCTTTAAATCTCTGGAACAACTTCGGGCAGATTTCCCGGATGCGGAAATCGTGCTGGAAGTTCACGAGGGAGGGATGGTCTCCAGCGCGATGCTGCAAGATATTCGCATGGTGACTCAGGGCTTGAACATGAGACTGGCCTACGACGACTTCGGAGCAGGACAGGCTCGCCTGCAAGAACTGTTTGCAGTTCCGCCGGACATCTTGAAATTCGACGTGAAGTTCGCCCAAGGGTTGGCATTCAGTCCGCCCCAGCATCGTGCCGCAATAGCATCTTTGATTCGGATCGTGCGGAATTTGAACGTGATACCGCTCGCTGAGGGTGTTGAGACAATGGAGGAGGCTGTCGCCTGCCAAGATTTGGGCTTCGAACTTGCCCAAGGTTACTTGTTCGGTCATGCCGAGCCGGTTCGACACTGGACTACTACCTAAGAACCCAAACCCATGCTCAAAGGACGTTCCCCACAGGGAAACAATCCCGATTCCGCCCTGCTTGCTGCATTATTGGCCGGCGAGAATTTTTGGCCATCTGATCCTGCTTCGTGGCATGAGCTGGGTCTGAATGAACCTTTTATTGAAGGTCTCATCTGTCGTTTGCTGCGATCAGCGGGAAATCAGACTGGGCGTAAGATAGCGAGTGCCGTCTGCATTCCCTTCCGCATGATCGAAGGCTTAATGGAGCGTCTGAAATCTAAACGTATGGTGCTGCATTGTGGAAGTGCCAGCCTGAATGACTATATCTTTGGGCTGACCGACGAAGGTCGTCGCCGTGCGGAAACATCTCACTCCGAATGCGCCTACACAGGACCAGCACCGATCCCGTTGAACGATTATGTCATTTCCGTCGAGGCGCAGGCAATCTGTGATCAGCCGATCCGCCGCGAGGAACTGGACGATGCATTTTTCAACGTATCGATGTCCGAAGAACTCTTCGACATGATTGGCCCGGCAGTCAACTCTGCCAGCGGACTCTTTCTGTATGGCGCGCCGGGGAATGGGAAATCGACTATCGCCCGCTGCCTGACTCAGTGTTTCGGGCAGGAGATTTGGATTCCGTATGCGATCATCGAAGGACAAGAAATCATCATTCTGTTTGATCCTGCGTATCACGAGATTATCGAGCAACCGCATGAAGGACTGCCGTTTGATCGCCGCTGGGTTCGCGTTCGCAGACCCACGGTCATCGTCGGTGGCGAACTGACACTGGACAGTCTGGAAATCCGACATGATCCCGCGAGCAACATCAGTGAAGCGCCTTTGCAGATGAAAAGCAACTGTGGATGCCTGCTGATCGATGATTTTGGTCGCCAGCGTGTGTCACCCGAGCAACTGCTCAACCGCTGGATCGTGCCGCTGGAAAACAAGTACGACTATCTCACGCTGCCCAACGGTAAGAAGATTCAAGTTCCATTCCAGCAGCTGATTATTTTCTCCACAAATCTGGACCCTGCCGATCTGGTGGATGAAGCATTTTTGAGACGTATTCCGTACAGGATTGAAGTCACTGATCCGCAGGAAGCAGAAATGCATCGGTTGTTTCAGATCGCATCTGATAACCTCGGCTGCGCATACGATCTGGAATCGATTGAGCACCTGCTGGAAAACTACTACCGCGAGCAAGACCGCCCGATGCGGCGGTGTCATCCGCGAGATTTGCTGTTGCAGCTCCGGAATTTCTGTATGTACCGTGGTATTCCATTCGAAATGCACCCTGATCATTTCGACCATATCGCCCAATCGTTTTTTGCGCGAGTGCGCACTCGTCCCTTGAATGCGTCACTTTGAGAAGTCTTGACAACATGTCTGTAAAAGAAGTCTTATGAGCTACACCGAAGTCAGTTCGACACAGTTGTGCAGCGATGCGGTACCTAATACGAGGCTCGCTGGCGTCACCGAAATTGCCGGTTACCGAATGCTGGAATGCATCGGGGTGGGTGGATTTGGAGAAGTCTGGCGCGCAGTGGGGCCGGGCGGTTTTCCGAAAGCCGTCAAGATTCTGTTCGGACTTATGGATGGTCCTCAGGCTGATACCGAACTCGAGTCGCTGAGTCGTATTCGTGAACTACGGCATCCATTTCTGCTCAGTATCGAACGGGTGGAAGTCATCGATGGGCGCGTCATCATCGTGACCGAACTTGCGGATCGCAGTCTGGACCAACGATTCCGTGAACTGGTCGCTTCCGGACAACGCGGAGTCTCGCGCGACGAACTGTTGTGTTACCTCCGTGACGCAGCTGATGCTCTGGACTTCATGTTCGAAGAACACGGCCTGCAGCACCTAGATATTAAGCCCGAAAACCTGCTGCTGCAGGGCGTTCATGCGAAAGTAGGTGACTTTGGTCTGACGAAAACTGTTGGCGCGGCGCGACATTCACAGGTCAAAGGTTTCACGCCGATGTATTCACCGCCAGAACTGCTCGACGGCTGCCCGGATCGTGGCAGCGATCAATACAGTCTAGCTATTGTGTATCAAACGATGCTCACTGGAATTCCTCCGTTCAATGGACGGACACGTTCACAACTGATGGCTCAGCATCTCAAAAGTTCGCCGGATCTGAGCAGTCTGCTGCCGTCGGACCGAGCGGTTGTAGCGCGGGCTCTCTCGAAGAATCCACGCACACGGTTTACAAGCTGTCGGCAGTTTATTGAAGAATTAACGAAACGCCGCCCGACGCAGTCGCTCAGTCGTGGTGAATCTAGAGGCTCGGGCTTCGCAGATCATGAATCGCCAATAATCTGTGGCAGCACGGAAAATATCGCAACCAATCATAGGGTCCTGCACGGCATGGCGAGGCCTTTGGCTCCTGTCAAAAGCCTACCGGAAGACACACAGTTTCGCCCAACTTTGTTTGTCGGATTCGGAGGACTTGGTTGCCAGACGATTACATTGCTAAATCAGAAAATCCAAAAGCGTTTCCCATATGCCACTCTGCCGGCAATCCAGTTTTTGTGCATCGATACAGACCCTGGAGCGATCTCAGATCTTAAGCGACTCAGTGCCATAAATCACCGGGCCGTAACCACCGTCTGCGTCCCATTGCGGACGACTCAGGACTATCGCAAAACGTCATCTGACCATCTGGGATGGCTTGGCCGACGCTGGCTGTTCAATATTCCCCGCAGTGGGCTCGTTGAATCCATGCGGCCTTTGGGACGTCTGGCTTTTGTGGACCATGTGGCGAGCATCCGCATCGCACTGAAGGACAGCCTAAAAGTTCTCGTGGATTCCGCTTCGGCCGACACCTCGACGTCTGAAACCGGATTGCAGTTCGAGACACTCGGCATCGACGTATGTCTTGTTGGTTCAACTTCCGGAGGGACAGCAAGTGGTTCCCTAATAGATCTGGCGTGGCTGGTTCGTGAACTTCTGAGCAATGGTCGGATGCCCCCCGCGCGGGTGACGTCCATGCTGCTGCACGGCACGAGCGGCGATCGCCAAGTCATCGACCTGCAGGATGCCAACACGGTCTGTTTCTTGCAGGAGCTTCAGCATTTCTCGGTACTTGGCGTGCAACGCCCCGGGCTGACCTCGCGATTTTCTGGTTCTGAAATGGCAAAACCGTTCGACGAAACGACGTTTGTGCATTTCGGTGACGACCTTTCGCATCTCGCCTTTTCCGAAGGCGTGAATCGCACGGCTGAATACCTCGAATTACGCACACTCACGTCGGCTCGTCGAGAAATGAATGCATGGCGTAACCCGGAGCGAACACAGATCTTCGCAAGCCATGAAGCCTCGTTGCGTTCATTCGGGCTCTCAACGATAAATGCGGAAGCGTGGGAAATCGCTCATCGCGAAGCTGGCCAACTGGCTGCCGCTGCCATCACGCATTGGACGCAGCCAGCGGCCGGTGAACCTAATTCGCCCGAATGGACGGCGCTGCTTGATCAACTGGGCATCAGCAGTGAAGCTGGACAGCAGGTCATTCCACGCCTGCTTGATGTCGGCCGCACGCGGCGGATGGATGAATATGCGAACAGTATCTGGCAGCGATTGTCGCGAGATTCTGACGTGTCAGTCAGGGAGCAGGTTTCCGCAATCATCCGGCAGGACGCACTTCCAGCGAATGCGCATAATTCTATTACCGCAGTTAGCGAAGAAATTCGTACGGAACTGGCCGTGCGGCGACCGTTGGATTTACAGTTCGTAGAATCCTTCCTCCTGCAATTGCTCGATACCCGCATGCGACCGGGCTTGACGATTCAGGCTTTCACGTCTCTGACACAGCGCACCGATCAGGCATTAGTCGCATGTCGGTGTCAGCAAAGCAATCTGCAGTTTGCATTCAATGAATTGTGTGCCTCGTATTCAGTCAGAAAGCCCGAACAGACGACGGATGCTGGCCACGCTGCTCTCCGCAGTGTCTGCCGGCAGTATTGTATGCTATTCACTTGCCAGACGATCTGCCAAACATTGCTCGAACACTTACAGTCCTTTCAGGCCGCATTGCCAAATATTTTGGCAGAACGGTACATGATTCTCGGCAACCGGCTACAAGCACTTGCGTTGCAGGTGAACGATGGAGCTCCTTGTTCTGTGATCATCCCCGAACAAATGATCTCGGCTTTTGAAGCCTATCTGCAGACGTCCGGTCGATTTAAAGTCAGTTCGTTGAGTCAAGAGATCCTACTGGCCGATGCAGCAACGCTGCTCGCAGAAGCCGCGGACTTCCTCCTGCTGAGTATGTGCCGCAGCCCGGAGTTCGCAGATAACGAACATCTGCCGCAAAACCATGCCATATTTCCAGAGAATGCCAAACCGAAACTTCAGAATGTCGGTGGCGGGCAACGTGTGCTGGCCGTGCTTCCTGAGCCGCAGCCGACTGAGGTCTGGAAGTCCATCTTAGCGCCTGCTTTCGGCGAATGCGTCTCGACCTGTTCGACAGAAACAGTCGATATTTGTGTCGTCTGCGAAACCGAAGGCATCGCTATTTCGGCGACCGTCGATGCCCTGACCCACATGCGACCTCACATCCTAGAACTTGCCGGCCGGCTTCACGCGCGGCAGGACGTTCCATGGTAGCCTGACTCTCCGAGTCACGTGCGATGATGTAGGTGGGCAATTCAAACCTGGAGTGGTTTCCCTGCTGCTGAAGTGATGTGGTAGACTTGAAGGCTGCAGGAAATTACGACACAGGAGCCAACTGATGCCTCAATTCGGATGTCAACGCTCAGACCATCCAACGCTTGCTCGACGGACGGCCGTGCAGATCGGCGCGGTGGGTTTGTTGGGACTGGGGATGAACCATGTTGTCGGGCTGCGCGGCCTCGCGGCGGACAACGGCGTGCCTGCAGTAACGCCGCGGGCGAAGGCGGTAATCTATATTTTTCTTTCTGGAGGTCTGGGTCAGCACGACAGCTTTGATATGAAGCCTGACGCACCGCTGGACATTCGGGGTGAATTCTCGCCGATCGCGACACGAACACCAGGTGTTTCCATCTGTGAGCACCTGCCGTTGCTGGCGTCTCGCAGCGACCAATGGGCACTTGTGCGTTCGCTCACGCATCCTTACGACGCACATTCGCTGGGGCACCATGTGATGCTGACCGGTCGAACGCCTACGCCGCCGGGATTCAACGACAGCAAGCCAAAGTCCACGGACTTCCCGTCCATCGCGTCCGTGGTCACCGGTGTCGTGGCGCCAAGGAACAACTTGCCTCCGGCAGCCATCCTGCCGGAAAAACTCATTCATGTGACGGGTCGCACAATCCCCGGACAATTCGCCGGTGAGATGGGTCCGAAGCACGAACCTTGGTTTATCGAAGCTAGTCAGTATCGAGACACAAGTTACATTCATGGTGCGTTTCCGGAATATGGATTTCAGCGCCAGAAGGGACATACCACGCCGCCGGGCTATCACTTTGAAGCTCCTCGGATTGAACTTGCTGAGGGCGTGCTGCGGGATCAGTTTCAATCTCGCGTTCGACTTCTTAATTCGATTCAACAGCAACGACAGCGGCTCGATCAGACAGCACAGGTTCGTGAACTGGACCGTTATCAGCAGACTGCCGTGACGATGCTGATGGAAGGACAGGTGCATCGCGCGTTGGATGTGCATGCTGCGGACGCGAAGATTCAGGATCGCTATGGTCGCAATTCGTTCGGCTGGTCGCTGCTGATGGCACGTCAACTGGTGGAAGCAGGCGTCACTATGGTGCAGGTGAATTTGGGGAATAACGAATCTTGGGATACTCATGAGGCCGCCTTCCGGAGCCTGAAGAATTTTCTGTTTCCTCCGACGGATCGTGCGGTCTCTGCCCTTTTGGATGATTTGTCAGAGCGGGGCATGCTCGATGACGTCTTGATCGTGATGGCGGGCGAATTTGGGCGAACACCTAAAGTGTTTACGTTCCCCGGTGCGGAAACGAAGCTGCCTGGCCGTGATCATTGGGGCGCAGTGCAGTCCGTTTTCTTTGCTGGCGGTGGCGTCAAGGGAGGCACGGTGATCGGAGAATCGGATGCCCAAGGAGCGTATCCAAAAGCGGATCCACAAAAACCAGAAAACATGGCCGCCACGATCTATGAGGCCTTGGGGTTGCCCCCAACAATCACATGGAAAGACTCATTGGATCGACCGCATCAAGTTTACCAAGGCGATCCTATTCCAGGGTTAACTGGATGAACGACGGATATTTCGCCTGATCGTTTACCACGTCACTGAAACTCATGGGCTAAGGCAAATATTTTGATGACAACGACGCGGCGCGAGATTCTGAAAGCCTGTCTTGCCGGCGCTGTGGCATCGACAGTTCCGCGACCCTTCTCACTCTTTGCGGACGAGAAAGCCCGCCCGCGCCGCAGACTGCCGGTGGCCGCTGTCGTCTCCGTGTACACACCGAGCAGCCATGCGGATGTGATTGTGGGGAAGATTCTTGAAGGGTATCAGCAGGATGGCGGAAGAGGACCAGACCTCGAAGTCGTGTCGGTCTTCACTGATCAGCTTCCGGCTGAGGACATGAGTCGTGAGAAGGCAGTCAAGCACGGCTTTCGAATCTCACCCACGATCCGTGACGCTCTCACTCTGGGCAGCGATCAGCTTCAGGTGGCTGGTGTGCTCTGCATCGGAGAACATGGCGATTACCCTCGCACGCCGGATACCGAACAGAAGATGTATCCTCGCCGCCGATTCTTTGATGAAGTCGTCGATGTGTTTCGCGATTGCGGTGAAGTTGTTCCCGTGTTCAATGACAAGCACCTTGGATATCGCTGGGAGGATGCCACGGCGATGGTTGAGACCGCTCGGCAACTGGAGATTCCCTTCCTTGCCGGTTCATCACTCCCCGTCGCATGGCGGATGCCTGCGTTGGAGTTGCCACGCGACTGTGAAATTGAGGCAGCGCTGACGATCGGTTATGGGGGATTTGAAGATTATGGATTCCATGCCCTTGAAGCCCATCAGTGTCTTCTCGAGCGCCGACGTGGTGGTGAGACCGGCGTGGCGGCAGTTCGTACCGTACGTGGAGACATGATTCGAAAGTCGGAACTGGCCGGTGATTGGTCCCCCGAACTGTTTGCAGCCGCACGTCGCCTGATGCCTAGTGCTCCAGAGGACACTCTGGCGTGGAAGCCAAGTTCTGAAGCGGCCGCCTATCTCATTGAGCACCGTGATGGGCTGCGCTCGGCAGTCGTGATGGCCAACGGCCTTGCCGGTCACTTTTCCACGGCACTCCTGATCAGAGGCCGAACCGAGCCTGTGGGGACGTGGTTCAAGCTTCAGGAAGGCCCGCCGTTCGGTCATTTTGCTTATCTCGTGCGTGCGATCGAAGAAACGTTTCACACGAGCAAATCTGCCTATCCGGTGGAACGTACGTTATTGACAACCGGAATCCTTGACCGCGTGATGCACAGTCTGGCAAGTGATGGTCAACGCTTTGAAACCCCTGAATTGGCTGTCAACTATGCCGCTGCTGAATGGCCATTTGCCAATCATCCGGACTCGCCCCTGCACCTGCCCAATGACTAAATTTCGGCAAAGGATAGTGTCTCGAAATAACAGCCCGAATCAATTCCGCGAACGTTTCCAACGTGGACTTCAGAACACAATTTCTTTCAATTCATTCCTTCATTTGCGAGGCCACAATTTCACAGTCCTCAGGTCAACAAGGCGTTCTTGACCGCTCGTGAAATTACTTTCCTCCGGCGTCGCTGGCTTTGAATGAATGCAAACATCTGACGCTGGACGGGTTGAAAATGTCCAATATTTCTATCGCTTCTCAAGACATTATGATTGGCCGCGATGTTCACACTATTATGGATGGCCCCGATCTTCACATATACGTCGGCTAATCGCCAGACGCATAGATCGCAATTCGTTTACCGGTGCTAAACAATTCGCGATGGCGGGAAAGTGGAATTAGATTCATTTTTTAATTATGCGCACCTCTCCCCAATGCCTTATCTTAAACCCGCGCCGACACATCGTCTGTCGTCTGTTGAGCCATGGCGACTAACGGAGTGCTGTCTGGTTGCTGCGGTATGAACTGTGGAAGTCAATTGAATCGAAGTGTGATTACAGCTTTGTTGCCAGACACGCCCGGTACGGTGGATTGGCGTTGCTGCTGATCCAGGGAACATCGTTGTGTATAGCCGTTTCAATCTTCGAAGAGTCAGTCGACAGGCCATTCAGTTCATACAGGCGTGAATCGCCGAGTATTTTCAATACGGAGTTCTCTGATGAGTTATCGGGCTTGGTTTTTGCGTTCAATTCGTGCTGTGTTAGCGGCCGGTCATCCTGTGACCCGACGTCGGAATCGACGGAGTGGGTTTGGAGTAGAGCAGCTTGAGCGGCGGGCACTGCTGGCTGCGTTTTCCAGTTCGGCTCAGACAGTCACGCTTGACCTGAACGTCGACGCTCAGATCGTGCAGGTGGCGTCCACGGGGACCAGTTACACTTTCACACTCAGCGGAGGTGCGACGAATACATGGAGCGGCACGGCCGGTTCCGGGTTGTCCGCCAGCGGCGCGGTGCTGACCGCCGATGCGACGGCGTTGACCAATTTCAGTCTCTTCAAAATTACGGACTCTGCTGCCAATACCACGGCCAATTTCAGCGGCAGTGGTACGAACGCCTTCAATGACAGTTTTGAAGTGACGCTGGACAGTCTCTCGAAAGCCGTCCTGTTCAGCGGCAACAGCTCGTTTTCGGGCAGTAACAACCTGACCATCGTGACCGATAGCCGGGTCGAACTCCCCAGCGCGTCGTGCTTGACGATGGCCAACGGCAGCCTCAACATGGACATCAACACGCAGGCCTCGCCGCGAGCTTTAAGCTTCTCCGGGCTGATGGTCAATAACGCTACGATTCAGACCACCGGTAACGGGCTCACAAACATCGTGGCTCGCGGTGGTGTGGGTGTCGCTGCAACCTACCTAAACAAAGGCGTGGCCGTGATCAGCGGCGGCAAGATTCTGGGCGGCACCACGGGTACGATGAACATCACCGGCTATGGCTACACAGGGGTCGATGGCGGGGTGCAGGGCCAGGGCGTTTTTGTCTTAAACGCCAACAGTGTCCCTTCCATCAGCACCATCAGCTCGATCGGGGCCAATGTTTCGGTCACAGGCTATGGGGCCAATTCCACTAACTCCACGCTCTCAAGCACCGCCTGCATGGTGAACGCGGGCGTGGTTGTGGGCGGGCCAGGAACCGGTGGCGGTACGTTCTGCGGCACGATCACTTCCGGCGGCAATTCCACGGTGACCGTGACCGGCTATGGCGGCACTCTGGTGAACCAGGCAGCAAGTCAACACCATTATGCCGTGGGCGTCTATCTAAATGGCACGAATGCCACGATCACGTCTGGCGGGGCCGGGCTGGTCACGGTGCTGGGCACTGGCGGCGGGGCGAATGCAAACACGGCCTGCGGCATGGGTGTTCAGGTCAACTGCGGCACGATCACATCCGGCACCAATGGCTCGGTGTTGGTGAATGGGACGGGCTGCACCACGGCCCGCAGCAGCTTTAATTGGGGTCTCTGGGTGCAGGGCACAGGGGCCAAGATCGCGGCAG